>ERZ808240.3976-NODE-3976-length-13710-cov-2.664885_pt1 | contig 13710 bp, 19 predicted proteins | sample MGYA00521084_ERZ808240 | MGnify/ENA primary metagenome ERZ808240 (study PRJEB31516, sample SAMN03275571) | gut metagenome | biome: mammalia-associated habitat; material: feces | host: Papio cynocephalus | place: Kenya | collected 2012-08-06 ... | reverse complement strand
TTCGTAGTGATGATAAGTAGCTTCCCCTTCTGTTCTGCAGCATCACATAATTCAGAAAACGTACAGCGCACGTTACCATAAGATTTAGATAATTCTTCTGTTCCGACATCATCGATACAGATGATATGCAATTTCAGAATTTCGTCTATCTTCGTATTCAATTCTTGTGCGTTGAAAATACTCACGACCTTACGGCAAGCGTCCTGCATGAGCAGAGGTAAAATGTGCTTCCCGATTAACGACTTACCTGTTCCACATCTTCCGGTCATAAGAAGCCCTCTGCCTTTATTGTCGTTCATCCACTCTACGATAGGGCGATAATTATGTTCTGACCATGTAGCTTGAGGTATCTCGCCATTGGAGTAATGATTAACGAAGTAGTCAAGACCACCACGTAACCTTTGTTCTGCATTTGGTATTCTGATTCTTACCTTGTCTGCCAAGAATAGCTCTTCGCCTTTATCGAACCTTTGGATAATCTGTTTAAAATCTACATTCATTACCAACCTCCTTCGTTATAGTCTTTGTTTTCCGAACCATGTAAAGCGGTAGATGATGATTGCTTGCTTTGATACCCTGCCTGCTGTCTTCCCCAACGTTGTAGTCTAAGATTGAGATTCCAAGTTCGTTCTTGTTCAAACCTCATTCTTGAGCCAGACTTATTTTCCTCAGACCAGTAGTTATAGAAGTTTCTGATCATATCACGACCATAAGTTTCAACGTAAGGAACAAGTTCATCATAGAACTTTTTCTTTCTCTTTTGAGTATCGGCTACCAACTCTTCTTTTGTCTTCTTAGGCTTTTCTGGCTCTTTCGGCTTAGGTTGCTTTTCTTCGGTTGCGACTTCTAAAGATTGAGACTGTGGCAACGTATTTGTTTCCTTTGCATCATACTCATCATAATTCAAGATGGTAACAACCGAATGCCGATTACAAGTGTCCACCTGAATGAGATTCCATTCTTTCAGCCTAGAGATACATGTGCGAAGCGTTCTTGTACTCAGTTTAGTTTGCTTGCTGAGTATTCCTAAACTAGTAACTAATTGCCCACGTTGTAGTTTAACACCGCTACGCTCACATTCCTTATCGCTTGCTGATTTTAGCATAAGCATGAAAAGGGCAAGGAGTTCGGGCTTATCGAACCAGTCCAAATCAAAGAAGTCACGATGTAGTCTAATCCACTCCGACATAGTTTAAAACAAAATCCCCAACGTTCTTATCTCACTGCTTTCGCAGGTGGTACTGAGACAATACTTGTTGAGGACTGAATATCATTACTTCCGAAAGTACCACGTTTCAGAGTTTCATTTTCTGCTGCAAAGATAATCTAAATATTTGATGAATAAATAGAATTAACTTTTAATTTATCAAAGATTAACTTTGATACCCTTGAGAGAACTCAATTTCTTCACCTCTGCCGTATAGTGAGCTATCATTTCTTCTAGTTCACTATTAAGGAAATGGCAAGTGGAGTGAGCCTTTATATTCAGTAAGTCAAACCGCTGTTGTCCGATTTTCTGAATGAGGTTGCGCTGGTAACCAATCAGGTGGTCTGCCGAAAAACGGTTGCAGTTATGCATCATGTAACCATTGGCAATAAATGTATGAGTTGATGTTTCCATAACAACAATCTCTTTTTTACCAATAGATGTTATCGACTTTACTTTAACATCGTATTTACTGCGAACCATTCCCAGCTTATCAATATCCAATTTCTCCATTTTTTTAGGTCGAACTCGCATAAGAAATTGTACTTTTTCGATATTACTTCCTGTAACGAGATACTGCCATGATGGATAATTAGATTTCAATGGAGTCTTTTTGATAGACTTATCCATTGATTGACGACAAGGTCTATTGTTCCCAGTAAACTTTTCAATCAGTCTGATAAGTTCTTTCTGTATATGCGGATATTTGTCACATTGTGCTACGCCAACTCTAAGCCCATACCTAATGCTCCCATCGGGATTGTGTATGGTTTGTTGCGTTAAATGTCCATCTGCATCTATCATCCCAGATAGCCAACCACTTTCGTAGGATTCGTCTTGAAAAATAACCTCGAAGGGCTTACATACAGTAGTTGTCGTTCTGTCGGTATGTGGACCAGTCTTCTTTTTACCTTCTAAATTGTAACCTTTAATCCACATATCTTTAGTTGCCAACCATTCACAACCATTGCTACGTGTTCTAACAAGCCATTTATGTTCTGCTGTAGTTTTTACATGGTCGCCATTTTCCAATTCTACGTCATATACATCTTGTATGTCTGTATGCAAATGAGTGATTGTTGCCGTTTCCCAGTGTCGGCGCTGTTCTGCACGACCTACGCTATTCTCTGAAAAAGCAAATAATGAGTCTCCAACTTTTAGGCTCCCCAGTTTTTTCCATTTCAAATCTTTTGTAAGAATGAGTGCATCTGGAGTGAGACAATATCTGCATTCTGCATGGCAATTATCTTCATGAAACCTAGTTGCCATGTGGGTGCGACTATGGAAGTGACCGCAGTCAACATCTTCAAAGCTCTTTATTTGCCCACAAGAGATACAGCGAACATAGCCGTTAGGCATTGTATCACGCAAGCGTATGTAGAGGGCGAAGACTCTATCGAGTTTCTTAACCAGATTAGGTTTACTCTTAGAAGTCTTCTTTTTTGCCGTTTTTTCTTCGGTTTGAGCCGCTTTTGTCTTTCTTTTGAAGTAGTATTTATTCATTGTCTTATAAACGCTTTAATACAACTTATTTACATGGAGATACTCACGACTTTCATTATAACGCATCTTTAGGCTGATATGCTGCACAAGGTCGATGTTCAATGCTTCTGCCCACTCAAAGACCGAAACCAAAGCACTATTGCACATTACTGCTAATGCTCCTAAGTTAGTGATGGCAACATCGCATTTACTTATGTTGAGATTGATGAGCATCGCATCCTCTGTGAATAAGTGTTGCCGTAAATACGATACTTCCGTTTCAAACGTTTCGATTCCATTCTTTACTACTACGTTACGAACGCCCATAAAATCAAAGATTCTGATGCAAATATCTGCCAGCTCACTTTCTACTTTGTTTTCGATGGTGTCTGAATAGTATTTTTCAAACAACCCTCCACCATGGTCGTTAGCAAGTACAGTGACCAGACCTTCCTTGTCTAAATCATCCATATATGCTCCTTTTCGGTCTGCTTGCACAGCTTCGGCTACTTCGGTAAGAACCATCATTAACCAATGTGCATTAGACTTCTCTTCCTTATGCCATCCGTGCTTGACGGCGTTGTCATAGGCTCTTAGAACCCACTCATTAATCTGCTTTGCTTCTATCTTCATTATCTAGAAATTTACGTTAGTTAATTGTTTGCCAAGCGACTTGATGCACCATCTACTAGAGTTCGGCACTTCCAAATCAATCTTCAAATCTGATACCTTTCCGAACACCCTATAACTTCCTCCAAGGTCGATTATCCAACCTTCTTTGCCTTGACATGGGCGAATGGCTCTGCCAACCATCTGATAGTAGAGACTGAGGGATTTTGTAGGTCTAGCTAATATCACGGTATCGAGTGCTGGATAATCGAATCCGGTTGTCAATACTCCGACATTGCTTACAACCTTAATGATGCCATTCTTGAATTTCTCCAATATGTCTTCTCGCTCCTTCTTTGGTGTCTCTCCAGTAACGATAGCCGCGTTGATACCCTTTGATTGCAGTTTGCTTGTTAGCCTTTCTGCTTCCTCAGTGAAACGAGTGAATACCAACACTCCCTTTCTTGGTATCTTGCTTTTCGGCTTTAATACTCGTAGGGTAGTGGAGGTGAGCTGGTCGTAAAATCCGCTTCTTTCGTATTCCAATTTCAAAGAGTTCTCATCGTAGTCTGCACCTGTGGAGTTGGATTGAACGTGAGACATATCGAGCTGTGTGCAATCAAAATACTGCAAATCGGCAAGATAGCCCTTGGCAAGTAGCTCCGTTATTTGGCAATAATACAGAACCTCATCGAAAATCCTTGGTCGTGTTCGGGTGAGGAATTTCAACATTGAAGTGCCATTCATTCCTTTTCCCAATCTGTAGGGAGTGGCTGTTAACCCAATAACTTGACGGTCGGCAGCTTCAAAGAACGTTTTGTATTGCCCACCTTTGGCATTCGTAAGGTGACATTCATCCACCATTATATACTTGAAGTGCTGAAAGTCCTTCATGTGGTTCATTACACTCCCGATGGTTGCAAAGGTTATTCGATTAATATCCTTACAACCAACGGAAGCAGAATATACTCCACAATCAAAAACACCATAGCTTTGCAGTTTCGCAAAGTTTTGCTCGAGTATTTCCTTCGAGGGGCAGAAGATGAGTAGAGGCTTATCTAGTCTGCTTGCTATATCGGCTATTACAAGGGATTTACCTGCGCCCGTAGGCAAGATAAGAAGTCCATTCTTCTTAATCTTGCCTGTGAACGCTCTAACGGCAGCATCACTTGCCTGTTTCTGATATGGTCTGAGTGTGTACATGATTACTCATCTTCGTTCTCGGCATCATCACCCTCGTCACCGAAAGGTAAATCGTCGGCTGGAGTTTGATCGTCCGTCTTAGGTTTCTCTACTTCGGGAAACTCGATGCCGAAGACTTCCTTCATTGCTTGGCGGTTCGTGTCTTCCTGAGCCCATAACCCATTTCTATCCCAATCGGGAATCTTCTGTACCTTACAGAGTTGGAACTTATCGTCCACCCAGGCATAGAACAAAAAGTGACCATTGAGGGCGATGCGAGCAGTCTTGGTAGATGGCAAGCGGAAATCTGTTTTTCCGTTCTTTACTCTCGCTGCAAGGTCGCTGACTTCAAGAAGAGAAGAGTTGTATGCCTCTTCTGCATTCTTCTTCATAGTCTTAATCTGCGCCAAAACGGTTTCCAACTCTTCCTTTCTCTTAGGTACTTCGTTCTCTTGCTTGATGCAATACTCTTCACGGATAGCGTGAATCTCGAAATCGTCATACTTGCGTTCTACGGTCTCGTTGTCTGGGAAGAGTGCGTTAAACTTGTCGTGCAGTAAATTCATAGGTTCGTCTGCATTCTTAGCTCCATTACAAAGCGTGAGTACATCTTTGAACATTTCTTTCTGAGACTCTGTAAGGCAGAACTCGATTTGTTCTGGTCTGTGTCCGTCTAAATCTGCTAACATAATTTTCTATTTTTATTTAATTCTACATAAATTCTTTATTCGCTTCTATCTGCTGTTGTGCAAAGAAAAGCATTTCCCCCTCATGAGGTGAGGGGAGGTAAAGCCCACATTGAGCACTGCTATAATTTCTGAACCTTTCGATTGCAGTTGTCATTTCTGCCTTGTCGAGCTCGGTGCTACTGCGGATATAGGTTATTTCTTGTCCTCGCCTGTTTACTCGCTTTCTCTCGAAGATGTCACGGTTGCATATCTTCTTGAAAATATCAAACTTGACTTCTTCGAGAGTGAAGCCAAATTCGGATGCAAAGTAACCTAGCAAACAATGCAGATAGCTGTTCTGAGCCAAGGAACGTTGAGTGTTCTTTTTCTTCAACTCTACGTATTCGCTTTTCAAGACCATCTGATTGCAGGCTTCCTTGAATTTCTGTCTATCGTAAACGTTCTTCAAATTATAGAGTGCCATAACTTAATCTTTAAAACGGTAAATCATCGTAATCACCTTGTCCAATAGGTTGCCCATTTTCATCAACAGCTGGAGGAAACTGTGTGGCAGGTGGAGCTGTATTTCCCATCGCTGCTTCTGTCGCTTGTTGTGGGGTTGGCTTGGCTGGTGATGAAGTGTTAGGCTGATTGCCGTTACCACATTGTGAGGTTTGATTGCCGCCCTGTTGCTGATTAAATCGAGATTGGTATTTCTCGATTTTGAAACCTTGAACGTTGGTGAAATATCGAACCTGCCCATCTTTCTCTGAACGTGAACCGTTCAACGAGAATGATACAGTTACAATATCACCTGTATTGAAGTTGTTCAAATCATCAACGTGAATGCCTGTAAATTCAAACTTCGGATAGTTCGCTCTCTCAATCTGTCCTGTAAACTGATTTCGATACGAACAATCCAAAACAAGCTCTCTTTTTTGGAAAACTTTGTCTTGATAGGGAATACTTTCCGTGTTCCCTATCTGTTGTATAATTCCACTAATCTGAAATGCCATTATTACTGAAAATTAAAAGTGATATCATTGTCACGCATGAAGCGTTCCAAACATTCCATTGCCTCTTTTGTACCGGTACAAACGTAAGTACGCGTCTCGGTTGGTGTAGGAGGTGCTACCGACTGTCCCATAGCGGCAGCGAAAGCATCCATGGCATCTTCTTCATTAGAAGACATCTTACCATTCTTCGGCTGCTCTTCCTGTTGTTCGGCTGCATTGTTCTCCGCGACTTCCTTCTGAGGTGATGTTGGAGGTGTTGCAGTTTCTTTTTTACTAGTGGACACTGAACTATCACGCTGTTCTTTCAGCTTGTTTGCGTATGCGATAGTATCCTGAAGATTGAGATTCTCCTTGTATCGGGCGGCAAGTGCATCGTAATCTTCTGCAAATAACTTCAAGGTCTCGAGGTCTTTCTTGATGTTATCGACCTTTTCTGTGATAGCTTTTTCGATAGACTTCATTGAAGTAGTCTTGTTGAGCCATTTCGCATCAAAGATGAGGTCAAATTTGATGCCGATGGATTCTACTCCGCATTTCTCAGCAAGCTTTTCAATCTCTTCTTTCTTAGCTTTCTTGGTGCGATTTTCATCTTCTTTGATTACGCCATCAATGAGAGATACCGCATTCTTGATAAGCTTGCACGTATCGTTACAGGTTGTCTTGAACTCCTCAAAAGGCTTATTCCAAACCTTTTCAAGCTCCTTGCGCTTATCGTCAAGTGCTTTAGCTGCCTTGTTGAGTAAAGCCTTGTCTTCCTTGCACTTTGGAATATCATCGGTACTATAGTTGCTGATGTCATACATAGGCAAAGCCTTTTCAACTCTAGCTTTAACCTCTTTGATATTCGTGGTAAGCTGTCCGATAGTTTCTTTGCTTACCACCAGTTGCACATCCTTCTCTTGGAGCGCAACGATATTGGTGTTCTTTTCTTCTGCCATATTAAACCAAATTGAAAATTTTCTTGTCTGTTATCAAATCTCTGTTTTCTTGGATGAAACTAATCAATCCTTCGCAGTGTTGAGTGAGTAGAGGAATATCTCTTTCGGGGGTGAACGTATAACTCTCTGTATAGTTTCTATAATACGTTTTTCCGATTTCCGAGATATTGTATTCGAAGTCGCAAACATCACAACCATTCTTCATGAGTGCATAAGGGTAAACCTTATGTTGCCAGTGTCTCTTGTAATTGCCAACCGCATACTGACGTGTTGTTTTCAGATCATGAGTGCAGAACGGCATAAGGTAATCAATATACCCATACAGCATTACTTTTCCATACATGGTAGGCAAGACTGCTTGTATATAAACCTGTGGCAATGCTCCTTTATAGTATGCTGCATAATGTCGGACTAGCTGAATAGGGAAGTAGAAACTTCTGCCGTTCAGCTTTGCTTCTACACCGATAGGCACTCGCTTATTGTATGGTTTGACTTCTCCTTCGCCAACATAGTGGTAATCTTCAACATCTTGATAGATGGTGTGGATATCCATATTCTCCGAGTTACGATGAAGAACCATGCAATCAATTACCTCATTGAAAGCTGTTCCCTTATCAGCAGCTTCACTATCGAATGGTACTCGATTTATCTTATCTATTAACGACTGGAATTGTATCTTCTTGAACTCTTCTGGAGTATGGGGAGGATTTTCAGACCATCCCCAATACTTACTCCAAATGATGTCACTATCAAGGTAGTTCTGGTACGCATCCAAAAGCGTCGCATAGAACCTAAACTTGACTACTTCCATAGCTTATGCTGCTTGTGGGTCCTCGTATTGCTTGGTATCTTTGTTATATACCAACTTTAGTGCGCTGACCTTCTCGGTGAACAGACTTCTTGCATGAAGGATGATGGAGTTGCCCAAGTTTGCATAATCTTTGATATGCTCGATGAAATGGTTTGCTCCTCTTGCGTCAGTAATCAACTGAACGCTTTCCTTAATCTCTCCAAGTGCCTTGTTGTACTCCTTGACCTTTTCTTCTTTCTGAGCAATCATTGACTGATAACGTGAGAGTATCTGAGTAGCGATGAAGTTGTTCGGGGCGGTTGGCTGTCCGTTTACATCGAGGATAACAGGAATCTGCATACAACCAGGAAGCTGACAGGTATTCTTGCCATCGTTACGGCTTGTCGGGTCAAAAGTGATGGTTCTGATTTGCTGACCATTCTCACTTCTCATTTCGAGATAGCCAAGCAAGTCCAAATCAGTAACGATGTTGTTGTAGTTCTTCTCACGAAGTGCAGGGATATACACTGTACTTTCACCCTCCTTGCGTGTGTCACGATGTGCAACAAAAACAATGTTCTTGTTAAGCTGTGACAAAGATGAAGTGAACCATTTGAAGTCGTTGTTGATGGTTCCCCAATCCTGTATCTGAGGGTTGCGACCATTACATCTGTAGGCGATGATGAAATCAATCATCTTTCCAATCGTATCTACAACTATGGTATCGAACTCCTCCAAATCCTTCTTGTTGTAGTTGAGTAAGTTGAGAATATCTTGCCAACTAGAAACCTGTACAATACCGACATTATCATCCAAATGTGCGGTATTAACACGCTTGACACCATTATCAAAGTCAAGCAACAAAGGCTTAGGTGCAGAGAGGGCGAAAGTTGTCTTACCCATACCAGCCTGTCCGTAAACCATCATTTTAACGTTTTTCTGAATAGCAATTTCATTGCTTCTTTTAATCATACTCATTGCTCTTAGTGCTTTAAATTATTATTAAATAAATCATTATCTTTAGCCAACTTGACAAACTCGCCCTTATCGTGGACTCCTAGTTTGCAGTAGGCTGATTTTACATGTTGTTTTACAGTATTCGGAGATAGGCAAAGCTTATCACCAACCTCTTCTTTGCTCAAACCTTGGTAGATAAGGTTCATTACTCTTTCCTCCGCAGGAGATAGTTTAGAGTTGAATTTCGGAAAGCAAATAACTCCATCAAACTTGCATTCGCCACGTAATGGGCATTCTACTTTCTCGAAGTTGAATCTACCGAGATTATCAATATCGTACTTGGTTGTATCTAGTTTTCCGAAGTTACACTTACAGAATCTTCTGACTATCAAGAACTGATAATACGGAACATTCAATGCGCTCTTCTGATACTCCTTAGACAAAGCCTTGTACGCTTCTGGGTATCTCTCTCTAATTGCAGTCGTCATTTTCTGAATGATTTCTGTGTCACGTTCCGAGAGTGCTTGGTTTGTACCATCTTCTGTGATATACCAAAGCTCATCGTTAAAGATATAAAATTCTACTGCCATAGCTGTTCTTTCGGTATTCCAGTGATTTCTGACAACTTTTCTATCTGCCATTCTGAGACTGGTCGTGTATGACCTTTTGTCCAATTTCGGGCAGTTGTGAATGATACATCGCATTCTGTCATGATGCGTTGTATGAACTCTTTTTTTGGGTACGAGGACTTCGGAAGGTTCTCGTAATAGTCCAAAAGGGTTAAGTTCTGTAATTTTTTCTCATTTTTATTTGCCATACAAATAATTTTTAGTAACTTTGCGTTGTTATTTTAATGTTTACGTTGCAAAGGTAAGAAAAATATTTGTATTATCGGTACAAATCATTAAGAAATCTTTGTATTTTAACTTTTATTATCGGTATGACGGCAAAAGAGACAATAAATGCCATCCTTTTACAGGAAAATATAACGGCATCGCAGCTTGCTAAGGATATTGGTCTATCCCGTCCGCAAGCGGTTTATGACATCCTAAATGGAAAGGTGTTAAAGGTCAGCGCACGTATGGCTAACCTTATCCATACGGCTAAACCAATGTACAGTATTGATTGGCTTCTGACAGGAGAGGGCAATATGCTTAATTCGGACATTTCTGCATCATCTATAAGGACAGAGAAACCAAATGAGCAAGTAGATTCCCTTACAGTGATAAATCGCCTTATAGAAATCAATGCGCAGAAGGATGTTGAGATAAGAGAGTTGCGCCAGGCGTATGAACATTTGGCACGATGTTTCGAGAAACTTGCCAATGGTGAGACTATCACAACTGCTGATAAAAAAGCAATATCAATCTGATTTACGTTCACGGAAAATATTACAGGATATGAAGTTAAACATTTCTCCAACAGGCTTAGCTATCACAAGAAGATTCTTTCTTGCCTTCGATATTGCTTTAACTCAAAGCCGAGGGCGAAGTATAAAGGCTTTTACTGACAAGCATGATATTAATTACTGGAATTTCTCTACATTCAAGAAGAACCCTGATGGGAGGGCACTCAAAGCAGAATGGCTTGCCTACATCGTAGAAGATTTCGGAGTGAATGCAGATTGGTTATTAACTGGAGTAGGAAATATCTTTAAATCAACAAATAACCACAAATAAATCGCTTATGAGACATTTTGTAACTTTTGTAGTAGTATTTATGGTTTGTATGGCTTGTAAGGCTGTAGAACCGCAGAAAATCGCCGTTTCTGAACTTTCGATGAGGTTTGCAACAAAAACAGAGCAAATTCATTCCTTTTATGGAGCAGGAGATTTCGTGATTAATAAAGAGCCTTCCGATTGCGAAGTAATGAGGGTGGTCCATACAATTTCTGTTCGAGGCAACAAGCTGACAATAGACGGAGGTACGGAAGACGAGATAGCATTCAATATCTCTTCTTGCTCATATAGCAAAGGAAAGGTATTTGCTGATCGTGGTACGATGGAGGTGTTTCGCTTTTCATGCAACGAACTCGAAGAGAATTCCCCTTCTTCGTGGACTTCAATAATAACTATTCAGAAAATCAAAGATGGAGCAAGAACCAAAACAATCATTTCTATTCCACGATATGATAGTGATGGAGTGATGTTCCAAAACATGATACTCCAAGATTAAAATCGACAAACCGCCAAAAACTTCTCGCGTGCGTACGTGCGTTAGTAGATTATATATAATTATTATAATATATATATTCTATAAAAGAAAAATACATACTACGTATGTAACAAAAAGAAAATTTTTGGCGGTTTGTCGTTTTGTTTGTCGTTTGAAGAATCACAATCTCTGTAAGTGGCTGATTTATAAACAGTTCTGTTTGTCGTTTGTTTGTCGTTTTGCTTGTCGACTTACCTTACAATTATACCCTAAATTTTAGTTCTGTTTGTCGTTTGAAGAATCAAAATCTCTGTAAGTGCTTGATTTATAATCGGTTCTGTTTGTCGTTTGTTTGTCGTTTTGCTTGTCGGTTATTTTTCCTGTTTTGTCAATAAAAAATCCCTCGCTATCTTCACAGACAACGAGGGAACAATAACAATTCATCACTTGTTATGACACATAGTGAGGATTGAGGGATTCAAACCCTCTTGGTCCTACGTCGCATCATAGAGGTCTGGTACACGGTTAAGGTAGAAAAGATAAGAATAACCGCTCCGAACTTATATGCCCTGCTACACTATCAACGCTGTAGTCACAATCCTCAAATGATAGAGCTATTAACCATATTTCGAGAGTGTCGTGTTAATACATGGAACGAACGTCCGACCACTTGCCCAAGGTGGAACAGCTCTATCAATAGGCAATTTCAAAATAATAATAGCTGACCATCTTTCTCGACATAGCTTTCTCCAGAGGGGAATAGCAATTCTTCAAATATAGCAGTTAAGCAATTTGTGACAATACTATTGCCAGCCAGTTGGTATCGCTTGCTATCAGAGATTTCTTTTGATTCAGCTATCTTTTCAATATCATCTTCTCTAACCCCCATCAATCTGAAACAATCGGTAGGGGTAAATTTTCTTATTCTCAATTCATATTGAACTCCTTCATTGGAAGCGTAAATGTATGACTTTTCAATCGTGGTAACAAATATCATATTCGAACTATCTATAGTGGTGCGTATCGTTGGCGACATTCCAAGGTTACATGTCTGATTGTAGCAGTCCAAAACTTGTCCCCCGATATATTTCACCTTGCCTGATTCTAATAGTTTCTTCATTCTCTTTCCACCCGTATTCATATTTTCTTGATGTTTAAAACTGCATTAGCTGCTCTGCCATCGTCATGTATGTAGTTGGCAAGAGAGACTTTATGATACGTAGTAAGTAGTGTTTTGCTCACCCCCCACATGCTTGATTGATAACGTAGTCAAGTTTCTTGAACTCCAACTGTCCGCCCATTGGAAAATGGGCGGTACTGATCATGTTCGTTATTTCAACGTTACCACTTCGTGCGGTTATTGTAGGACTACAGCCATCTGCAGTTTTAGGCAGTGATATTCTATTCCGAGCCTTATCAATGAGAGTATCAACATTTACCGCCTTGCAAAACTTTTCTACGTACTCACCTTTGAGGTAATACTTTTCGTCTGCTGATTCCTGTATTATATCTTCAACGCTAACCTTCAATGGCTGAGGTTTCGGGAAATGATAGCGATTTTCTTCTCCATCTCTTCTGATTGATATAACGAAGATTCGCTCTCGATTTTGAGGAACACCATAATCTTTTGCGTTCAAGACTTTATAGAATGAATCATAACCATAATTTTCAAGTTCTTTCAACCAAGCAAAGAAAAATGGTCTAAACTTCTCTGACACCAAGCCTTTAACATTCTCCATCAAGAGATATTTAGGTTTCTTTGCGATAATTGCATTACGAGTGTACCAAAGTAAAGAGGAGCGTGTGCCACTACCTTCTGCAATACCTTTTCTCTTTCCTGCCGTACTGACCGATTGGCAAGGGGTGGAGTAGGTGAGCAAATCGTAGTCTGCGATACCCCCCCCATTCTATTTTGCTCATATCACCAAGGTTTCGACCTTCGTACTCTGGGAATAGAAGATTATGAGCCTTGATGGCAGAATCCTCAATCTCGCTCCAGGCAACCAAATCAAACTCAAATTCGGGATGGCTATCTTTGAGATACTTCAAGGCAAGGCATTGCGAATCGTACCCACTACACAAGGTTACAACTCTGAGAGGATGGCTTTTATCGTACTTCATACCGCAGCCCTCCAAAACTTCATAATGTCAAGTCCAGTATAGAACTTCTTCATCGTTGCCTTTCTATAGCCACATTTGATAAGCCCATACGTGGTGTACTTCTGTAGGGTCTTTCTGGTGATACCAAGCAGCTTGCAAGTTTCATTGATACTGTATCTGCTCGTTGCAATCACTTTCGGTTCATTACAAGTTACTGCCATAATTTCAAACCTCCTTTCTTAGTCTGTTTAATGCGTTCTACTACCTTCGTGTAGTCAAGATATGTTATCACTTTGGTATGTGGCAACTGAATGCAAGTGTTACCATTATCGTTAAATCTGTCGCCTATGGTGGTAACGGATTCGATGTTGTCAATATTGACAAGGGTGTTATACCCTTGAATATTCTTGATTTCGATAAATGTAGCCATTTTTACTCCTCCACCTTTAAGTCATTCAAATTAGCAAGGCTGCACACCAAACTGATGATAGCAGGTATCACTAACCATGTATGACAGAAAACAAGTACAGAACTGAGTGATACAGCAAACCAAATACAGACTTTTCTGTCCTTACCTGTATGACTATTCCAGTTCACATCTGTTTTA
>ERZ808240.3975-NODE-3975-length-13720-cov-4.096890_pt1 | contig 13720 bp, 14 predicted proteins | sample MGYA00521084_ERZ808240 | MGnify/ENA primary metagenome ERZ808240 (study PRJEB31516, sample SAMN03275571) | gut metagenome | biome: mammalia-associated habitat; material: feces | host: Papio cynocephalus | place: Kenya | collected 2012-08-06 ... | reverse complement strand
TAGGAGACAACAAAGGTTCTGACAGAGGCTGCTATCAAGGGCAAGGTCGACCCATTGGTAGGTCTGAAAGAGAACGTAATCATCGGAAAACATATTCCGGCTGGTACAGGTATGAGAAAGTATCGTGACATCAGACTGAACAGCGAAATCTCTATGGATGATGAACTGTTCTTTGAAGAAGGAATGGATGACGACGATGATGATGATTTCGATATCATGGATACAGAACTTACAACAGAAGAGATGGAAAAGGAACTTAGTCTGACAGAAGAGTAAGAGCCTGTAAAGTCCTATGATACTGATATTAAAAAGTCAGCGCATAAAATGCGCTGGCTTTTTTGTATACAAAAATTGCCATATGAGAACTGCATTTGCACGAATTTCCCATAAAAATCAATGAATATGAGCGATGTGCACAAATAATGGAGATTACTTAATGCAAAATTGAGGAAAAATATGGAAAGATAGTCAGGACAAACTTTTTTGATAAAAACTTATTGACAATGATTATCATTAGCAATATAATACCTACTGGAAATGATAATCAGTTTCAAATCATGCGAGGTAATATACATATGAGCCAAGAAGAGAGATTTCAAGAAGTATTAAATCAATTAAAGCAAAATGGCTGTCGGATTACCGAACAAAGAAAGCTTCTTTTGCGAATCATATTGAATAATGAGTATTCTTCTTGTAAGGAGATTTATTATGCTGCAAAGAAGCAGGACGACAAAGTCGGGATTGCAACTGTATATCGAACTGTACAACTGCTCGAAGATATGGAGTTGATCCATAAAGAGATGGTTGTAAGGATTTAGTGAGGAGAAGGAGTGGATTATGATGCCGTTAACGATGTTAAATCCAGGCGAGAGTGCTTCTATCGTCCGGGTCGGTGGAAATGAAGAAACAAGAAGATTCCTGGAGAATCTCGGATTTGTAGTCGGAAGCGAGGTAAAAGTTGTTTCCAGTAACGGGGGAAACATCATTGCCCAGATTAAAGAATCACGAGTTGCAGTCAGTAAAGGAATTGCAAATAAAATAATGGTCTAGGAGGAACGAGAGCATGACTTTAAGAGATGTCAAAGTTGATCAGACAGTATCCGTAGTAAAGCTTCACGGAGAGGGAGCAACAAAGAGAAGAATTATGGATATGGGAATTACAAAAGGAACCAGCATTTATGTCCGCAAAGTAGCACCGCTTGGTGATCCGGTGGAAGTTACCGTTCGTGGATATGAACTTTCTCTGAGAAAAGCAGATGCAGAGATGATAGAAGTAAAATAGTTAGAAAGCATTTATAGGAGGAGTAAGAAAATGGGAGTGAAGATAGCACTTGCCGGAAACCCGAATAGTGGTAAGACAACACTTTTCAATGCCTTAACAGGTTCCAACCAGTTCGTTGGTAACTGGCCGGGAGTTACTGTTGAGAAAAAAGAAGGAAAATGGAAGGGGAATAAAGATGTTGTAATCATGGACCTTCCAGGTATCTATTCTTTATCACCATACACACTGGAGGAAGTTGTAGCCAGAAATTATCTGATTACAGAGCGCCCGGATGCAATCCTGAACATCGTAGACGGAACAAACCTGGAGCGTAACTTGTATCTGACAACTCAGCTGCTTGAGCTTGGTATCCCGGTTGTTATGGCAGTCAACATGATGGACATCGTTAAAAAGAATGGCGATGAGATCAACACAAAGAAACTTGCTGAGAAGCTTGGCTGTGAAGTCGTAACAATTTCCGCACTGAAAGGTGATGGAATTCAGGAAGCTGCTTCAAAAGCTGTGAAACACGCAGGACAGAAAGCCGGACAGGAATCTGTTCATGAGTTCGCAGCAGAAGTTGAAAGTTATCTGAACGAAATCGAAGGAAGACTTGGTTCCGATATTCCGGAAGAACAGAAAAGATTCTACGCAATCAAATTATTTGAGCGTGATGACAAGATTAAAGATACTATGAAAAATGCACCGGATGTTGAGGATATCATTACTCGTGCAGAGAAAGAGATGGATGACGATGCAGAGAGTATCATTACAAATGAGAGATACAATTTCATCGGTTCTATCATCGGAGACTGTTTAAAGAAAAACAAAAAACAGGAATTGACAACATCTGATAAGATTGACCGTATCGTAACAAACAGATGGCTTGCACTTCCGATTTTTGCAGTTGTTATGTATATTGTTTATTATGTTTCTGTAACAACGGTTGGTTCAATCCTGACAGACTGGACGAACGATACATTGTTTGGTGAGTGGATCATTCCGGCAGCAAGAAGTTTCTTTGAAGGAATCGGCTGCGCTGACTGGTTAACTGGTCTGATCGTAGACGGAGTTATCTCCGGAGTTGGTGCCGTACTTGGATTCGTACCTCAGATGCTTGTATTATTCATCTTCCTTGCATTCCTTGAGTCTTGCGGATACATGGCACGTATCGCATTCATCATGGACCGTATTTTCCGTAAGTTCGGACTTTCCGGAAAATCCTTTATCCCGATGCTGATCGGAACAGGTTGTGGAGTTCCTGGAGTTATGGCTTCCCGTACGATCGAGAATGACCGTGACCGTAAGATGACTGTTATGACAACAACATTTATCCCATGCGGAGCAAAACTTCCAATTATCGCCCTGATCGCAGGAGCTCTGTTCCATGGAGCTTCATGGGTAGCACCAAGTGCTTATTTTGTTGGTATCGCAGCAATCATCTGCTCTGGTATCATCCTGAAAAAGACAAAGATGTTCGCAGGAGACCCGGCACCATTCGTTATGGAGCTTCCTGCATACCATATGCCGACTGTAGGTAACGTTCTTAGAAGTATGTGGGAACGTGGCTGGTCATTTATCAAAAAAGCTGGTACAATTATTACATTATCAACAATCGTTGTTTGGTTCTTACTGAACTTCGGCTGGACAGATGCCGGATTCGGAATGCTGAACTTCGACGGACTTGAGGGAGCAGCTATGGAGGCAGCCCAGGCAGAGTGTATTCTTGCTAAGATCGGTAACCTGATTGCATGGATCTTCGCACCACTTGGATGGGGCAACTGGAAGATGGCAGTTGCAGCAATCACAGGACTTGTAGCAAAAGAGAACGTAGTAGGTACATTCGGACAGCTCTTCGGATTTGCAGAAGTCGCAGAAGACGGACAGGAGATCTGGGGAACACTTGCAAACAGCATGTCACAGATTGCAGCTTATTCCTTCCTCGTATTCAACCTTCTGTGTGCACCTTGCTTTGCAGCAATGGGAGCTATCAAGAGAGAGATGAACAATACAAAATGGTTCTTCTTCGCAATTGGATATCAGTGTGTATTTGCTTATCTCGTATCTCTTTGCATCTTCCAGTTTGGTACACTCTTCACAGGCGGCGGATTCGGAATCGGAACTGTAGCAGCAATCGTAATCCTGATTGGATTTATCTATATGCTGTTCCGTCCTTACAAAGAGAGTACATCTCTGAAAGCAAATGCAGTATCAAGCGTAAAAGCAGCATCTAAATAAGAAAGAAGGAGATCTTATGATGACATTGGCAGCGCAGACAAGTATTTTGTCTACAGCAATCGTAGCACTTGTAATCATTGCGATTGTAGCATGGATTATAAGAGGCATGATACAAAAGAAAAAAAGAAGTGGTACATTTGTCGGCTGTGATTGTGGGTGTGCCAATTGTCCACACTCCTGTCATAATCCGAAAAGCAGCAAAGGTCACGGTGGCCACGGCGGCTGTGGAGGATGCTAATTGGAGCCCTGTTATGGGCAGATAGTAAAGTATAATCTTATGTGTGAATAAATGTGTGAATAGACGGGAAAATCCTTGCAGATGAGTTTCATTTGCAGGGATTTTTCTTTGTGCTTTACTCTTTTCAAGGAAGAGTAAATAGGGTAAAATAAATGCTAGGTGAATATGATGAATAAGAAATCTTTATACAAATTAGAATACAATAAAATAATTGAAAAACTGACAGAGCACGCAGGTTCTTTCGGAGGACAGGAGCGTTGCAGAAAGTTAAAACCAAAGACAGATATTTCAGAGATAGAGAGAATGCAGGAGGAGACAGCCGCAGCATTTACACGGATTGTAAAGAAAGGACGTCCGTCATTTGGCGGCTGCAGCCCGGTCAGCGAATCTATGATGCGTCTGGAGATTGGCGGAACACTTGGAAGCGGGGAATTACTTCGTGTGTGCAAGGTTCTGGAGACGGCCGGCCATGTGAAGAATTACGGCCGTCATGACAATGCAGATGATACGCAGGACGTACTGGACGGTTATTTTGAACAGCTTGTTCCAGTATCTATCTTGTCTACAGAGATCCGCAGATGTATTCCGGCAGAAGATGAGATCAGTGACGATGCAAGTCCGGAACTGAAGAGAATCCGCCGTTCTATGGGGCAGATTAATGATAAAGTCCATGCGACATTGTCCTCTCTGGTAAATGGATCACTTCGCACCTATCTGCAAGATCCGATTATTACTATGAGAGGGGATCGCTACTGTATTCCGGTCAAGGCAGAGTACCGTAGTCAGGTCCCGGGTATGATTCATGATCAGTCCTCGACCGGTTCCACTTTATTTATAGAGCCGATGGCAGTTGTGAAGCTGAACAATGATCTGAAAGAATTATATGGAAAGGAACAGGAAGAGATTCAGGTCATTCTTGCCAGATTAAGTGCGGATGCTGCGGAGTATGTGACAGAGATCCGTACGGATTATGCGACATTGACGGAGCTTGATTTTATATTTGCAAGAGGAGCACTTGCATTGGATATGAATGCCAGCAAGCCGATCTTTAACCAGGAGAGAAGAATCCGGATTCGGGAAGGAAGGCATCCGCTATTAGATAAGAAGAAAGTCGTCCCAATCAGTCTGACTCTGGGGGAAGAATTCGATCTCTTGATTGTGACCGGACCGAATACGGGTGGTAAGACCGTGTCCCTGAAGACGGTTGGATTATTCCAGCTGATGGGACAGGCGGGACTTCATATTCCGGCACTGGATCGTTCGGAACTGGGTGTGTTCCATGAGGTCTATGCAGACATTGGTGATGAGCAGAGTATTGAACAGAATTTAAGTACATTTTCTTCACATATGACAAATGTTGTCTCATTTATTAAGCAGGTGGATCAGGATTCACTTGTACTTTTTGATGAGCTTGGAGCAGGAACCGATCCGACGGAAGGTGCGGCACTGGCGACTGCAATCTTGAATCATTTGCACTGTCAGGGAGTCCGCACGATGGCAACGACCCACTACAGTGAATTGAAAGTCTATGCTCTTTCCACACCGGGCGTGGAGAATGCAAGCTGTGAGTTTGATGTGGAGACACTTCGTCCGACTTACCGTCTGCTTCTTGGAATTCCGGGAAAGAGTAATGCATTTGCCATTGCAGGAAAACTGGGACTTCCGGATTATATTATTGAGGAAGCAAAGACACATTTGACGGAGCAGGATGAGTCCTTTGAGGACTTGCTGACAGATCTGGAGAGCAGCAGACGTACCATTGCGAAAGAGCAGGAAGAGATTGCGGATTATCGTCGTGAGCTGGAAGCTTTGAAGCAGGAGACTGCCCAGAAAAAAGAAAAACTGGAAGAACAAAAAGACAGGATTCTGCGTGAGGCCAATGAAAAAGCGCATGCAATACTGGCTGATGCGAAAGAAACTGCAGATGAGACGATGCGTAATTTCCACAAGTTCGGAAAGGCAAATATCTCTGCGGCTGAGATGGAAAAAGAGCGTGAGCGCCTGAGAAAGAAGATGGAGAAGACACGCGAGGGTATGACAGAAGAAGTCAAAAAGCCGAAAAAGCAGTATAAGCCGTCGGATTTCAAATTAGGCGAGACGGTCAAAGTTCTGAGCATGAATCTGACCGGAACGGTGCATTCGCTTCCGGATGCAAAAGGAAATCTCATGGTCCAGATGGGAATTTTGCGCTCAAAAGTACACATTTCCGATTTGGAGATTATTGACGAGAAACCGGCATATCTGAAAAAGACTGCCGTGAAAACAAGCAAAGGAAAAGTGAAGATGGGCAAATCTATGTCTGTAAGCCCGGAAATCAATTTACTTGGAAAGACTGTAGATGAAGCGGTTGCTGAATTGGATAAATATCTGGATGACGCGTCGCTGGCGCATTTGACAAGTGTGCGTGTTGTACATGGAAAAGGAACCGGAGCTTTAAGAGCCGGAATTCATAAATATCTGAAACGTCAGAAACATGTGAAATCTTACCGCCTGGGAGCATTTGGCGAAGGTGATGCAGGTGTCACAATTGTGGAACTGAAGTAAGAGGAAAATGGAGCAGGGAGAAGAAATAAATGGTTAATAAACAGAAAATTTTGATCGTGGATGACGATGAGGCAATTGCAGAGCTTGTGTCTCTGTACCTTGCCAAGGAGTGTTTTGACACGATGATGGTGCATGATGGGGAGAAAGCACTGGTAGCATTTGACACCTATCACCCGAATCTGGTGCTTTTGGATCTGATGCTTCCGGGAATTGACGGATATCAGGTCTGCCGGGAGATACGTGCGAGAGCTAATACGCCGATCATAATGCTTTCCGCCAAGGGAGAAGTCTTTGACAAAGTGCTTGGACTGGAACTTGGAGCAGATGATTATATTATGAAGCCATTCGATTCCAAAGAACTGGTGGCGCGTGTGAAAGCAGTGCTTCGTCGTTACCAGGCAGTGCCGAAACCAGAAGTTCCGGCAGCAGATAAGGGAAAATGCGTAGAATACCCGGGAATTGAAATCAATTTGACGAATTATTCCGTTGTGGTTGATGGAAAAAATGTAGAGATGCCGCCAAAAGAACTGGAGCTTCTTTATTTCCTGGCTGCTTCTCCGAACCAGGTCTTCACAAGGGAACAACTCCTGGATCAGATCTGGGGATACGAATACATTGGAGATACCCGTACGGTAGATGTGCATATCAAGCGTCTGCGCGAGAAGATCAAAGACCACAATGGCTGGAAACTGGCGACAGTGTGGGGAATCGGCTATAAGTTTGAAGTAAAATAACAGGTGCCTCTGGCATCGGGATAATAAGAGACTTTGACAAGAAGTTTTTGAAAGAGGCAGCGTATGAAAAGTACATTGTATTTGAAGTTTATTATTATTTATATAATCTTTGGATTCCTGAGTCTGTTCACAGTCGCGACCCTTACAAGAACTCTGACGGAAGGGCCGCTTGAACAGGATCTGGCTGCTGCAGTATATCAGGAAGCAAATTTAGAAGCCAACGATTATCTGCCACATTATTTTCTTGGACAGATTTCAGAAAGTGATGTCCATACACAGCTTACCGGAATGGAAGCACATCTGGACGGAGCGGTTTGGTTCGTAGACCGGCAGGGAAATATGATTACATCGGCACATTCTGATGGCTATCCGACAGCGCCATCGGTCATTGAGGATTTTAATCCGGCAGAGATCGGAAGTGCAAAATATGAAGTTGGGACATATCATGATTATTTTGAAGAGGACATGATTACCGTCATTGCCCCGGTCGTACATGGATACTCGACACAGGGATATCTGCTGATACACAAGAGCATGACTCAGATAAAGCAATTGCAAAATACATTGATGAATGCTGCATATATTACACTGGCAGTTATTTATGTATTGTCATTTTCTATTTTGCTGGGAATCCAGTTCCTTGTATACCGTCCGCTTTGTAAGATCACAGAGGCGGCAAAACAGTATGCATCCGGAAATCTGGATTATGAGATTCCCGTGAATACAGAAGATGAGATTGGTTATCTGTCTGCTTCTTTGAATTATATGTCTTCCCAGCTTCGGGATATGGAAGACTACCAGAAGAAATTTGTGGCGAATGTATCACATGATTTCCGATCACCGCTGACATCGATCAAAGGCTATGTAGAGGCTATGGCTGATGGAACCATTCCACCGGAAATGCAGGGAAAGTATTTAAATATCATATTGTTTGAGACAGAACGACTGACAGATCTGACACAGGATCTGCTGACGCTGAACGAGTTTGACACCAAGAATCTGCTTCTGGATAAAGTACCGTTTGACCTCCACGAGATGATTAAAAATGTAGCGGCATCTTTTGAAGGACGGTGTACGCAGAAGAAGATTTCGATTGAGCTGGTCTTTGCAAGGAAGCATCTGAAAGTTGTGGCTGATAAAAGAAAAATCCAGCAGGTACTTTATAATCTTCTGGATAATGCGATAAAATTCAGTGATCAGGATTCAATTATTACCATTGAGACAACGGAACGTGGAGATAAGATCTACACTTCTGTGAAAGATTATGGAATTGGAATTCCAAGGAATGCTTTGAATAAGATCTGGGAGAGATTTTACAAATCCGATCTGTCCCGGGGAAAAGACAAAAAAGGAACCGGACTTGGACTTGCAATTGTGAAAGAAGCAATCCAGGCTCATGGTGAAAATATTAATGTAGTCAGTACGGAAGATGTCGGTACAGAGTTTATTTTCTCGTTGCCGAAGGCAGAGGGATAAGGTATACTGTAAATATCTTCTTTGTTGAATATCAGATGTGAAGGAGACTGCGTGTACGCATGAAAGATGAGAAAGAACCATTAGGGCAGGAGCAGAACCCGGAAGAAGATGAGTATTCTTTTTTACAGGAAGTGATTAAAGACGAGGCAGGAGATCAGGCGAAGTGGAAACACGACGTCCACAGAAGGATTCAGTTGGGATTAATATTCGGACTGGTAGCCTGCTTTACTTTTTTTGCGTGCAAACCATGGGTGGAGAAGAAATTTGAAGGTAATCCGGCGAAAGTAACAATTCCGCAGGACGAACAGCAGGAAGAAGAAAAACAGACCGAGCAGGGACAGAATCAGGAACAAAAGCCAGTTCTCACTGCAGAAAGTTATAAAGAAATGCTGGACAATCTGAAGCAGGTGTCAGGAGAAGCAAGAAAAAGTGTTGTAGAGATTCAGAGCGCCGCGACGGAAGAGGAATTTTCCAAAAACCAGAATAATAAGGGAAAAAGCATTTCCGGAATGGTTGTGGCGGATAATGGACAGGAACTTTTGATTCTCGGAGGAGAAGTTCCGGCAAAAGACGTAAAAATTATCAGAGTTACATTTTCAGGAGGCGGTCAGTGTGATGCCACACTGAAAAGCCGGGATGCCGGACTGGGACTGTGCGTATATGCAGTTCAGAGAAAGAACATTGCTGATGATGTATGGAAAGAAATTGAGACAGCAAAGCTGGGCGGATCCAAAGTTGTATCAGAAGGAGATACCGTGATTGCTGTTGGAAAGCTGTATGGTTGTGATACCATATCCGGATACGGCGTAATCGAGTCGGGACAGAATTATCTGGACAAAGCAGACGGACAGTACCAGACTATTTATACTGACGTGGCAGGAGATATTTCAGGAAGCGGGATTCTTGTCAATACAAGAGGAGAAGTTATCGGTATTATTAACACCTCTATCCGGACGGACGACCAGACAGATCAGATCGCCGGATATGGAATTTCGGATATTAAAGATGTGATTGAATTACTTTCTAATGGAAAAAATGTGCCATATCTTGGAGTTTCTGGTGTAGAAGTCAGCGAAGAGATGAAAAATCAGGGACTTCCTCAGGGCGTTTATGTGCAGGAAGTTGAAGCAGGTTCACCGGCTATGACAGCAGGAATTCAAAGTGGTGATATCATTACAAGTGTTGCTGATACAGATATTATAAATCTTCTTGGCTATCATAATATACTTATGAAGCAGAATGTAGGAGATAAGATTCTGGTTCGCGGAAAACGCCAGGGAACCGGAGGAGAATATGTAGACATTGATTTTGAAGTTACAGTTGGATATAAACAATAAAAAAGGAAGGCAGTAAAGTTATGAGATATATTAATACCCTTGTTGAGGGAGAAACAATTCGAAACATATATTTATGTAAAGGAAAGAGATCCGCAGAGACGAGAAATGGCAAGCCATACGATAATCTGATTCTGCAGGATAAGACCGGAACTCTGGACGGAAAAGTCTGGGATCCGAATTCCAGTGGAATTGCTGATTATGACGAGAAAGACTTCATCGAAGTATTTGGAGATGTGATCAGCTATAATAACAATCTTCAGCTGAATATCCGTCAGATCAGAAAAGCACAGGAAGGAGAATACATACCTGCAGATTACATGCCTTCCACAGAGAAGAATGTAGACAGCATGTATGAGGAGCTGCTTTCCTACGGAAGACAGATCCAGAATCAGTACTTAAGAGGTGTTATAGAATATTATTTTGAAAAAGATGAGAAATTCATTCATACATTTAAAGGACATTCCGCAGCAAAAAGCGTACATCACGGTTTCGCCGGAGGACTCCTGGAGCATACATTAAGTGTAGTAAAATTCTGTGAATACATGGTAGGACAGTATGATATCCTCAATAAAGATCTGCTCTACACAGCAGCTATGTGTCACGATATCGGAAAGACCATCGAATTGTCACCGTTCCCAGAAAATGACTACACAGATGACGGACAGCTTCTTGGACACATTATCATCGGAATCGAGATGATCGATGATGCAATCCGCGAGATTCCGGGCTTTCCGAAACAGCTTGCAAGCGAGTTGAAACACTGCATCGCAGCCCATCACGGAGAATTAGAATACGGTTCCCCGAAAAAACCTGCACTTGCAGAAGCACTGGCACTCAACCTTGCTGACAATGCAGATGCCAAGATGCAGACACTGACAGAGATATTCAAAGATAAAAAAGCCGGAGAGTGGCTTGGATATAACAGATTATTCGAGTCAAACCTGCGAAAAACAACGATATAGGTATAAATATGCAGAAAAATGATTTGGTTACGGTGACAATTGAAGATATTGGTGTAGGCGGTGAAGGTATCGGTAAAGTAGATGGCTATACTTTATTTATTAAGGATGCGATTATCGGTGATGTGGTTGAAGCCAAGATTATGAAGGCGAAGAAGAATTATGGCTATGCGCGTCTTATGAATATTGTTACACCATCTGAAAATCGTGTAGAAAATCCGGTTTGTTCGATGGCGAGAAGATGTGGAGGCTGCCAGATTCAGGAGATGAAATATGAGGCACAGCTTGCATTTAAAGAAGGAAAAGTCCGTGGTAATCTGGAGCGGATTGGTGAAGTCCCGGCGGAACTTCTGGACAATGTTATGCAGCCGATTGTTGGTATGGAAGAGCCATTTCATTATCGGAATAAAGCGCAGTTCCCGATTGGAACGGATAAAGACGGGCATATTATCACTGGATTTTATGCGGGAAGAACTCACAGCATTATCCCCAATACAGACTGTGCGCTGGGCGTAAAGATCAACCAGAAAATTCTCGAGATTATTCTGCATTTTATGGAGAAAAATCACATTTCCGCATATGACGAGGAAAAGCATAAAGGACTGGTGCGGCATGTGCTGATTCGTTATGGCTTCAAAACAGATGAAATCATGGTCTGTCTTGTGCTGAATGGGGATAAACTTCCTCATGCAGAAAAACTTGTGGATAAGTTGTGTGAAATTCCGGGTATGACAAGCATCACGATTAGTGTGAATAAGGCGAAAACCAACGTCATCATGGGAAATGAAATCAAGTTACTGTGGGGTCAGACATACATTACTGATTATATCGGAAATGTAAAATATCAGATTTCTCCACTGTCTTTCTATCAGGTCAATCCGGTGCAGACCGAAAAATTGTATGGGCTTGCCCTTGATTATGCAGATTTAAGTGGAAATGAGACAGTATGGGATCTCTACTGTGGAATCGGAACCATTTCCCTGTTCCTTGCTCAGAAGGCAAAGCAGGTGTATGGTGTGGAAATCGTACCACAGGCCATTGACGATGCGAAGAATAATGCAAAGATTAATGATATCAATAATGCGGAATTCTATGTGGGAAAAGCAGAGGAAGTATTGCCGGCATATTACCGGGAATACCAGGAAAGCCACGGCGGAGAGACTGCTCACGCAGATGTGATTGTTGTAGATCCGCCGCGTAAAGGATGCGAAGAATCATTGCTTCAGACCATCGTGGACATGAATCCGAAGAGAGTCGTGTATGTCAGCTGCGACAGTGCCACACTTGCAAGAGATGTGAAGTTCTTAAGAGAAAATGGATATGAACTTAAGAAAGTCACGCCAGTCGATCAATTCCCGAACACCGTGCATGTTGAAAGTGTTGTATTGATGACAAAAGCGACCAATAAGAAGTAAATAGAGTGTAGGGAATAAAGGACTTTCTCAAGGACTATCGTTAAAAGGTATATGAAGTCGTTGTGGAAGTCTTTTTTGTGCTTACAAATAAGTAAGTTTGAATTAACCTATTGGGGGCGCCTTAGGAACTGGCTGGCGGAGGGGACTGTAAAATAAATTCCTTTCTAAACTTAAATAAAAAAGATATATTTCAACATGTATTCAAACATGATAAAATGAAATATAACATATAACCCAGGAGGATTCAATCTCGATTCATGGGAAAAGCAGAAAGAAATTATTAACCTCCTTGGAAAAGTAGAATTCTATTTGGTTCCAGTAGAGGAAGTGGGGTTCCTAATATGCCATCAATGAGTGAAGCACAATCATTATTTGACAGCTTGATGCAAGAGTATTTTTGGTGAAAGGGTGATGATATGGCAAAAATGACAGTATTTCACGGGGGATATGTGGCTATAGACAAGCCAGAGATTAGAAAAGGGCGTAACACAAAAGATTTTGGAGAAGGCTTTTACTGTACGATTATCAAAGAACAGGCACAAAGATGGGCCAGACGGTATAACACAAAAATTGTATCCATTTATGATGTACGAATGAATACGAATTTAAAGATAAAAGATTTTAAGGAAATGACAGACGAATGGCTGGATTTTATTATTGATTGTCGTGCCGGAAAATCTCATGACTATGATATTGTAATTGGAGCTATGGCTGATGACCAGATTTATAATTTCATATCTGATTATATGGATGGTTCTATTACAAGGGAACAGTTTTGGATATTGGCTAAATTTAAATATCCAACTCATCAGATTAATTTCTGTACAAAGGAAGCTTTGAAATGTCTGGAATATAGAGGATATGAGGTGGTGGAATGATGCAGAATCAGACTGGACGAGAAAATCCAAAGGATAATGATTTATTTTATACATGTAGCTTGATTGACTATATTGCAAGAAAAACAAAAAATGTTAGAGCGTATATTGTAAATCAACTGGGAAAAGAACGTATCGAGAAGATTTATGAACTGGCAGATGTGTATCATTGTGATAATATTGAACGAGTGGCAGAAGATTTTATTTCAGAAGCTAATATTAAGGACGGAACATATGATAATGTCAAAACATGTCAATATATAATTCCGTCATATTGGGATATAGGAAAAGTATATAAACGGTTAATAAAAATGGTATCAGAAAAAGAAGACATTAACGTAATAGATGCACTGATTAAGGTCTATAATTCATTTATCAGCGAAAAATTAGATGATTATAACAGTAGCTTGTATTATGAAAATCCGTCTTATATATTTACCTGTTATGAAGAAAACAAAATGATATAAGGCAGAAAATAATTGGTTGTAGGCTGCTGGTATGTGATGAAAGGAGCATATCGGCATGGATGAAAAGATAGTATTAATATTGAATGAAATGTCGGAGTATTTTTCGATAGCGCAAATGAAGAAACTAGTACATTGGATAATAAATAACTGCTATATTAAATTGATGATACTTCAGC
>ERZ808240.3974-NODE-3974-length-13721-cov-3.705766_pt1 | contig 13721 bp, 9 predicted proteins | sample MGYA00521084_ERZ808240 | MGnify/ENA primary metagenome ERZ808240 (study PRJEB31516, sample SAMN03275571) | gut metagenome | biome: mammalia-associated habitat; material: feces | host: Papio cynocephalus | place: Kenya | collected 2012-08-06 ... | reverse complement strand
CGGGACAGGCTCTCCGCCATGAATGCCCGCATCATGGGCCGGGACGCGGATCCCTTCTACGGCGCACCGGTGGTGCTGGTGGTGCTGGCGGATAAGAGTCGGGGCACTTATCTCTATGACGGCAGTCTGGTCATGGGCAACCTGATGCTGGCCGCCCACGCCGAAGGCCTGGGCAGCTGCTGGATCCACCGGGCGAAGGAGGAGTTCGAGTCCGAGGAAGGGAAGGCCATCCTGAAGGAGCTGGGCATCGAGGGCGACTACGAGGGCATCGGCCACTGCATCCTTGGCTATGCCGACGGCCCTGCCCCGGAGGCAAAGCCCCGCAAAGCGGATTACGTCAAATGGGTCGAGTGAACCGGCGGGAACGTCGCCTCTGAATTGTCAAATCTCCCGTTTTAACGGAATAACAGAGACCGGGGCCGCTCATCGAGCGGTTCCGGTCTCTATGCTTTGAATCAGAAAAACACTTCGGTAGGCGAACCATAAATAATGGGTGGAGGGCGGCGGCTGATCCGGGCTTGACCGCGTTAGATTAAGGGTGCATTTAAAATGGATTACATATTATTTGAATTTATTGACATATATTGAAGGTCATGCTACCTTTAATTTACAGTAATAAACAGAGCTTTGATGATGCGAAGGAAACGGGGGGATTCCGATGCAACCTTGCGGGCTGACTGTTAGTGCTATTTCTTACCTGTAAGCGGAAAGGAGCAGACATATGGATGATAGAGCGTATATATTAGCGAATTTGGCAGAATGGGCTTACATTATCCTGGCCCCAATCGTGCTGGGTGGGATCCTGGTGGGCGGCTCCATTGTGCGCTGGCGCCGAAGTAAAAATAAGGCGGTAGAAAGAGTGCCTGCCACAATTACAAAGATCATATATGAGAGCGGCTTTAGCAATCCGCAGGCTTACTTTTTGGTAGAAGGGGAAAAGCGCCCCGTCGGTTTGATGCCAGACGTGGATTCGTGACCCGTATGCCAGAAATCGGAACAAAGGGAATGCTGACCTGCAAGGGGCATGTGCTGTATTCCTTCGAGTGGGCCGACCAGAAGGTCGTGCAGGATGACCCTGCTTATGGCAAGAATGGGTATGCGGATATGATCTGATCGTGTTATCCGGTCATCCTCGCTGCTTCCGATGTGGCTTTGAGATGACGACAAAATCAAAACGAGGGCTGTACGCATTGCGTACAGCCCTCGTCTGTTGTGATTGAAAGACCGCGGCGGCGTTTTCTTAGTCATACTGCTTCAAAATGCCTGGACTGCTCTGGGGCAGGCCGTCCAGCGCGTCCCAGTCCACAAGGCAGATGTGCCGCCGGGCGGCGGGACGCCTGGTCTTGTGCTGCGCCAGCTCCTCCGGCGTCAGCTCACTGACGGGCAGCTTTGTCCAGCCCCGGCAGAAATGGAAGGCGTTCCAGCGCCGGTGTTCATAGCGGGCCAGCCGCCAGAGGGCTTTTTCCCGTTCCTCCTGGGGAAGGGCGGCCAGATCGTCCGCCGCCAGCGCCAGCTTGTTGGGAATGTCCCAGAGCACGGCGCGGTTGGAGGCCTGGGTGAAGGAGTCCAGCTTCTGCCACGCGTCGATGTCCGTACCGCTGACGGACCGGTAGCGCTGGTGCAGTGCCCGGGCCTCCTGATCGGCCCGGCGCTCGATGAGCTCCTTATAGGTGAAGCGGCTGCGGTTGTCCTGTAAAAAGATCACATTGTCCGACTGGGTGAGCAGCTCCACGCTGCCCGGGGCGTCCTCGTGGAGCACCACCACCAGCTGGGGCAGAACGGCCAGCTCCTGACGCTGGCACAGACGCTGGATGCGCAGGGCGGCGCGGATATTGTCACTGGTGCTGCCCACATCGACGAGGATCTGATCCAGCCCGGCCAGCCGCTGTTCCAGCACGGTGAAAAACGGCTCCGTCTCCGCGCCGTGTTCGAGCCAGCTCAGCCCCGGTTCCTCTGCCAATTGTGGATAATCCCGCAGAAAGGCCCCCAGATGGGCGGGCAGAGCGTCGGAGATGACGAGTGCGTCCAGACCGCGCCCGTCCGGGGCGGCGGTCTCAAAGGCGGTGTTCTCCAGGGTGGTCAGCAGAAATTCCCGGCACATGGTGGAAAAGCCCGCTATGCAGAGGGAGAAGAGCCGGTCGGGCACCCAGATGTGGTCTTCGGTATGCACTGCACCCACGGCCTTCAGCCGCTCCAGCGGCAGGTGCTCCGTCATAAAGTGCCGGGCCAGCAGCTGCTCCCGGGAGACGAGCCACACGTCCATTGCGGGATAATTCAGCTTTTCCAGCCGGAGCAGGTCCGGGTCGAGGAAGGCGGTGACCTTCAGCCGGGACAGGGGGCGGCCCAGCTGTTCAAACCGCCTCAGCAGACTCAGGTTTTCCTGATTGGGCTCCGGCAGGAGTACCGCATGACAGCGCTTGCGCCGGGTCAGCTTTTCAATCTGACTCCATTGAACGGTCAGTGCTCCGGGGACGGGGATCTCGTCGTCCTCGTCCGGGTTGGGGTCGAGGTAAAGCAGGGAGACACGCCGCTTTTCCCGGCGGATGTCCTCGGCCAGCGCCTGGGCGTCCGGCAGTTCGCCGGAGATCAGGCACACCTCCGGATGGAGCAGCAGGGAGAGCCGCAGCCGCAGATCCCGGAAGAAGCGCTGAAACAGCAGCATCACCACGGTGCGGACGGTGTAAATGGAGCTGCACACAAAGATGATGATGTATTGCAGCTGGGTGTAATCGTCCAGCCCCACCTGAAAGCCCATGATCATGGGGGCCTGATAGACGCTGAGGGCCAGCGTCCGGGCCAGCTCCGCCGGACTCAGGCCGGGGGTGTAAAGCAGGGAAAAGCTGAGGGCAAAGACGAACAGAAAGTGATATGCCATAAAGACGGCACTGCGCAGTCCCTCACTCCTGCGGCGCAGACAGCACCAGAGCAGGACCACGCCCGCAATATAGCCGAGCAGAATCATAGTTTCACCTGTTTTCCGGTTGGGATAGCTCATATTATACGGGAATTGGATTCAGACTGTCAATTTATTCGGATTAAGAATGGATGAAAGGGCGGTGAAATTTGCGTTCAGCCCTGAAAGACGGTATACTTTAAGAAAATGCAGTCACAATGGGGTGATTTTTGTGCAGACTGATCTGACCCGGGGCAGCATCACGGGCAGACTGCTGAAATTTGCTCTGCCAATGATGGCGGGCAATCTGCTCCAGCAGGTTTATAATATCGCGGACACGCTGATCGTGGGGCGCTTTCTGGGCGCGGACGCACTGGCGGCGGTGGGCAGCTCCTACACGCTGATGGTGTTTCTGACTTCCGTCCTGCTGGGCTTGAGCATGGGCGCGGGGGCTTATTTCTCCATCCAGTTTGGACGGCGGGACACGGAAAAGCTGCGGCAGGGCGCGGCGCTGTCCTTTGCGGCCATTGCACTGGTGACGCTGGTGATGAATGCACTGATGTTCGCAGGGATCAACTGGATTCTGCGATTCTTAAAGGTACCTTCTGAAGTGACCGGGCTGATGAAATCCTATCTGCTGGTTATTTTTGCGGGGCTGATCGCCACCTTCCTCTATAACTTTTTTGCCTGCCTTCTGCGCGCACTGGGCAATTCCGCCGCGCCGCTCTGGTTCCTGGCGGTCAGCGCACTGCTCAACGTGGGGCTGGATCTGCTATTTGTGCTGGTGTTCCGCTGGGGCGTGGCCGGTGCGGCGGGGGCCACGGTGCTGGCCCAGTATGTCTCCGGCGTGGGCATCACGATCTACTTCTGGCGCACCTGCCCGGAGCTGCGCCCCCGGCGGCAGGATTTCCGCTGGGACGGCGGCGTGATGCGGGAGATCGGCGGGCTGTCCCTGCTGACCTGCCTCCAGCAGTCCATCATGAATTTCGGCATCCTGATGGTGCAGGGATTGGTGAACAGCTTCGGCGCGGCCACCATGGCCGCCTTTGCGGCGGCGGTGAAGATCGACTCCTTCGCCTACTCCCCGGTGCAGGATTTTGGCAACGCCTTCTCCACCTTTGTCGCCCAGAACCACGGCGCGGGGCAGACGGCGCGCATCCGAAAGGGCTTCCGCAGTGCGCTGACGGCCGTGCTGATCTTTTGCGCCGCCATCAGCCTGGGGGTGTGCCTGTTTGCCCCGGCGTTGATGCAGATCTTTGTCTCGGCGGAGGAGGCGGAGATCATCGCCATCGGCGTGGGCTACCTGCGCATCGAGGGGGCCTGCTACTTCGGCATCGGCCTGCTGTTCCTGTTTTACGGCTATTACCGGGCGGTGCAGAAGCCGGGAATGTCGGTGCTGCTGACTATCCTCTCGCTGGGCACCCGGGTGGCGCTGGCCTATGCCCTGTCCGCCCTGCCCGGCGTGGGCGTCACCGGCATCTGGCTCAGCGTGCCCATCGGCTGGGCACTGGCCGATCTGGTCGGCGCAGTGTACTATTTCAAATCAAAAGGTACCTTGCAATAAACGGAACCCCGGCACGTTTTCGTGCCGGGGTTCCGTTTATTGGTAAGTGAGTAAGTGACTCAGGCGGGATCGTCCAGCGTGGCATTGCCCAGCGAGATCGAGTAGTTGAACTGGGTGCCGTCGGGCAGGGGCTCACTGGCCGATGCGGGGCGGATAGGCATAGAGTAGCGCTGAATAAAGATGAGGGAGCCGTTTTCTTCAATGCGGAACTGGTAGGAGTCCCCGTTGTCCGCAGTGAGCGTGAGCCGATCCAGCACGATCTGATAGGTGCCGGTGGAGGAGAGCGGGGCATAGTCCATCTGGAAGGTGCCGTCGTCGTTCAGCGTGAACCGGGGAATGGTCTGGAACTCCTCCCGGAGCTGCTCCGTGAGATCGGCGGAGTAGGTGCCGAATTTAATTGCGTTTGTGGTAGAAGCGGCTGGCTCGCCCTCACAGTTCACCAGTTCCAGCGTCTGGCCATCCGTCAGGCTCAGACCGGATCTTGCAAAGGCGGAGAAGTCGGAGGAGCCGTCCTGCACAAAATAGAGCAGGGTGCCGTCTGTCGGCGCCATGCGCCGGAAGCGGTAAGTCAGCTCGTCGTGGTTGGAGACAGCGACATTGTCCAGTTCGTCCCAGCCGTCCTCGGCGGGAACGGTGACGGTGATAACGCCCCGTTCCTCTGTCCAGGTGCACTGAATGGTGGTGCTGTACCCGCCGTGATCCTGAACGGCGGTGCAGGTGATGCTGCTGCTGGCGCGGTCACTGCCGTCTTCGCCGAGATTCAGCTGCCAGTAGCTGCCTTCGCTGTCCAGCGCGGCGCGGTAATGCCGGGTGCCCAGCGGTTCTGTCAACAGCGTGGAGCTGTTGAGCCAGTCCGAGTTGTTCAGAGCGAGATCAATGAGACCCAGCAGCTGAGCCACACCGTCGGCGCTCTGTCCAAAGGACTTCAGGTCGTCGATGCCCAGCACCTGTTCCGCCGTTTCCGCGGTCAGGTTGGACAGCTCCAGACCGGAGACCGAATCGAACTGCTCGTAGTAACGGTCGAGGTTGCCCACCAGTGCCAGCATGAGTGCGCCGGTGCGGAACTGCTCCCGTATCAGGCGGCTGTACGCTGTGCCGCCAAGCAGGTCAAGGTCCTTGATCGACTCGTTGACGACCATGCCGTAGGGCTGCGCATCGGTGTGGAGTTCCATGGTGCTGTCAGCGCAGAACTCGGCGTGAGCGGTATTGCGGCTGTCCGTGATCGTGTTCAAGAGACTGCCTACGGCGGAGGCGTCGCCCAGATAGTCGGTGCGCGCGTCATAGAGCCGCTGGGGCAGATCGCCGATCTCCGGCAGGAAGGGCACGCTGTCTGCCGTGACAGACACGGGATAGAGGTAGAATTCATAGGTACCTACCGGTGATCCGGCACCCTCCACCGAGGCCGTAAAGAGCAGTGAGGGGCTGTCCTGCGTCAGGGTGATCGTGTCTGACTCGCTTGGGACGAACTTGGTGTGGGACGGGGTATACAGTCGGCCGGCCCCACTGAATTCAAAGGTGCTTTCATAGCTGTCGTTATGGGTCAGCTGGATAGAGACATCAAAGTCATTGCTCAGATTGGTCAGCGCCAGCGAGCCGGTCAGTTCATCGGCCGCCCCGGACCAGAGGGTGACAAGGTCAGACTCGAACAGCCCGGTGCCTTTGACGGCGAGGGCCACAGACTGGGTGCCCTCGGGAAGCTCATAGTCATAGCTCAGCGTGATGTCGTCGGTCAGCTGTTCCGACCGGCCGGTGATGCTCTGCTCCGTCTCCTGGATCTGGCCGGTGGGCGTTTTGGGGGCGGCGTCGGTGCAGCAGGTCAGTCCGGCCAGCAGCAGCACCGCTGCGGCCAGTGCCAGCGTGCGCCGCCCGGTCTGGCGCAGGTTCAGCACATGAAGGATGCGCTTTTTGGCGGCGGGCATTCCAAAGGCCAGCGCAGGGCCATAGCCCCGCCGCCCGGTGCCGAGGGCCAGCAGTGTGCGGCTGTAATCCTTCTGTTTTTCCGCGCCCAGTGCCCGCAGTGCGGCTTCGTCGCAGCTCATCTCCATGTCCTGCTCCATGAATTTAAGTCCCAGCCACACCAGCGGGTTGAACCAGTGGAGAGCGGCGGTGAGCAGGCCGACGAGACGGATCAGCGGGTCATGGCGGCGCAGGTGACAGCTCTCGTGGGCCAGCACATGGGCGCGGCTCTCCTTGCCCAGCCAGCTGGGCAGATAGATCTTCGGTCTCAGCACGCCCAGCACGAAGGGCCCGGCGATGCCGTCGCATACCCAGGCGCCGTCTTCGGCGCGAATGGCGGAAGCAGTCCGATGGCGCAGACGGAGGTACTGATACAGATTCCAGCCCAGCAGAAGGGCTAGACCGGCCAGCCAGACGATGGCGGCCACCGCCAGCCAGTCCACGCTGTGGGGGATGGCGGTCTGCGCCGCAGCTGCGGCGGGGGCGGAGGACGCGGCCTGCGCGGCGGTGCTTCCGGCGGCGGTCACGGCATTGGACGCGGCAGGGGCGGCACTGACCGCCGGGGCGGTCTGCGCGCCGGTGATGGTGCCCAGCGTGGGAGAAACAACTTGCGAGGTATCTTGTGAACGGAGAAAACCAGAGGCAGTCCCGGCCGCGCCGCCGCTCCGGGTGGAGCGGTGCAGAAAGGGCAGATTATAAAGACTGAACGCCGCAGGCAGGGCGGCGGGACAGACCAGCCGGAACAGCGGCACCGCCCAGAGGGCGTAGGCCCAGCGCTTCGGTGCCCGCCGCAGGGCAAAGCGGAGCAGCAGCACCAGCAGGATCACCGGGATCGCCTTCAGACTCATGGTCAATACGCCGGAAAAAATGCTTTTCAGCAGTTCCATACCGTCACCCCCTGTGTTGGTCGATGAGTGTTTTCAGCTCCTCTGCCTCCGATTCGCTCAGGGTCCGCCCCTTCAGAAACGCGGCCACAAAGCCGGGCAGGGAGCCGCCGAAGGTGCGGGAGACGAAGCGGTCGCTCTCCTCCCGCTGGACCTGATCCCGGGACACCAGCGGCGTCACTACGGCCTGCTCGTTCTGGAGCAGGCCCTTGTCCGCCAGCCGGCGCACCTGCGTGTAAGTCGTGGACTTTTTCCAGCCGAACTCCTCCTCACACAGCCGGACCAGCTGGCCGGATGGGATGGGCGCATGGTCCCAGATCAGGGAGAGCAGGCGGTATTCGCCATCCGCCAGGATGTAGTTGGACATAACGGCCTCCTTTCTATCGTTGCAAGCAGGTCTACAGCTGTAAATCTCTAATTGCAGTCTACAACAGTAGACCAAACTTGTCAAGTAACTTGTCAAGTAAAATGTGGAATAATTTCGAAAAAAGCGATGCGTTTCGCTCTGAAACGCATCGCTTGAATAATAGGTACCTTTTAATTATGCGTTATCAAACTCCGCAACAGCTTTCAGAAACGCCCTGCCGTAGCGGCGCTGCTTCTGTTCGCCCACGCCGCTGACGTCCAGCAGCTCACCCATACTCTGGGGACGGCGGAGCGCCATGTCGGTCAGAGTGGCGTTGGAGAAGATGACGTAGGGCGGCACGCCCTCCCGTTTGGCCAGTCTGGTGCGCACCTCCTTGAGGGCGGCGAACAGCTTGGCGGCCTCGCCCTCCAGCGTCGCCTTCTGCCGCCGGGCCTTCTTCTCGCCGGGGGCGGCCTCAATGGGCATGAGCACCCGCTTCCCGTGAAAGAGCACATCCTCTGCCCGTTCGGTCAGAGTAAGCGCACTGGAATTATCCTCAGCGGTGCAGAGCAGCTTGTCCGTGCGGAGAAAGTCGATGAGCGCCATGATCTGGGCCATGGACTGGCCCCGCATCAGGCCGTAAGTGGTCAGCCGGTCCAGCCCGGCGTCGGTGATCTCCGCGCGGTCGCTTCCGTAGAGCACATCGGCCAGCAGCTCCGCGCCGCTGGGAGCGCCGAGGGCGTTTTCCATCCGCCTGACGCAGGAGAGGGCCATCTGGGCCTCCCGGGTGACGTCCCGCTGGCGGTAGGTGGTCAGGCAGTTGGAGCAGTTGCCGCACTGGCCGGAATGGCTCTGACCGAAGTAGTCCAGAATGGCGGTGCGCAGACAGCCCTTCGTCTTGCAGTAGTCTACCATGGCATCCAGCCGCTTCAGATCCTCCCGGCGCAGTCTGGCCCGCTCTTCCGGGGTCAGCTCCTCGTTGTCGCTGCTGTTGTCGATGAAGAATTTTGCCGTGTTGATGTCGCCGCTGGAGAAGAGCAGGATGCAGTCCGCCCGCTCACCGTCCCGCCCGGCTCGTCCGGCCTCCTGGTAGTAGGCCTCCAGGCATTTCGGCATATTGTAGTGGATCACAAAGCTGACGTTGGACTTGTCGATGCCCATGCCGAAGGCGTTGGTGGCCACCATGATCTGCACCCGGTCAAACTGGAAGTCGTCCTGGCTCTGGGCCCGTTCCTCATCGCTGAGCCCCGCGTGGTAGCGGGCGGCGTTGTAGCCGTGAAGGGTCAGATCATTGCACACCCGCTCTACCCGGGAGCGGGTGGAGCAGTAGACGATGCCGCATCTGCCCCGCCGTTCGGCCAGCAGTGAGCGGAGGGCGGCGGGCTTTTCGGCGGCGGTCATGGACTGCACCTCAAAGTAGAGGTTGGGCCGGTCGAAGCCGGTGACGACGGTGCAGGGCGACTGGAGCCCCAGCTGGGCGGAGATGTCCCGGCGTACTGCCTCGGTGGCGGTGGCGGTGAACGCGCCAATCACGGGGCGGCGGGGGAGCTTGGCGAGAAAGTCCGGGATCTTGCGGTAGCTGGGCCGGAAATCCTGCCCCCACTGGGAGATGCAGTGGGCCTCGTCCACCGCCAGCAGGGAGATGTCCAGACTCTGGGCGGCGGCGACAAAGCCGTCCGCCTCCAGCCGCTCCGGGGCGACGTAGACGAGTTTGTAGGCCCCCGCGCACAGGCGCTGATAGACGGTGCTGAGCTGGGCCGGGGTCAGGGAGGAGTTGATGTAGGCCGCCGGGACGCCCGCGTGCTTCAGCGCCATGACCTGATCCTTCATCAGTGAGATGAGGGGGGACACCACCAGCGTCGCCCCGGGCAGCATCAGCGCGGGCACCTGATAGCACATGGACTTGCCGCCGCCGGTGGGCATGATGCCAAGGGCATCCCGTCCGGTGAGCAGGCTGTCGATGAGCTGTCCCTGTCCCTCACGGAAGACTTTATGGCCGAAATATTGTTTTAAGATCTGATGCTTGTCCATAGATGTGCCTGCTTTTTGTGGATTATCGTTCCGCAAACGGGGTTGGCTCCGACATGGAACGATTCAATATACATTCCGCCCTATTTGTATGTCAATTTTGACGGTTTTGCAATTTCATTTTCCCGGCCTGAAGCGGGCGTTTTTTCCCGCACAGCACGGCAGAGCGCGGAAAGCGGAAACTGCTTTGTATAAGGGAATATATGTATTCCAATCAGGGCGTGCAGGTCTGTGCGCGCAGAAGGGAGACGGCGGCCCGGGCGGCGGCGGCCGCATCTTCCGTGTAGACATCGGCGCCGATCTCATCGCAAAAGCTCTGGCTGATGGGAGCGCCGCCCACCATGATCTTCACCTTGTCCCGGATGCCGCGCTTCTTGGCCAGCTCCACCACGCCGCGCATATTCTGCATGGTGGTGGTGAGCAGAGAGGAACAGGCGATGATGCCGCAGTGGTGCTCCTGGGCAGTATTTATAAACTGCTCCGGGGTCACATCGGTGCCCAGATCGTAGACTTCGATTCCACTGCCCTCCATCATGATCTTGACCAGGTTTTTGCCGATGTCGTGCATATCGCCCTGCACCGTGCCGATGCAGGCGCGGCCCACAATCTCGCTGGCTTCGCCAGTCATATAGGGCTTGAGCAGGGCGGTGGCGGCGGTCATGCACCGGGCGGCGATGAGCATTTCCGGCACGAATACCCGGTTGGCGGAGAATGCCTCGCCCAGTTCCGTCATGCCCTGAACCAGACCGGCGGAGAGGGTCTCCTGGGGGTCATAGCCCTCGTCCAGTGCCTGCTGGCAGAGCTGAAGCAGCTTCTTCTGCTGGCCGCGCTCCAGCGTTTTGGCAATGCGTTCCATCAGCGTGAGCTCCTGGGCCTCCTCCACGGCGGCGGTGGAGGAGGCGGGCGCATCGGTGCTCGCCTTGCCCCGGCGGGGAACGGGGGGCAGGTGCATATCGGGCATATGGAGACCGGCGTTATACGCATCGATGCCCTCATTGAGGTACTGATCCACATGGGGAAACACGGTGCCGAACATACCGTAGGTGATGGAGGGAATGTAGTGCCCCCCGGGGCCGCAGCGGCGGAGGGTGTCCTTCGTATAGGCGAGGATCTCTTCCGGGGTGGAGTCGGCGCGGTCGATTGCCGCACCCAGACCGCCCATCAGGGTGAGCTTTCCGTTCAGATGCCGCTGGAGGGCGGGGATGTCGTTCTCTGGCAGGACGCCTTGCCAGACCTGAATGCCGATCTCCACCATGTCGTCCACGATGGGCACAAGGTAGGAGTCCGCGTGATGGACGGTGATGATGCCCTGGGAGCGGAAGTAGCCATAAAAGCGGCGGTAGGGCTCCTTGAAAAACTCCCGCCACATCTCCGGTTTCATGAACAGTGCGTCCTTGGTGCCCCAGTCGTCATGGGTGAACATGACCTCAGGGTGCAGATTCTCCACCACCATTTTGGCGTACTGCATCCGGTATTCGGTGATGTACTCAATGAGCTCGTGCATCTCGTCTGGGTGCTCGTAGAGCGCAGTCAGGGTGTTTTCAAAGCCCATCAGGAAGTGGCACTGCTCGAAAATGCCGGTGGCCATGAAGCCGGTCAGCATCTGCCGGTCATTGTTCTCCGCCACGCACTGGGCGCGGAATTCCTCCCACCCCTCGGAACAGTGGGCGGCCAGATCGGGGGCGTGGACGGTCTCCTTCCAGCGGGTAATGTCGGGGCAGACCGTCAGACCGGGGCCGTGCACCGGCATGGAGCCGGGGGCGTTCTCCGGAAAACTGATGGTGACGCCCCAGGGGTTGACACTGGTCTTGCCGGGCACTCGGTCGGGGCCGTCCAGATAGCGCATAATGGGGTCGCCAAGGCACATATAGAAGGGCTCATACTGGCGCAGCAGGCGTTCCGGCTGGCCGTTGGGCTTGATCGTCTCCAGAAAAATTTCTTTGGGTGTAGAGGGTATGGACATTAAAAGTCACTCCTTATGGAAAGAGAATGCAGGATGTGTAAGTCAAAGTTTTGGGGCCGTAATTATACTGCAGACCGGAGTGGATGCAGATGTCGCTGACCAGAAGGCCGTAGGCCTCCATGGAGGAGATCCGCTTGGCCGGAAAACGGCAGGTGCGCTGGGGATAGGTGCACTTTTTGCACACAAGGCACGGCCCCGCCGACAGGGGCAGACAGTCCGGCGCGAGCAGGCGTGCCTGACGGGCCAGATTCAGAAAGTGCACCCGGTGAGCCTCGGAAATGGCATCCATGGCCTCAATGTCAAAGTCGTCCCGCAGGGTTCCAGTGGTCTGCACCAGAAATCCGCTGTGACAGCGCTCCAGCTGTTCTGAAATGTGCTTCAGGCTTCCGCAGCCCGGCGGACAGGCCCAGTTCCGGCCATAGCAGCCGCAGCGGTCTGCCGCGCACATCTCCCGCACCGCGTCCAGCGGCACCAGTGCGTCCATATTGAGTTCACCCCAGTGGGAGAAGCCGTTTTCCTGCGCCAGCGCGTCCAGATCGTTCATGCGTGAAAGCCCCTTGACAAAGCAAACTGTACCTGCGTAAAATATACTCATTATATAGGTTTATTATATTTGGGAGGATATGCCTGTGTCAAGCATTCATGTGACCGTGAATGGCAAAACCTGCACGATTCCGGTGGAAGAGGGCGAAAACCTGCTCTCCGCCCTGCGCCGGGCGGGTTACTCCATCCCGGCCTCCTGCGGGGGCCGCGGGCGGTGCGGCAAGTGCCGTGTGCCGGTGAACGGTGTGCCGCGGCTGGCCTGCAAGGTCATTGCAAAGGACGGTGACACCGTGGAGCTGCCGGAGCAGGCCGGGGGCGTGATCCTGACGGACACATCCGCTCAGAACCTCAGGCTTCAGCCGGGTCGGACAGGCTGCGGCGCGGCGGTAGATCTGGGTACGACCACAGTGGTGGCTCGGCTCTACGATCTGGAGCGCGGCACGCTGTTGAGCACGGTCAGCGCATGGAATGCGCAGGCTCCCTATGGGGCAGATGTGATCAGCCGCATCCAGTACACGCTGGAGCGGGCAGACGGTGTGGAGGAGCTGTCCCGGCGCATCCGCACCCAGGTGCAGCAGCTGCTCACCGATGCGCTGTACCGGGCAGAGAGGGACTGGGCGGACCTGCGGGAGATCACGCTGGCGGGCAACACCGTCATGCAGCACCTCTTTGACGGCCGCACGGTGGCGGGCATCGCCGCCGTACCCTTTGAGCCGGAGACTCTTTTTGCGGAGCCGGCGGGAAAGCCGCTGCGCGGCGTGCCGGTGCGCTTTGCTCCCTGCGTGGCAGGCTATGTGGGCGGCGACATCACCGCCGGACTGCTGGCCTCCGGCCTGGCGGAAAGGAGCGGAAACCATCTGTTTCTGGACATCGGCACCAACGGCGAGATGGCACTGGGCGGCAGAGACGGCTTTCTCTGCTGTGCGGTGGCCTCCGGACCGGCCTTTGAGGGCGCGGGCATTTCCTGCGGTATGCCGGGCATCGATGGAGCGGTCAGCCATGTGCGCTGGCAGAGCGGATTCCTCTGGGACGTAGTGGGCGGCGGAGCACCCAAGGGGCTGTGCGGCTCCGGACTGCTGGATCTGGCGGCGGTGCTGCTGGAGCGGGACGCCATCACCCCCGGCGGACGGCTGCTGCCTCCTGAGGAGGCACCGGCGGAACTGCGGCGCTGGCTGGAGCGGGACGCACACGGAAACGGCGTGTTCCATTTGACGCCCGAGGTGTCACTGACTGCAGAGGACGTGCGGGCGCTGCAGCTGGCCAAGGCGGCGGTGGCCGCGGGCATTCAGGTGCTGTTGGAGCGGCGGGGTATTGCGGCCGACGAGCTGGACGGTGTCTATCTGGCCGGCGGCTTTGGAAACTACCTTGACCCCAAGAGCGCGGTGCGCATCGGGATGCTTCCAGAGGAATGTGCCGGGAAACTGCACAGCATGGGCAATTCCGCACTGGCCGGGGTATCCATGCTGGCGCTGGACGGCCGGAGATGGGCAGAGCTCGGCGTGCTCACCCGGAGCTGCCAGAGCATCACTCTGTCAGGCAATCCC
>ERZ808240.3972-NODE-3972-length-13725-cov-3.827871_pt1 | contig 13725 bp, 8 predicted proteins | sample MGYA00521084_ERZ808240 | MGnify/ENA primary metagenome ERZ808240 (study PRJEB31516, sample SAMN03275571) | gut metagenome | biome: mammalia-associated habitat; material: feces | host: Papio cynocephalus | place: Kenya | collected 2012-08-06 ... | reverse complement strand
GAATACTGCGCTGTCATACCATGCCATAGTCTTTATCTCCTTTAATCATTTTATATTTTCAGTATGTATATTTCAAAACCTCATACACATCATTCATGTAAAATTATATCACATATCGACCTTATAAGCGAAATAATTATAATGAACATAAAATTATTTGCTTGCAAGGATGCAGATTTTATGGAATGCATTGAGTGAGCTTATGCTCACGATATAATGAACATAAAATCATTTGCTTGCAATATTCCATATAGATTTATCTTTCTGCGATCCGGTCCTTTCTGATACATAATCATAAAAATGCTGTACACACGGAGGCTTATAAGCATTCGGATCACAGACCATATAATACATCCGGTCCGTCTCAGGCTTTCTTATCGGCAGGATCTTTACCGCAAGTCGTTCCAAAAGCTTCATATAAGGAACAACAGCAATCCCAAAGCCATGTGCCACAAGCCCCGCGATCACTTCATCTTCTTCTGTCTCATAAGCGATCTGTGGTGCCTCCCCGACCATGCTGTATAATTCATTTATCACATCCCGCATACCCGAACCTTCTGCAAAATAAATCTGTGGATATTTTAATGTGTCTGCAAGGTCTATCGTTTCCTTTTCTGCAAGCGGATGTCCCTCTGGGGTGATCACGACAAGATCCTGCCTGCCAACCGAAAGAACTGACAGATCACTTTCATCCACCGGTCTGGAACAGAATATAATGTCATACTGCTTCTCTTTCAGTCACTTTACTAATTCATGTGTTGCTCCTGTATGAAATGAGAATTGAACGTTTTCATCCTGCGACAGTTCCCTGTAATCAGCAGCCAGTCCCGGAATAAAATCCATACCAAGCGGACGGACAAACCCCAGCCTTACGACACCTTCTCCATGTGCCGCCTTCTGCATCAGACTGATACCCTGATCGAGTGTTCGGATCGTATTCTCTGCATAGATCAGAAATTCTTCTCCGTACCGGGTGAGCACCGTGTTCCGTCCGGTTTTTTCAAATAACAATACCCCAAGTTCTTCTTCTAACTGGTGAATCGCATGGCTTAAGCTCGGTTGTGTGATATTCAGATTCTTTGCTGCCTTCGTGTACTGCTGCTCCTTTGCCAGTTCCACGAAATACCGTATGTAAAATAAATTCATCCATTTGCCTCTTTCTCTTTATCTGACTTTGGGTGTTCGATCCATTTTCCTGTTCTTGTACAAAATTATTTATATCTCTCATTTCTCTCTATTATACTCGCAAATCACATATAGACAATATCTATAGAATTATAAAAACTATTTATTTGTTATCATTTACATGGAGTGCTACAATACGAAACCGTGAAAGATATATATAATGAAGCAAATACACTTACATATGATATCAAAATCTTCTATTACAGATATCTATGATAAGCACAAATGAAAGGATGTCACTTTAAAATGAATACATATGCACAAAAACAGATCATTCCTGAAACGGATGCTCATATGACACAACGGATCATGTATGGAGAGATCGCCCTGATCGTTGCCATATGCATAAACAGCTTCGCAGTCGTTCTGATGTTATATTCCGGCGCAGGAATCTCCGCAATTTCCAGTGTTCCATACGCCTTTTCTGAGGTTCTTCCAAAGCTCAGCTTAGGTACCTGAACCTACATCTTTCAGGGACTTCTGGTTCTCACTTTAATGATCTTAAGAAAGAAATTCGTTTCTCAATATCTGTGCAGCTTTATCGTTGGTTTTTTCTTTGGGAAACTGCTCGATGTCCATGAACTGTGGATCAACATTCTTCCAACCGGCATCGGATACCGGATTCTTTATTTTATGATCAGCTATATATTGATCTGTATCGGTATAGCGCTTTCCAACCGCTGTGGTCTTCCGATCGTTCCTACCGATCTTTTCCCACGGGAATTATCCCAGATCATAAAGAAGAAATATTCGGTTGTTAAAATCTCTTTTGACGTTATCTGTCTGCTTACAACTGCATGTATGACTGGTATCTTCCTCGGTCACATCAAAGGTCTTGGAATCGGAACTATCCTTGCAGCCTTTACAATGGGAAAAGGCATTGCCATCGCCGGACAGATCATTGATAAACGTATGATCTTTGTTACCTATCTGTCCAGAAAGAAATAAATTTTCATATAAATATTTTGAACAAAAATAAAATTCCATGAATGGGATAACAAGGAGCCGGAAAGCTTCTGTATTACCCCACCATGAAATTTTTTAACTTAAATTTACAGTTTTATTTTACTGTGACCTTCACCCGTTTATTTACTCCATTTAATGCAGTAACATAGATATAACAGGTTCCTTTTTTCTTTGCACGAATCGTGCCCTTTGCTGTTACAGCAGCAACCGCTTTATTGGTACTGCTGTAACGAATCTTTGCCCCATGGCCTTTTGATAACAATTTTTTCTTTTTATCCTGTAAGATAAGCTTACTTGTTATCTTTGCTGTCTTGCCTTGCTTTAAGGAATATTTCGTCTTCGTGCACTGAATCTTCTTTACGTTTGTGTAGGTCTTGCTCTTAGATCCTGCAATGTGAAGTGTCAGGCCGTTAGCAATATACTGTTTCTTTCCATTCACGATACGATATGCCTTGACACTGGTCTTATATGACTGCTTCCGGTCAAGCTTCTTGCCTTTATATTTACTCAATACCACTGAGCTCTTCTTTGCTCCCGAAATCGTCTTAACAAAGATCTGCTTCTTTCTGTTACATGGTGCTGCAAAAACATCATATCCCTGAGCTCCCTTAACAGTCTTCCATGACAGAAGGATTCCCTTCTGCGTCCAGACAGCATTCTGTTTGCTGGAAAGTGTCTGCGAATTCTTCTCGATCTGCTTCTTCGTCAGATCCTTTACAACCGGTTTTTCCGGTTCTACCGGAGACTTCTGCTTCTTAACAACCGTTACCGTGATCGTAATTGGTACATTCTGTAACAACTTCTCGTCAACAATCCATACCAGTTTACTCAGATCCGTATTGTTCACACGTGCATCTGCCGTAATATCTGTACCATTCATACTCCATGCACGGATCTCATATCCATTGATCACTGATGTGGTCATCGTCACCATGCTGTCCCGATATATATCAAGACTGCCTGATCCGGCGGACACATCCTGCATGAGATCGTTCTGTTTTTTACGATCCACACGAACCGCTATTGTTCCTGCATTTACTCCATCTGCTGATACCAGTTCATACTGAAGTTCAGCTTTTGGGATCTCCTTATAAGTAACTGCAACCTCAACATTCTTCTCAAAGCCTGTATCCGGTGCCTGAACTTTAATCTGTTTATTATCTGTATCTTTTATATCAGAAACTGTCACATCACTGTAAGCTGTCTTATCCATCATTACCGTGACCTGATCTACTTCATATCCGGTCTTTGGTACTGCTGTCATAACGATATCTTGTGTGCGGTATCTGTCGATATAACCGCCAGATAATATATTGCATTCTAATGTTCCATTATCATCACTGTTATAAGCGATAGTTGGACGATCGAGCAGAACAAGTACAACACGCATGGATTTGCTTACACTGTTAAATGAACATTCATTCGCATCCTTTCCATTTGCGATCATCTGTTCTTCCGAACCGATAAACAGTTTCCATTCTGCAATCTGATATTGCTCCGGTACATCTGCTTTCATAACAACCGGCAGATTCTTTACGATCTTTGTATCATTAGCTATCTGCAAAGAATCACTCCATGCCGTAACAACACCATCTACCTGCTGTCCCTGTTCATTTATTGCTTCAAAATGAAGTGTTTCCATCTGGAACATATTGACAACCAGCTTGATCCTCATGTTCTTCTGAACATTTGATACTGTATATTGAACCCCTCCGGTTGCTGCGACTGTATAATGTGTATCATCTGTATAGATTCTCCATTCTGATACAGTAACCGATTCCGGAAGATCTGCTGTAAGCGTCACCATTGAACCCTTTGCTGTCTTGCCATCCTGAACCTGTTCCGAGACATTGATCTTGCAGCCTGCAACTGATGTATCCGGATCTTCTGCAATCACTTCTGTCTCAAATAAATAAGTCTCTATTGGTTCAAATTCAACTGCCACAACAGTATCTGTTTCCACATTATCGAGCGTAATCTCTGTTCCGGCAAAGATACTTCCATCAGAATTTTTCTGGATCTTTGCCGAACCTCCATATGAAACAGTCCACTGTTTTACGACGTAATTCTCATTCGGAACTGCCTTAAGCAGGATACTCTTTCCTGTAAGGACCGTTTCACCTGTATCGATCTTACTTCCATAACCTCCTGCCTTTACATAATATGCCTGAAGGTTTCCGTTTTCCGGCTGATCATAATTCAACTGATATGTTTTTGCTGCAAAGGATACACTGACATGAACACTGCTGCTCAATGCTGAAATAATCAATGTATCTCCATTTACCACATAATCCGTTCCTGGAACCAGATCATTTCCATTATTTCCCGTTACCTTCCATGCCTTGATCTTAAAATCATCCTTTGGAATTGCTTTAAAGGATACCTTGCTCTGATCTGCCAATCCGGCTCCGGATGCAAACGGCTCTTTGGAATCTCCGCAATATCCTTTTATCGTTCCTTTACCGTCAGACTCATATCGGACTGTATACTGGTTTGATACGATCTGATATTTTCCTCTGTTCAGAGTGACATTATATTTCTTCAAAAACTCTTTTACCAGATCTGCATATTCACTGTCTTCTTCTGTTCCAACGGTGAACCAAGAGATTTCGGTCTGATAAACACCCGCTGTCGAATTTTCATCTAAATCCGGCTCAGCTTCTATTATCATCAGATCTGACAGTTTGTATTTGGCTGCATCTGCATCCAGGATACCGGATTCTGTATCATCACCGGCATATTTTACAACAACATCTGACAGACTGAGTAATTTATCTTCCGTATCATCCTCTGATATACCATCCTTTGATGGAGCTGTAATAATAATCGGTCGTTTACTTACAGTAATCATTTTCATAGCATATGATTTGATCTGACTGGTGCCGCTCTGTCTGGTTATCGTCGCAACAAATGTATGCTGTCCCGGCCATTTTGGTGTAAATGTATTACTGGTTATATCTTCCGTTACAACCTTATCATCACCATCCCGGTAAGATACCTGATAAGATACAGAAGTATCCGCTGCAAGCGGTTCTGTAAGTATATTACCAGCTGTATTATTCTCCCGTTTGCCCTGTTTGACCTGAAGCTTAATGGTATTACCATATTCAACACTGTTTCCTGAAAGAACATATACCGTATCATCGGTACGATCTACGACATAATAAACAATCTGCGTATCGGTAGGATACAATGATGTATTTCCTCCATAGGACACGGTTACCGTATAGTCTCCGGCTTCTTCCGGATTCCATACAACAGACGCATTTCCATTCTTGTCTACAGCTGTTGATATATCACGAATGGAACCGGTCCGGTTATTGAAGAAGTTTACATTTACAATTCCTGTTTTATCAATATTGACGGAAGATGTAACTGCCTCCTCTACATGGATCTGAATCGTTGTCTGATCTCCCTTTATGATATCTTCAACCTGTGTATCATATGTTTCATTTACTGTAACTGCTTCTCCAGAAGTTGCTCCATACTGATTGGATGTACCGATTCCCATAAGAGAAAAGGCATCATACATGGCAATCTTTAATTCATTAAATGCTGTAATGATCTGCTCCTGCTGATTCTCATCCGTTACCGTCTGCTCCGTCTTATAATAATAGGTCTCATCCGAAGTTCGATCCGCTTCGGTGGATTTTGCATACATGATATAATCATTATTTCCTTCATATGCCTCCGGCCAGTACAGATACCAGGTTGTTCCGTCAACCTTGCTCTGCTGTTGATTGGTCGTTGTTACACCATCCGCATCAGTTTCTTCTTTATATCCGGCATAAGCAGGTACATAGGACTGAACGGTACCGGCATACGCTTTTGCTGTAATTGCTCCATCTGTATTCTGTTCCAGCTGATACCACTGTGTGACTGCTTCTGACATAGCATCTGTACTGTACAGCAGCATCTCTCCATCAGCTGTTGTTACTGTATATGCATAATATGGCTTTTTCTCCACTACTTCACTTGCCTGCTCTGTCACAGGTTTTATGGTATCTGCATCAACTCCATTCCAGCGAGCAGCTGTATCACCTGTTGTTCCACTCTGGAATACATTTGGTATTACTTCATTTAATTTCACCTTTGCAGTTGCTGTTCCTGCTGTCTCATTATACCCTTCTAACACATACCACTCATTGGTCTGACTGTCGAAATAGATAAACTCCGGTATTACCGTATCTGGATATACGGCAGATACCGCCGCACGGTTCTTATACTGCACAAATGTCTCTTTCTGCGTTCCAATCGTAACTGCTACAATCTTTAATACAGTACGTTCGTTGGTAACTGTCCGCGTCTGCGTGTACTGACCAAATGCTGTATTGGTTCCTTCATTTGCACTGTCGGACTGTGTATTGCTGATCGTTGCTGTCATCATACTGTCAGCCCTTCCAACATGCAGGATGCCTGGAGTTCCATATGCATACAACCGCACACCCTTTATCAGCTCAGAAAGAACACATCGATAAGAATTACCATCCATATCTTCCGTAATACCATCTAATTTCAATATGCTTTCATTCACGCCTGAAGCATCTTTATCGGTCAGGTTCACCCAGTTCGTTGAACCTGACCTTCTAACCTGCCATGCATAGGACAATCCTCCTTTTGCATTTGCAGACGGAAGTGCATCGATCACAAAATTTGCATTTCCCCCGACAACAACTCTCTGTACATTCGTCATGCTTAAGATATCCGGTTTCTCGCTGTCAGCCAGTGTATGAATCGATACCTCAGGTGTATATTCAGAATATACAATCTCTCCTCCACTGTTTGTTCCAACCGATCGGAGTGCAAATTCATATTCTGTCGATGGCTTCAGTCCGTCATAAGTATAAGAAGAACTATCACCATTAATTGTATCTAACAGACTGTATTTATTGGTTGTGATACCATCATTAAATACCTGATAGATTTCATATTTCTCGGCCTTTTTATAACCGCTTTCCCATGCAAGTGTTACGGAATCTGAGTTCACTGTATCCACACTGATATTTTCCGGTGGAGATGGCGGCTGCTCGACATTCTTCACAATAAATCCAAGTATTGGAACATTACTGTCTCCTAGCTTTGCCTGCCAGATACCAAATTTGGTAGTAAAACTGTACTGGGAATCGGTCTGTGGCGGATAAGCTACCACGCCTTCTTTTGATATTGATGAATAATCAAATGTTGTCTTACCGGATCCCCAGCCACCACCAATCTTAACACCACCGCCATAGTTCATCTTGGCTACTTTGGCATCTACCTCACCTTCCACCCCAAGTGTCAGTTCAAAGCTGTTTGTCTGAGTCATTGTCTTACTGCTTTGCGTGTTGTCCGTGATATTCATGGATATTGTTGTCTGATCGTTTATCTTATTATTGATATCTATCCAGGTTGGATAGCCAATAAAATTCTTCATTCCAAGTGAGCTGGTTGCATAGGTATCCGGACATCCGGGTGTACTGGACAAGATATCCTTCGTTATTACCTTATTCTGCAGGGTCTCATCACTTGCTGCAAACCGATTGAAAGTATCAACATCCATGGTTGAATAGACCGGCTGCTGCTGTACACCGACCTCCATGGTATACGATGGGTTTCCATTCGCTGGTGTTATTACATATTCATATAATATAACCGGCGTTCGGTACAGTACTACCTGATTTTTTGTACCATCATTTTCGAAGCTGATCGAATACTCATGCGAAAGCTCATCCTCATATGTCCACTCCCAATCATGGGTGTAGGAAGCCTCTGTATGGAACTGTAATGCGGAGGAACCAATGGAAAACGACACATAGGCTCCGATGGACGCCATCTTTGTCTTGCTGTTTATCTTTCCATTTCCTGACAATGAACCATATAAGGTTTCTCCAATATTCCCATTAAAATAGTCATCCTGAAGCTCCCCAAAATATGGTGCAGCCTGTAATACTGCCAGAACATCTACATTACTATATGTATATTTCTTGCTCTTAAAGGTAAATATATCCGTATCTTTATCCGCATCAACAGCCGCAATCGCCAGACAAGGGAAATCGCTCATACCAACATGCCGTACAAGTTCATTTGATGTTGAATCAATGTAACTGCCCGGTGTGCAGACTCCGGTCGATGAATCTTTATTCTGTTCTTTACCGGACATGTTCACCCGATAAAAATACCGATTAAAACTCTGCTGTTTATATCCGGTCGTATATAAGACCTGTTCAATTCCCAGATCATTTTCATCGAAGTTTCCGGCTACACATCCATCCACCCAGGTATCAGATATGATATAACCGCCAATTCCCTTATCACCGCTCTGACACACCTTAGCTGTGTAGTCCTTTTTCCATTCTTCGTTTTCAAACTTCCAGAAAACGCCATCTAAGAAAATCTGTTCCGCAGCATTTCTTCCATTTACTGCTGCACAGGTTAACGCAGGAAGCGGATGCACATTATCGTTTTTATCAAATCCGGTACTCACAAAACTGCACATATCCACTACAGTTCCACCAGATGGTATTAATGTCTCAACCTCTTCATTAGGATCGTATTTTAACGTTACAACCATATACTTTTTATTTGAACCGGATTTGTCTCCGTCCGGACCATCATTATCACTGTATACTCCGGCAACTACTACTTCTGGGAAACCGTCAAAATCAACATCTCCTGCTGCTACAGAGGCATATCGCATATATACACTACATGTATCCTTATCCATCACATACTTATTCATCTGCTGTGGTTTCTTGTTCTCAACCTTATAACAGGCAAATATAGAGCTTCTCTGCTGCAGTTTCTTTCCGTCACTGTCATCATGGATATTTGAATAGGAACCAACCAGAAGGATCTCATCTTTACCATCCCGGTTGATATCTGAAGTTTCTATTGACATGTTGATCGTTGCTCTTGCAGTTTTTCCGTTATTGGTAAATTTACCTGCCATATCAGCTCCGGTATTTCCCATAAAATTACGAACCGGAATATTATCGCTGATTGGTGATAAAGTGATTCCATCCAGGATCATAATATACGGATCTCCACGTTTCGGAACATAGACCGCGATATCTTCATCTCCATCGCCGTCAAAATCTCCTGCCTTCAGTGTAAAATAATTCTTATAGGCACTGTATTTTTCCAGCTGATTGTCACGAAGCCAGTCATTGTCCTCTCCTGATCCAAGACTGAATGTCTTTCTTAATTCCTGACCATTACCGGATGCGCTGTATCTGGCCACAACAAGCTGCGGGTCTTTCCCAAGCGATGCACCAACAAGTGCGACCATATTGTCATGTCCGGTTCCATATGGATCATATCCATCGACATTTACATACTTGACATCTGCTGCACCGGATGCTGTTCGGCTCTGCATAAATCCATTGTTATTCCGTTTCGGATCCGGTCCAACATAATAGCCCTTGATATCTGAGCTTTTCGTATAATTATACGTTTCCGCATTTCGGTTCTTTCCACTGGATCGATACCATAAAAAAGCTTCCATCTTTTCATTAAATGCAGCATACCCGGAACCATATGGATTTTCACCATCATTTGCATCAAATGAACTTGGTGCTGTCAAATTAAATCCATATTTATCCTTTCCGCTATTACCTGCGTTTGAAGTATCTTCCTGCGTGACCACCTGCCCCGGCGGTTCATCTGCAAGAACTCTGACCGGATTTCCAACCCCAGGAAACATACCGATCACCATTGAAATCGAAAGCATTGCTGCCATCCATTTCTTTCCCCATTTTCTGTTCATGTTCTCATCATCCCTTTCTTTCATAAACATTATTTTTGTTGCTGAATGCTGTTTCTGCACCCAACCTCCAGTTACATAATAATTATATCGGATTATTTTCTGAAAGGAAAGAAAAATAGATACACTTTTGAAAATATATTCATACATCAAACACAATATGTGCATTTGTACTGGCAATTTGCGTTAATATATCTGATATTGGCACAATTATAAACGCATTATGTTGTATAAGCAAATGAATCAAAACTACTAATATACCTATCTCGCAGTCAAAAAAAGACATTCTCTTATGATATTCTTATTAAAATGTATCCTAAATTCCGGACACATCCTAAACAGTAATACCACATGAAAATGTCTTTCTGTCATATGTTTTGCATATCTATGTAGTCTCTTAAATGACTATATTTTCCATCAGCTCTGAAAACACGGGATTTCCACATTGCATTTTACTTCGTAAACATAGCATCTATAAATACATCTGCGATCAACTGCTGTCCTACTGCAGTCGGATGATCATCAGGATCTATATAATTTTCCGCATTCTGATTATTCAGCACGATATCGTTCGACGCAGCAAATGCTTCATGACAATCTGCCAGTGCAATATGTTTTTCTGCACATACTGTACGGATAACAGCATTTGCCTGACTGATCTTCTCTTCTGCGTATTGTCCGATATTGACCTTTATCCCACCTGCCGATATTTCATAATCCATATTACGGTATGGATTATACAATGTCATGATCGCAATCTGGCAATCCGGTGAATCTTTGCGGATTAAATCTATACTATTTGAAAGATTATCATAAAACTGATTCAGATTATCTTCTGCTGACTGATCCGCTTCTTCAAAGTCCCGGATAAATGTCTTTTTATTAATTTTCTTCCAAAGTGGAGAATCATCTCCTGCGCCGGAATATCCATAAAAATAATCTTCATACTGCATAACAAAAAATTCAAATGGAAGAAGTGCGTCATTCGTACCAATGCAAAATGTCACATAATCAGCACGGTCTAACAGATCTACCTTGCCTTTCTTGATATTTTGCCACATGTCACCACTGATCTGACCATTTACACCCTGATTACATTCTACCACCTGCATCCCCTGCTTTCTCATATAAGCGGCAATTCTTGCAGAAAACCGTTCATCTTCTACATGTTCCAATGAATATCCATAGGTTATAGAATCTCCCAAAGCTACATATATGACAGAATCATCCGATGTGTATTCATCCAGTTTTAACATCTTGGCATGTTCCTTTGCATGACTGTGCAGACCCCAGACCGTAGCTGCAATACATACCCCCGCTACAGTGATCAATCCTGCAATTTTCCATTTTTTCATTTTGTCCACCTCTGACTAATATATCGTTATAATTTACCATCCATTACATGCACTTCAAAATCTCCTCTTGAAGTTCGTTTGCCCGAATTGGTTTGGAAATATGTCCATTCATACCGGCTTCTTTTGCTGTCCTTTTATCTTCTTCAAATGCATTTGCTGTTACTGCAATAATTGGAACCTTACCAAGTTCGCCATCCAGTGCACGTATTGCTCTGGTTGCTTCATATCCATTCAGTTTGGGCATCTGAACATCCATAAGGATCAGATCATAATATCCCGGAGATGAATTCTTTACCATTTCAACTGCAGCAGCTCCATCTTCAGCGTTCTCAATCTAAAAACCTTCATCCTTCAATATTTCATTGGATATCTCACGATTCAGTTCATTATCCTCTGCCAGCAGAATTCTCTTTCCAGCAAACTGCAACTGACACGCGCCCGGTGTAATCTCTTTCTTCAGATCTGCATCCGTTCCAAGTGGAAATACAAGTGTGAATACAAACTCCGTTCCTTTTCCCTGTTCACTCTTACAACTAATTGTTCCTTGCATCTGTTCGATCTATCATATGTATATTAAGACGCTTGTAACCATCTTTCACTTATTTTCTCCTTTGCACTATCCTGTGATCATCCTATTATCACAAATGGCTGATAATCAATCTGGTATAATCTCGATATATACCTGATCATATTTGTGTTTCAGTTCCTGTTTAATTTCATCTCTGACACGATGCGTGATACTGATATGTATAACATCCGTTTTATTTCCGACATATACTTCTACCCAGAGTTTTCGTCCAGTCTGAATGACATCTAAAAATGTAACTTCATATGGGTAATCATTCATGTGCTTATCTACAATTCCCCGTATCTGACTTAATACTTCCTCTTCCGGTGCAAATAAGACCAGATTTTTAATACTCTGGAAAATTTCTTTTACCGGCTCTTTTATAAGGAGCAATGCCATAACTACTGCTACTGCCGGATCGATATATGGTGTGAGGAATCGGAATCTCGTTGTAAGTAATACCGTCTGCACTGCAAATGCAACTGCAACTCCCAAACTGCTTATGATATCAAGTTTCCACATGTAAAGTTCTGCTTTAATCGTAGTTGACTCATATTTCTTACTATAATGACTAAGCAGCAGATACATGCCTGCACACCCAAGACATACCAGAAGTTCAAATATAGCAATACTTCCTGCATCTACTTCATGTCCACCATGTAATAACAGTTTTATATTTTCAACCATCAGATTACAGGTAAGTGCCAATAGAACACTATATTTCACCAGTAAAAACAACGACTCCACCTGTGCATATCCATATGGATGCTTCTCTGTTACCGGTTTATAAAGTAATGGCACAAGAACCAAAAACGGTCCGATCATTACCAGATCTGCCGAATCAAAGAGACAGTCTGTCCATAAGGAATGGGAATGGGTAAACCATGCCATCACTCCTTCTGCTATTATAAATAATACACTTCCAAGAAACGATAGTTGCAATATTCTTTTTTCGATTGCAAGTTTATCTTTCTTTTCCCTGCATTTCTTTTTTACACCACTTTCTTTTTTTACGTTGTTTTCTTTCTTTGCATTATTATCCGTCTTCATCTGTTTTCTCTTTCTTGCTTTCATCTTTTTCTTTTTAATCCCACACCTATCACTATAACACAAAAATCCCGTCTGGCATACACCAAACGGGATTCTTTGATACTATAAAACTATTGACTATTTTAATTCACGTTTTCGTATGGTCTATTATTTGTTTGCAATAGCAGCCTGTGCAGCAGCAAGTCTGGCGATAGGTACACGGAATGGTGAACATGATACATAATCAAGACCGATCTTGTGGCAGAACTCAACAGATGAAGGATCTCCACCATGCTCACCACAGATACCGATATGAAGCTTTGGATTAACTGGCTTGCCAAGTTTAACAGCCATATCCATGAGCTTACCAACACCAGTCTGGTCAAGCTTAGCAAATGGATCATTTTCGAAAATCTTAGCATCATAGTAAGCATTTAAGAACTTACCGGCATCATCTCTTGAGAAACCAAATGTCATCTGTGTAAGGTCATTAGTACCGAAGCAGAAGAAGTCAGCTTCCTTAGCGATCTCATCAGCTGTAAGAGCAGCTCTTGGGATCTCGATCATTGTACCAACTTCATACTTAAGATCAACGCCTGCAGCAGCGATCTCAGCATCAGCTGTCTCAACTACTACCTTCTTAACATACTTAAGCTCTTTAACTTCACATACAAGTGGGATCATGATTTCCGGCTCAATATTCCAATCTGGATGCTCTTTCTGAACTTCGATAGCTGCACGAATAACAGCCTTTGTCTGCATCTTAGCAATTTCTGGATATGTTACAGCAAGACGACATCCTCTGTGTCCCATCATAGGATTGAACTCATGAAGTGAGTTGCAGAGTGCCTTGATTTCTTCCACCGACTTATTCTTAGCCT
>ERZ808240.3970-NODE-3970-length-13730-cov-4.153931_pt1 | contig 13730 bp, 11 predicted proteins | sample MGYA00521084_ERZ808240 | MGnify/ENA primary metagenome ERZ808240 (study PRJEB31516, sample SAMN03275571) | gut metagenome | biome: mammalia-associated habitat; material: feces | host: Papio cynocephalus | place: Kenya | collected 2012-08-06 ... | reverse complement strand
CGGCGTGCCGTGTCCGCATCGATAGATTGCAGTAAATCAAATAATTGCATTTGCCGCCCTTCGGACACGGCACGCCGTGTCCCTACCTTGCCGCCCCGGTCATACGCGGTCTGCGCATTTTGACACACCCCACTTCCGTGCAATGGGCTTGGGGGTGTCAAGCGCAGCAATCATGTTTTTGGCAATAGCCTTGATAACGGGGACTGTCACGGAATTGCCGGCTACCTTGCGGGCTTGCGAATACGGAAGGTTGATGACAAACGTGTCTGGAAACCCCTGCAACCGCAGCATCTCTCGCGATGTCAACCTTCTCTCGCCGTTGACGACCAAATAATTGTAACTGCCACCAGCACGCAATGCGCATGAATACGGCAGTGGCGATACGTTGCCGCCAATATTCTCATGCCATATTGAGGGCATCGGCGGAACAGTCTTCAATGCGGCAAACCGCTTGCGCCGTATCTCGTCTGAAAGGAAATACGATTTCGGTATGTCCTCATCTTTCTCGAGAACCTCGCACAAAGGCTTGTAATAGCCAAGTGGATGAGGAAACGAGAAATGTATCGGGGTGTCGAAACCGACTATGTATATGCGCTCACGCTTTTGAGGCACACCGAAGTCCAGCGAGTTGAACACCTTGCTGTAAACCGTGTAGCCAAGTTTCTCAAGTCGGTCAGTAATGACAGCAAATGTCCTGCCGCCGTCATGAGTGGTGAGGCGCTTGACATTCTCGAGCAAGAAGGCCTTTGGCCTTTTAGCCTTAAGTATAGCCTCAATGTTAAAGAACAGTGTACCACGTGTGTCGGCAAAACCGAGCCCTTTGCCGGCAATGCTGAACGGCTGGCACGGAAACCCGGCCAACAGGATGTCGTGGTCGGGAATATCCTCGGGGGCTATGCCGTTAATGTCGCCGAAAGGTGTCTCTCCGAAATTCGCCTCGTACATCTTGCGAGCTGCCGTGTCCCATTCTGAGAGAACACGTTGCGGCATCCGTTTGCCTCAAAACCGAGCCTGATGCCGCCTATCCCGGCAAACAAGTCTATTGTCCTGTACACTTGCTTCATGCCGTCGGAGATTAAATCAGCAGGGCGGAGAGGGGGCGTTTCGGCACGCACTGGGTGTCGTCAGCGTCGCGGTAGTACTTGAAGTCGCCGTCTGCCGCCATATCGACGATGCGGACATTCTCCTTGGGGTAGCCCAGCGCAAGCACATAACGGGGCGCGTAACGACCAACTATCGCCAGCGCGTCTGCCACGCCCTTGGCGTTGAACGCCTTGATGATGCAGCCGCTGATGCCCAGCGTCCTTGCGCCGAGGGTGATAGCCTGCAAGTGCAGCCCGTCATCGCAAAGGCAGTCCTTGCCCAACGTGGTGTCGAGGCACTGTATCAGGTAAGCCGTCGGGCGTTCCCCCTCGCTCGGGCCTGCCCAGTCCTGGTAGTACCCAGCCCATGCCAGATGAGTGAACACGGCATCGCGTTCAGCCTCGTCATGCACAATGCGGTATCGCAGCGGCTGCGCGTTGCGCCCCGAAGCGCAGTAGCGTGTCAGTTCGACCAGCTGGCGGAGCGTGTCAGGGGTTATCTCGCGGCTCGCGTCGAAGCGGCGTACAGAGCGGTCGCCCTTCAGCAGTTCGTAGAATGAGTTGAAATCCATTGTCGTCTGTTTTTGTCTGCCACAAAGTTAGCGCATTTCTACTTGAAATACAACAGTGTGTACACCAATATTGCTGTATGACTGTGCCGTCAGCGTTGGGACACGGCGTGCCGAGGCCGAAGGGCGGCGAGTGGATATATTATTGAAATGCAGCGACTTGAAGACGGACACGGCACGCCGAAAGCACTGAAAAAGTTTTTGGTGGTGTCATTTTGCAATTGGCATGGCAAACTACAGCATTCTTAGTCGTTCTCGGCTTATCCGCGACAAGGTAGGGACACGGCGTGCCGTGTCCGAAGGGTGGCAAACGCAATTATTTGATTTACTGCAATATATCGATGCGGACACGGCACGCCGTGTCCCTACCATGCCGAGGCCAAGCAACAGTGATTTTGAATTCTGGCAGGGCTGCACGCGGGCAAAAAATTAAAGGCAGGTGTGTTTTGTTTGTAAGTTAGACACCCGCCTTGGACCAGTTTAGCTGAATTAATCACATTTTCTGTTGACCAGAAATGACGATTGAGAATTTTGTTTTCGGTCTATATATCTTATGTCAGAGGACACCGGTGAGTGACAGCCGTCACTTCTTCTTTATCCAGTCCTCCGTTATGTCCTTGTAGCGTTCCTGCTGCGCAGGGGTGAACTTCTTCGTCGAAGAGGCGGTTTCCGCGCCTACCGCCACAATCAGCATTGCCATGCCTTCCTCCTCATTGAGCGAACCGAGGTACTTGTCTATCTGCTTACGGGTCATGCCCCATGTTTCGCGCACGACTATCTGGAGCTGGTCTAGCATATAGTCATACTCCTTCTCGGTCAACTCCGAGCCAGGCTTCTCATCGGCTATCCGTTTCGCGAACTCGACATCGATGCCGGTATAGCTCGAGCCTTTCGCCTCGCGCTGCTCCGCCGGCTGCTCTGGCGCGGCACTGCACGCCGCGTGAGCGTCACACAGGCCGAGCATCATGATTGCGGCTGCTGCGATTGATGCAAATCTCTTTGTCATAATTGTCGGGGCTGACTGCTGATAGCCAGCGCTGCAAAGTTAGCGGGAACTCACCTCTCTGCCAGTTCCAACTCGTACAAAACAGCATCGCAATGCGTAAATCGCGTATGCCGTTGCGTAAAACCAGTATCTCAATTCGTAAAAACAGCTCGCTGTCAATCAGTTATTCGCACGGCGAAAATCTGACGGCGTGCATTTCATCTTCTTGGAAAACACGCGGTGAAACGTTGAGAGCGAGTTGAAGCCAGAGTTGGCAGACACCTGGTCGAGGCTGTCCTGTGTCGCCAGCAGCAAGCCGCAAGCATGGTCTACGCGCAGTCCGTTGACATACTCGAAAAAGGTAGTGTTGAGGTGGCGGTTGAAGAAATTGCTGACGTAGGTGCGGTTAGTGCCGGACATGGACGCGACATCAGAGAGCTTCAGTCGAGGGTTGAGGTAGATTTTCTGCTCGGTGAACAGCGCCTGTATGCGGCCGTGCAGCGTGTCAAACGAGCCGTCCTCATCAGCGACCGTGGCAGCAGAGCCGTCAGTCAGCATCGCATCGGCAGGGGTGTCGTCAGCGTCTGCCAGCTCCCCTATCACCGTCTCGTGGCGGTAGATGAAATAGCAGATTACAACCCACATCAGCAGCGTGCCGACCATATAAATTGACTCCATGCCCGGCTCAAGCGACAGGCAGTCAAATATCCACAGCCCTAATATGCCATAGAACGAGAACAGTATCACCCACAGCCAGCCCAAGCTGATATTCTCGCGGTATGAGAACCGCTCGCGCAGCTGGCGGTTGTAGCGAGGTATCTGCACCATAGTCCACACCAGATAATACGTGCCGTACACCACAGCCCACGCCACTTCGGCATAGAAGAGCCAACTCTCGCCGGTAAGCCCGAACATCAGCGGCAGCGCCACAAACGGCGCTTCCTGACTGACGATGTTGCGCCACTTTGACTTGCCGGGGGTGACAAGCTCGACAAGTATGGCGGAATACAGCGGCATGGCGACCATGTCTACTGCCGTCATCATGTACCACACGAAAGGTGTCACAACACTCCAGTTGATGAACACCAAGTCCTTGACACACTGCAGGCAGACCGTCAGCATAAGCACAGCGGTCAACCGTGGCAGACGCTCGCTGCCCTTGCTCCATAACTTCCACGCCATCATCGCGTAGAACATTATGCACAGGCCGTATATGAAGTATATCGTTGCAGAAGTTTCCATGGCATGCACCGGCTCTTTGTTGACGAGCCGATTGTGGCGGCAAAGTTAGCAACCATTATCCGAACTGTCAACAATATAGGCCGCTGACTTGTGAACAGGTTCGCGGTTGATGCGCCTATGACGGTTTGCAACCACGGCATAGCCCGTATATTGGCAATTTTGATTAACTTTGCAGCCATACGAAAAACACCGTCTGAATGATTGACTAACACGATAATAGTATGAACAAGAAATCCACTCTTGCCAGTCTGGCAACCCTGTTCATGATGCTGATGCTCTCGGCATCGTGCAGCAACTCCGCATCTTCGTCCGGCCTCTTCGGACCTCTGTGTGACGTGTACGTGCAAATAGCCGAAAACAACGAGAAGGTCAGCGAAGCGTACGAAGCTGCCAACGCCGCCTACAAGTCCAAAGACAAGTCGGAAGCCCAACGCCTTGGCGACGAAGCTAACTCGCTGGCAATGAAAACCAATGAGAAGAACAACGCCCTGTGGGAAGATGCCAAGAAGATCGCCGCCGACATGGCTGGCAAGCCTGTTCCCAGCGAATGTTCCGCAGCTTCAGGCATCAAGCTGAAAGACTGCAACATCACCAAGGTGAACACAACCCAGTCTTCAGCGCAGGTATTCATCGAGGCGACACCCGAGACACTGCCAGCCGACGGCTATGTGCCCTACTTCTTCCTCGCTGACAATGACGGCAACACTGTGCTGGAGTCTGTAGGCTCATACTCCGGCGGCAAGCTGCATTTCTCCTTCATCATATCCCACTCCAAGGGTGCGGACAATATCAAACGCCTTGCAGAGGCTGCCAAACTCATTGTGGTGAGCCAGCAGGAGTACAAGCAGAAACGACTGTTCGCCGAGGGCGAAGTCCCAGCTGCAGCGGCAGTTGACACCAATGCCGGAGAGCTAGAACAAGAACCGGCATACACAGGCGAGGAAAGCACCGGCAGCTCCGAGGGTGAACTCACCGCAGACGGCGTGACCTTCAAGAAAGGCGCACCCCTTGCAGCCACCCTCCGCAAGGCCAAGCACATCATCTGGGACTACAATGCCGACTACGGCGTATGCGCCATGGTAGGCAATGTGATGGTCGTAATCGACGAAGCCGAAGACCTCACAGATGAGGGCAAGAAAGTGACAGCCGCAATCACGTCAGACATCGAGCCAGGCATCAAGTTCTCCGTGGACTACATCAAGCCCACGGCGGTGATACGTCAGGTTGAGAAGATGTGACAACGCTCGCGGCATTGGTGATGCAAGGTAGGGACACGGCGTGCCGTATCCGCACAGATAGATTGCAGTAAATCAAACAATTGCAGTTATCACTCGACGGACACGGCACGCCGTGTCCCTACTTTGACAGCATCTGGACACGCAGCTGCCAGAACGCGACTGCGGAGGCTGCGGCGACATTGAGCGAGTCTACTCCATGGCTCATCGGTATGCGAGCCACATAGTCCGCACCGCTGATGACGCGCCGCGAAAGTCCGTCTCCCTCCGTGCCAAGCACCAGCGCGAGGCGAGGCTCTGCGCATAGCGCGGCATCGTCAATGCTCACAGAATTGTCACTCAACGCCAGCGCAACGCACTTCATGCCGTAACGCCCGGCATCGAGAGCATCGTCAGTCCACCCCCACGGCACGAGGAAGACGCTCCCCATGGAGACACGGATGCTGCGGCGGTTCAGCGGGTCGCAGCTCTGCCGCGTCAGCAGCACGCCGTCGATGCCCAGTGCAGCCGCCGAGCGGAATATTGCCCCGATGTTGGTAGTGTCGCACACGCCGTCTATCACTGCCACTCGCCTTGCGTCACGGCATACCTCCTCCGCCGATGGCAACGCCTTGCGGCGCATGGCGCACAGCACGCCGCGAGTCAGCGTGTATCCGGTCAGCTTGCACAGCACCTCGCGGCTGCCCCAGTACAGAGGCACGTCAGAGCCGATGCGGCTGATTATCCCCGATGCATCACCTGCGATATGACGCTCCTCGCACAGCAGCGAAACAGGCTCGTAGCCAGCGTCCAACGCCACGCTGATGACCTTGGGGCTTTCAGCCACAAACAGCTGCTCGCCGCCGCAAATGCCGCTGCGCAGCTCACGCTCCGTCAGTTTAGCGTAGGGCATCAGACCTTCGACGGAAATGTCCGTCACCTCCACCAGCTTCATATCCTGATTGCATTATTGTGTTGGACTTGCAGCGCAAAGTTAGTCATTACCGCCCGATTACGCAACTGCATATCCAGTCTGCGCAGCCAAAGTAGGGACACGGCGTGCCGTGTCCGAAGGGCGGTGAGGACGTATATTATTGAAATGCAGATACTTGGATACGGACACAGCACGCCGTGTCCCTACACTGACGGCACATTGACCGAGGATTTGTTTTGCAGGGGGATTTTTCGTAACTTCGCGTAAAATTTCGACCCTAATGAGCAGCACTACCCCACTTCTGGAACGTCTCGAGGGACTGGATGCCCGTTTCGACGAGGTCTCCACGCTCATCACCGACCCTGCCGTCATCGCCGACCAGCGGCGGTATGTCAAACTCACCCGCGAATACCACGAGCTGGAGAAGCTGCTGGCAGCCGCCCGCCGCTACAAGTCGCTGCTCGACACCATTGACGAGAGCAAGCAGCTGATAGCCACGGATAGCGACGAGGAGATGCGAGCCCTCGCCCGCGAGGAACTCGACAGCGCCACCTCACAGCTGCCCGGTCTCGAGCAGGAAATCAAGCTCCTCCTCATACCCGCCGACCCTGACGACGCGAAAAACGCCATTGTGGAGATACGCGGAGGCACAGGCGGCGACGAGGCTGCCCTGTTTGCCGGCGACCTGTTCCGCATGTACCAGAAATTCGCCGAGCAGCGCGGCTGGGCTTTGGCAATATCCAGCTATTCCGAAGGGGCGGCAGGAGGCTTCAAGGAGGTGGTGTTCACCCTCACAGGCGAGAACGTCTACGGCACAATGAAATACGAGAGCGGCGTGCACCGTGTGCAGCGCGTCCCGGCAACAGAGACACAGGGGCGCGTGCATACGTCTGCCGCTACAGTGGCGGTACTGCCCGAAGCCGAAGAGTTTGACGTGGTAATCAACGAGGGGGAAATCAAGTGGGACACGTTCCGCAGCGGCGGCGCGGGCGGTCAGAACGTGAACAAGGTGGAATCGGGCGTGCGGCTGCGATATATGTGGAAGAACCCCAACACCGGCGTTAGCGAGGAGATTCTCATCGAGTGTACCGAGACTCGCGACCAGCCCAAAAACAAGGAGCGTGCGCTTTCGCGCTTGCGCTCGTTCATCTATGACCGCGAGCACCGCAAATACCTCGACGACATAGCCTCTCGACGCAAGACTATGGTCAGCACAGGCGACCGCTCCGCGAAAATACGCACATACAACTATCCGCAGCAACGCCTCACCGACCACCGCATCAACTACACGATGTACAACCTGCAGTCATTCCTCGACGGCAACATACAGGAGTGTATCGACCAGCTAACCATAGCCGAGAACGCCGAGCGGCTCAAGGACGCAGCAATCTGAAAATCAATCACATTATACCCATACAACCATGACACGAGAGCAACTCATAGCAAACATACGCCGCAGCCGCAGCTTCCTCTGCGTGGGGCTGGACACTGACATAAAGAAAATCCCGCAACACCTGATGGAGTGCGACGACCCGATGTGCGCCTTCAACAAGGCCGTCATCGACGCTACAGCCCCATACTGCGTGGCATACAAGCCCAACATCGCTTTCTATGAATCGCAGGGCGTAAAGGGGTGGACTGCGCTGGGCAAGACCATAGAATATCTACGCACGAACTACCCCGGCCATTTCACAATCGCCGACGCGAAACGCGGCGACATCGGCAACACCTCGCGGATGTACGCCTCCGCGTTCTTCGACGACCTCAAGTTTGACAGCATCACCGTCGCCCCCTACATGGGCGAGGACAGCGTAACGCCGTTCCTCGGGCATGACGGCAAGTGGGTAATCCTGCTCGCCCTCACGTCCAACCCCGGGTCGCACGACTTCCAGTTCACCGAAGCGGACAACACCCCATTGTGGCGGCGAGTGATAGAGACATCGCAGAAATGGGCAGGAACAGACAAGATGATGTACGTAGTCGGCGCGACACAGGGACGCATGTTTGAGCAGATACGTCAGGCAGCACCCGACAGCTTCCTGCTCGTCCCCGGCGTAGGCGCACAGGGAGGCAGCCTCGAGGAGGTTTGCCGCTACGGCCTGACCCGGGAATGCGGACTGCTCGTCAACTCGTCACGCGGCATAATATACGCATCAGCCGGCGAGGACTTCGCCGAGCGGGCAGCCGACAAGGCCCGCGAATTGCGCGACCAGATGGCAGCAATACTCGAAGCCGCCGGCATTTGACCAATAAACACATATATACCGATGAATGCGGTGCGTGCCATTTCGGTTCACACCGCATTATTGTGACCGGGTATTATCGGTGAGCGAATATACCGGCATGGTAGGGACACGGCGTGCCGTGTCCGAAGTGTAGGAGAGGGCGTAGGTTATTGGATTGTACGGACTTAGGGCGGACACGGCTGAACTGCACATTGACCGGATATGAGGAGAGACGAGCATACTCGGACAGTAGGGACACGGCGTGCCGTGTCCGAAAGGGTGGCGAGGATTGCGGGTGTTGGTTTGTACGAAGGGCGGTAAGTGCTTGGTTGTCGAATTGCACGGACTTGGGGCGGACACGGCACGCCGTGTCCCTACACCGACAGTATGAGAAAAAGACAGGGGCGGAAGCACATGCTTCCACCCCCGAATTATGTGCTGTTACTAAACGGACTTATTACCAGCTGAGGGTAACTGGGAACCAAGGTGTCAGTGAGTCTGCTTTAGCTGTGGAATCCTTGATGGGCATAATCAGACCACCGAAGCTACGAGGTGCTACGAACATATACATATTGATTTCGGTAGAAGTGCTGCCAAAATCGATAAGAAGTGCCTTGCCGCCGAAGCCAGAGTCACAAAGACTATATGTGCCACCGGTTTGTGCAGCAGATTCAGAAGTCCAATACATACCTGTAAACCCTTTGCCATCCAAATCTACGCCACTTTGCTCGCAAGCATTATTAAGGTAACCATAGCCATAGAAGCGTATTTCCTTTGCGTCATTGAAAATAGCATCATCTACAGATACTGTGTTCGACGTTGTACGAACAGACTTAATGGCAACGTATGGGAAAGTATCAGATGTTGCTGCAACTACCTTCCACTGCATAGCATATTTCACGCCCTTGATGGTCTTAACCTCGGCGTAGCTGCCATTAACATGACCATTTTCAGTTGAGGGAATGAATACTGAAAGTTCCTCTGCTGTAGGGAGGCGATAGCCATCGGGGCAGGGGTTGCCAGAACGGTCGTACCAGGAGCAATCCTCATTTGCTCCAATATAGTCAAGTGTCTTATAACCATTATCAACCTTACCGAATATAATAGAACTTCTATTTACTCGTAGAGGAGTCCAGTCTGTGCTGCCCATCCAACATGTCGCGTATGTAGCTGGAAGATTCTTGCCAAAAGTGTAGCCTACGTCAGTATTTAAAATATTAACACCAAGGAGATATTGAGAAGACGTTGGTTTACTGCCAGAATACGAACCAACCTCGTTTATGTGAGTGTTAACAGTTTGAGGTGGGAAGCCGAGCCAACGTCCCCATTGGAAGTAGCAAAGACCATTACCAGAAAGAGATGAAACATATCTACCCTTCAAACCATTATTGTTATAGGTGATATATGTTCCAAATCCCCCATAATTGTACAGCGAGCGAACATTCACAGTCCAACCGTCAGCCTGTGAAACAAATGTCACAGGACTTTCTGTGTATGAAGGAGCGATATTGTCGCCGCCAGTAGGCCAGTTGTCGGTGTTGCCGGGGTTGTTGTCAGAGTATTCGTTCATGACCACCGGGATGCCGCTGCCTTCAGCTGCGCGAATGTACTTGCCAGCTGCAAGAGTGGCTGCGGGGAGTGATGCCTCGTATGTCTTGCCTCCCATTGACGCATTGAATTTCAATGTCATCGTGCCGGGGAGCAAGGCAACGTATACCTCTGCATTTGTGCCGTTGGGAGTAGCAGTAGCGTTGACAGCGCCTGCTACAGCGTTTGTGAGGTCGAGTGTGCCGTCGCTGAACTTGACAGGAGCCTGGTTGTTCACGCCCTCGCCAGAGATGGATACGGCTACGTCGTCAGTGACAGTTTCATTGCCGAACTCAAGGGTGAAGTGAGCGAAAACGACATCGCGGTGCAGGCCAAAGTCGTCGATATAAAGGCCTTTGTCGCCTACAGTCACGCTATGAGTAGAAGTCAGAGCGTCATGCTGACCGAGGTCAGCGAGCTTGCCCGTCTGGGTCGCCACGCTGTGAACGTAGTCTGAAGTGAGTTCCTCATAATTGATTGTTGTGCCGAGGTGGGCAAAGGAGAAATTCATGTCACCCTCGCGGAGACCGGTTAGTTCGCCCTCAAAAGTAGCAGTCGGTGTTCCAGCTCCATCAGAAACTGTAAGGATACCGAGTTTTGTGCCAGTAGTGGCATTGAATACTGCTACTTTGTCACCAGCTGACCAGTTGGCAGTGAGGTTGCCCTCATCTTCTGACAGGACAGCACGAGTTGCATCGTCCATAGGACGGCCGATCTTGACAGTGATGTGGCGCTGCAGGTTGCCGTCGCCGAGTTCATCTTCGTTTGAGCATGATGTGAGGGCAAGTGTAGCCATACCCAGCATCATCGCCGAAACTGTGAAATACTTTTTCATAACTAAATTCCGTATTTGAGTTATCATGTTCAATCCCTTCAGGGGCATCCACAGCAAGCCATGGATGTCCCCAAAGGGGAAATATCAAGTATTGTTGTTATTTAGCGCGTTTGTTGCCCCAGGGATTGTCACCGCCGGCACCGGGGTTTGTACCGCCACCGCCGTAGCCTTTCCAGTAACCGTAAACGGTTGCGTTGGGAGCGTCTTTAGTAACAGTCACCTTGTTGCCGATTTCGTACTTGACAGTGTTGTCATCCTGAACAGCCGTCCAGTAGAGGAATGTCCAGCCATTCGGCTTCTGCGGAGTTACATTGGGGATAGTGAACTCATAGCTTTCGAGCGGAGAAGTGATAGTAATCTTTTCGGGGATGTTGGTCACGTTAGTACCATTGTTGGCATCGAAAGTCAGAGTGTATGTGTACATAGTCTGAGCCTCCCATACAGAATAGAGGTACAGAGTGGGGTTAGCCTTCGTAAGGTTGATGTCCTGGCCGGCAACATACTCAACCTCGCCGTTTTCAGTTGTTGACCATCCCTTGAAGTTATAGCCCTCCTTTACAGGAACAGCATCTAATGTCTTGAATGAGTAGCTGTCATAACCCTCATGAGACTGTATTTTCCAGCCGTTGTCATAGTTGACAGTGTACATGGTGGTTTCCTTCTGGCTGTCATTGCTGTCCATGTTCTGGTCGCCATTGTCTACGGGGATGAAGTCATCGACAGTCAGGTCGAAGTCGATTTTGTTCAGAACGGGCTGAGGATCATCCGGGTTGGGGGTGTAACCGCCAGTGCCGTTGGCGAAGTTGAAGGTATAGATGTAGCGCTTGCCCTGCTCCCAGTTGATTTCAACGGGTATGGCAGCATAGCCGTCATAGAGCACCTTGTCGGTGAGGGCATTGTACTGCTCGCCCGCGATGTTGGAGATCTTGCACTTCACGAGGAAGTAAGCACCGTTGAAAGTGTTGCCCTTGACCTCGGGATTCCAAGCAGCAACCTGCTGCGGGATGAGTGTCAGAGTGTTGGCGAATGAAGCCTGGGTGTGGTTGTCACCAGGGCAGGTGAGGCTCTTAACGTCCGATGTCAGTGTGACAGCATCAAAAGTGACGTCATACTGCTTCAGAGCGGAAGCCTGAGCGTCAGTCCAAGTGCCCTGTCCAGGGAGCGTTACGTCATGGGGATTGTCGCTGTGGTCAACGTCCTCCCAGTTCTGGTCGGTATTGACAGTCGGAAATGAGAATGTAGCTTGGTTGCCAATGTGGCCGACAGAAACGCCGGTTACCTCAACGTTGATTTTCGGGTTGGTGTTCTTGGCGCGGAAAGCTACCTGGCTGAGAGCGTGGCGGAAGTTCAGGTTGACAGGGGTGTTTTCCTTGCCCTGGTTGAGCTTGACGCCATACATGAGGTCAACCTGCTCACGGACATTGTCCTTGACCTGGAAGTTCTCGAACTTGGGAGCGCCGTCGTTGTAGTTGAACTCGTTGTCGCCGTTCACCTCAGCATAGAAGTTGAGGTTATTGTTCGGCCAATAGCGCTGACCGCCGTCGAAGCCCCACACAGCGGGGTTGCCGCCCTTGTTGACTACAAGCTCGCCGCCGAAGTAGACATCTTGTGAGTCAGTGTTCTGAGCCCATACGCGGAAAGAGCTGGGGAGGAAGTTGTTGCAGTACGAGTCTGCAGCGCGAGTGTCTTGGATCGAGCTTACGTTGAAGCTGATCTCGTCCTCATTGATTTTGAGGATCTCATCCTGTGAGCAGGCAGTCAGCATCATGGCTGCCATCGCTCCATAAAACAATTTCTGTTTCATTTCGGTGATACTAAACTTAGGTTGTTAATGATTTTGTTTGTTTCTCTCTTGTTTGTTTCCTATTCAATATTAATATTAGATAGTGATGTCTTGGTTGATTTCCTGCCAGTCATCTACCGAGGGGTTGAAGCTGTCGTCACCCTCCATGGGGGTAGGCAGCCCGAGGCCGTCAATGATGATGTGGACATGACGCTTGTCCGGCGCGTTGTGCACCTGCGTGGTGACATTGAACTTGTCATCGGTCGCGCCGAAGTAGAACTTGCCGCCGTCTTGCATCCACACATAGAACATCATGCGGTGTTCCTGCGGGTTGTCAGTATTGTGACCGAAGGTGTAGAAGCGTCCGGTGATGCGCGACACGCCGTCGCTCTCCGCAGCGAAGGGGATGGTGACACACTCCGAGCCGAGCGACTCGTCGCCGAAGTAAAGCGAGGGAGCCATGCCGGAGAGTGAGCCGCACATCTGTGTGGCATACTTCAGGTTCTCCACATTGCGCACCTCGTAGGTGTATTCGCATACAAGTTCGTGGGGATAGAGGTATATCACGCGGTCAACGGAGTGGACGGGTACGCCCGACCAGGTGTCGCGGCCGCTTTCAGGTATGCTGATGTAGGTCACGCCCTCCGCGGTGATTTCCAGCTCCTCAACGGAGCAGCCCCACATCATGTCGGGCGAGATGACTATTCGCTCTGCATCATTAGCGCGAGGGGGAAGCGCACCCGAGCCGACGATGCTCTCAAAGAGGTTGCCGTCGCGAGTGAAGACGCGGTGGGTGTCAAAGCTGCTTATGCCGGAGAACTGGCACGCCTCAGTGTCGTTGTTGTAGGCAATGACACGGTAGCGGCCTTCGACGAGCTCAACCTCGCCGCCCTCCTTGCCCATGAAGTCGTAGCGCACCATGCGGCGGCCGTCGTCCGTGCCGTCCTCGCTGACCGGGTAGAAGAATACGCACATGCCCTCGGGGTTGGCGTCAGGAGCGTCTTGCCAGTCGAAGACCACGCGCAGCGTGGCGCGGTGGGGATGCTGGTAGCAGAGCTCCTTATGCTCGCAGCTGGCAAGCAGTGCCGGCAGCAACGCTGCCAATATCAAATGGAAAACAAATTTCAGTTTCATCTCTCACCTCCTTTCTTGCGGTTGTAGTTGTCACAGCCGATGAGCCATACGAGTGAGATCTCAGCCTTAGTCGGGCCGAACCAGTGCCGCTGCTTGGTGGCCTGCCATACGTAGCAGCCGTCAACGGGGCGGTATTCCTG
>ERZ808240.3969-NODE-3969-length-13731-cov-3.277493_pt1 | contig 13731 bp, 10 predicted proteins | sample MGYA00521084_ERZ808240 | MGnify/ENA primary metagenome ERZ808240 (study PRJEB31516, sample SAMN03275571) | gut metagenome | biome: mammalia-associated habitat; material: feces | host: Papio cynocephalus | place: Kenya | collected 2012-08-06 ... | reverse complement strand
GAGATCAGCCGTCACCACAGGGGTGACGTGCTCCTGTTTCAGGAGTAGCTACAAATCTTCGTATGTATAACAATGAAATAATCGCATTGTTCCTCGCAGTCCATTGTCTGCGGGGATTTTTGTTTGCCTAAAAACTGCAATACCCATGCAAGCGTCACTCCTCGAAACACATGCCGTCCAGAAGCCGCAGAGAGCCTGTCAGAACCGATTTTACAGAATGCCAGTATCCTTTCCCTGCGAGATAGAGAAACGCCCGATACAAGCCACAGCGTGCCTGTATCGGGCGTTTGTTATATATGCGGTATACGCAAGATGAGAAATCTTACTTAAATACAGCAAGCAGGAAACCGGCTGCAATTGCAGAACCGATAACGCCGGCTACGTTCGGGCCCATTGCGTGCATCAGCAGGAAGTTGGACGGGTTTGCCTTCTGACCAACCTTCTGAGAAACACGGGCAGCCATCGGCACTGCGGATACACCAGCAGAACCGATCAGCGGATTGATCTTACCGCCGCTGACGATATACATGATCTTACCACCCAGCAGACCGCCGATCGTGGAGAAGCAGAATGCCAGCAGTCCCAGAACAACGATCTTCAGGGTGTCCAGTGTCAGGAACGAAGATGCAACAGTAGTTGCACCAACGGAGATGCCGAGGAATACGGTAACGATGTTCATCAGGGCGTTCTGTACGGTATCGGACAGACGTTCTGTCACGCCGCATTCCCGCCACAGGTTACCCAGCATCAGGCAGCCGATCAGCGGAGCAGTCGACGGCAGCAGCAGGATAACGACCAGAGCAACGACGATCGGGAAAATAATCTTTTCGGTCTTGGAAACCTGACGAGTCATTTCCATCTTGACTTTCCGTTCCTTTTCGGTGGTCAGCAGCTTCATCAGAGGCGGCTGGATCATCGGGATCAGTGCCATATAAGAGTATGCAGCGATGGCGATCGGTCCCAGCAGTTCCGGAGCCAGCTTACTGGTCAGGAAGATCGCTGTCGGGCCGTCTGCACCGCCGATGATACCAATGGAAGCTGCCTGATTGCCGTCAAAGCCCAAGCAAACCGCACCGAAGAATGCCAAGAAAACACCCATCTGTGCAGCTGCACCCAGCAGCAGGTTCTTCGGGCTGGACAGCAGCGGGCCAAAGTCAGTCATAGCACCGATGCCCAAGAAGATCAGGGACGGATACAGACCGGACTTGACGCCGATATACAAAATATCCAGCAGTCCGCCGTTCGCCATGATGTGCCCATAGCTGTGGTAATACTGCCCGCCTTCTTCCAGAAACGCACTCCACAATTCGGGGTGGTACAGGGCGTTGGACGAGCTTGCACCGTCTACGAAGAAGTTGGATACATTGACCAGCAGACAGCCGAATGCGATACCTACCAGCAGCAGCGGTTCGAACTGCTTCTTGATGCCCAGATACAGCAGCAGGCAGGATACCGCGATCATCACAAGGTTTTTCCAGCCGCCGTCAGCAAAGAAGCTGACGAAACCGGAATCGTTCAGAAGATTCTGAAGGGTTTCAAGCATGTTCATGAATACCCCTCCTTTACGCCAGCACGATCAGCGGAGAATCGGTTTCTACCGTAGAGCCCTTAGAAACAATGACCTGTGCAACCGTACCGTCGTGGGGTGCCAGAATCTCGTTTTCCATTTTCATGGCTTCCAGAACGACCAGCAGCTGTCCAGCCTTGATCTGGTCGCCCTCCTTGACCTCGACACGGATAATGTTGCCGGGCATCGGAGATTTTACCGGTTCGCCAGCCTTCAGGTCTACCTTTGCCGCCGGAGCCGGTGCGGGAGCAGCAGCGGCAGCCGGAGCAGCTTCTGCGGCAGGGGCAGCAGCCGGAGCCGGTGCACAAGCCTCATATTCGTCCAGCAGAACAGCCTTTCCTGCTTCTACTTCTACTTCATAAACTTTCTGGTTCAGCGTAACTTTATACTTCATCCTCTTTGACCTCCTTAATCGAAACGAAGTGCAGTTCATTCAAAGGCTTTTTCAGCTGGTCGGCAACAATTGCCATGATCATAGCGGCTTCCTTATCCGGAACATCGAACCGCTTGACGTGACCGGCAGAACCGGGGGCAAGGGGCTTTTCCGGTTCTGCTGCCGGTGCTTCTGCCGGAGCAGCAGCCTTTTCCGCAGCTTTCAGTGATTCCGCTTTCTTTGCCTTCGACTTGAACACAGCACCCATGATATACAATACGACCATCAACAGGAGCAGTCCGACAAATACGACACAATAGCCGAAAATTGCGGTCAGACCTGCTTCGCCAATGCCCATATCTGATGCACTCATCACATTTAATGGCATAGCTGTTCCTCCTTACATCGCCTCAATGGTATAAACGGCTTCGTTTTCCTCCTGTGCCTTGCGGGCTTCCAAGAACTTCATGGTCTGATCCGGATAGCAGATATAGCTCATAATATCTTCTTCCGAACGTGCCAGATCGCCCAGTGCCTTCTTGGCATCTTCGAATTCCTGTCCGGTACGCTTCTGGTCTTCGATACGGCAGTCTACCGGCTTGCCGCCCTCGCCCAGTACCTTTTTCTGGAGTTTTTCGCTGATCGGAGCCGGAGCGATACCATATTCGCCCTTGATATAGTTCTGGATCTCCTTGGAGATCTGGCGATAGCGTTCGCCTACCAGAACGTTGGTCACTGCCTGATTGCCCACCATCTGGGACAGCGGTGTTACCAGCGGCGGATAACCCATATCGGCACGAACCTGCGGGATCTCTGCCAGTGCAGCATCAAACTTGTCCATTGCCTTCATATCGGTGAGGTTTGCGATCATGTTGGACAGCATGCCGCCCGGTACCTTGTATACCAGAGCCTGTGCATCGGTGCCGAGGCTCTTGGGGTTGATCTGACCGTTGTCGATATACTTCTGCTTGATCGGCTTGAAGTAGTCGTTGACTTCGTTCAGGATCTTTTCGTCCAGACCGGTTTCAATGCCGTACTGCTGGCAGGCATAGAACATGGTTTCTGTAGACGGCTGTGAAGTACCGCCGGAGAAGCAGGAAGTCGCGGTGTCGATCACATCGATGCCGGACTCGATCGCCTTGGTCAGAGTCATATATGCCATACCGGTGGTGCTGTGGGTGTGGAGGATCAGCGGCATGTCGCCGACTGCGTCCTTGATGCCCTTGATGAGGTGTTCTGCCTCATACGGAGTCATGGTACCAGCCATGTCCTTCAGACAAATGGTCTGGAAGCCCATACGCTTGAGTTCCTTGCACATTTCCACATACTTTTCGACGGTGTGCACCGGACTCTGGGTATAGCAGATGCAGCCGGAAGCAATGGTATTCTTGGTGGCATACTTCATGGTTGCGTTCAATGCGGTTTCGCAGTTGCGGAAGTCATTGAGTGCATCGAAGATACGGATAATGTCGATACCGTTCTTGATGGACAGTTCGATGAACTTTTCCACAACGTCATCATGATAGTGCTTATATCCCAACAGGTTCTGTCCACGCAGCAGCATCTGCAGCTTGTTGTTGGGCAGGTTCTTCCGGAGATTCCGCAGACGTTCCCACGGATCTTCGTTCAGATACCGCAAACAAGAGTCAAAGGTCGCACCGCCCCAACACTCAATGGAATAATACCCTGCCTTATCCATTGCCGGCAGAATGTCTGCATAGTCTGCATAAGGCAGACGGGTTGCCATGAGAGATTGGTTTGCATCACGCAAAACGGTTTCCGTAAACTGTACTTTTCTCATATAGAGCCTCCTCGTCTTTCGACAGTTTTGTGCTTGTAGATGTTCCTTTCACAAGCCCGAACGTTTTTAGTATACCACAAAGTGATTTCTTTTTCTATAATTTTTCCAAAACTCTTTTTATTCTTTTGTGTAAACGCTTTTTGGCTTATGCTTTTTATGGAAATGTGCTCCGGTACGCTGTGCCCTCTCCGGTTTGCCGGAAGAATCCTTATCGGATTCCGCTTTCTGCCCCTGTGGTCAGCAAGGAACGTATCCGGCACATTATCGATAGTATATGTCAATTTCAAAGAAACATCAGCGATTTCCCATTGCGGCGGCTCGGGCGTTTGACTTTTCCGATAAAATATGGTATATTGAAAGTAACACAGCCATATCAAGAAAGGGCGAAACCGCATGGCAAATCTGGAAGATGTACAAGACCTGATTCAGGAAATTTTAGACAATCCCAAGCTGAAGCATGTTGCAGACCGGCTCCGGCAGGAGTATCACGATGAACCGATCCTACAGACGGCATCACAAATGCAGCGGCTTCTGCCCAGACCGCTGGCAGAAGCCAAGCGGCTGGTGCGGAATCCGGCAGTATACCATTATAATTACAACCAGCTGTTCTACCAGCAGGCAAAGCTGCTGGAGGATTTCACCGACGATTTTTCCGAACAGGTTCCCTTTTCGTCCTATTTTCCCTGCTATCGGGACATGAACGACCGGCAGCTTCGCACCTACTTCACATGGCGAACCAAGGTGCGGCAGGGCATTGTAGAAAGCACTTCCCCCTGCTACGCGGAACTCTACTGCTATGAACTGCTGCACCAGATCGGCGTACCAAATCCGGAAACCGGATTCCACATGTTACAGCAGTTCCGGCAGGACTACACCGCAGTTTCGCCGGAATGCCGCTTTCCCTATTTTTCGACATGGCTCCACGACTATATCATTTACTACGGGCTGGATTCGGCTCTTTTGCCGGAACTCTCCGAGGACTACGCCGCAGAAGCACGGTTCGACAAAAACTTTCAGACGGTGCAGGAGGCAGAAACGCACACAGATGCAGAACTGTTTCAGGCGATTTCCGACTTGTCCGGCTATGGGCTCCAGCGTTCCAAGTTTTACAGGGAGCAGACGGAACTGATCGAACAGGCAGTGTCCTACTGTTTCCGCCAGATGTGCGACTACTTCCGGAACCGGAAAAAGAGCGACTATCTGGAATACCTGTTCGGGAAAAAGGGATTTCTCCCCTACCACATGTTCAGCCATGCCACGTTTTTTGAAACGGACACGGAGAGAAACTGCGACTATGCCCTGTCGCCGCACCACATTTACCGCTGCCGCAACGGCAAGTGGGCATGTGAAGCCTATTTCGATGCGGCAAAGGGAAAGAAACGGCTGGGCTGTTTTGTCAAGACCATCGACCAGAAGCTGCGGCTGTTGGTGCAGTATCCCCACCCCATAAAAGAAACGGAACTGCCGAAATATCTCCAGCAGGTACTGGACAAAACTCTGGCGGCGTTTCTGGACGAACGGAAAAAGAATGCCGTTCCGAAAGTGGAATTCGACCTGTCCCGTCTGGCAGGGATCCGGCAGGCGGCAGCGGTCACACGGGACAAGCTGCTGGTGGACACCGAGGAAGAACCGGAACTGCAAGCTGCTCCAGAGCCTGCTCCGGAACTGCCGGTTCCGGAAACAACACCGGCAGAACCTGCTGCACCGGAAACACCTGCCGCAGATACGCGGCTCAGCGAAACCGAACAGGCGTTCCTGCACTGCCTGCTGGAACAACAACCCTATGCAGACCTGCTCCGACAAGGCGGCGTGATGCTCTCGGTGCTGGTAGATCACATCAATGAAACGTTGTTCGATGACTTTGGCGACACGGTCATTTTGTTCGACGGCGACCAGCCGGAGTTGATCGGGGATTATGTGGAGGAACTGCGGGCGTTGCTGGGGTGAGAGAGGTTCTTTCCGTAGAACTAAGGAAACCCCTCCACCAGCTTCACTGGTCCCCCTCGTACTGAGCGGTCCCCTCTGCCCTGCGGGCATCTCCCCACCCCGTGGGGAGTCACCCCTTTCAGGGGAGGCTTGTTTCATTGTCAATATGCCCATACAGTCCGTTTCAGAAAGGATCGTTATCATGAAAATACCCAAGCGGATCGCTTCGGCGATCATCAATTCCCTGAAAGGCGGCGTTGTGCCGCGAATCGGTCTGCCCTATATCACCGTAGGCAGAGAACAGGAGATCAACGCCCTGCTCCACGATGTAGACATTATTGCAGACGGCGGAGCATCGTTCCGGTTTATCGTGGGCAAGTACGGCAGCGGCAAAAGCTTTCTGCTCCAGACCATTCGCAGTTATGTCATGGACAGGAATTTCGTCGTCGTAGATGCCGACCTCTCCCCCGAACGGCGGTTACAGGGCACCAAGGGGCAGGGACTGGCGACCTATAAAGAGCTGATTCGGAACATGTCCACCAAGACACGTCCGGACGGCGGTGCACTGACGCTGATTCTGGATCGCTGGATCAGCAACGTCCAGAGCGAAACTGCCGCAGAATCTGGTCTGGACACCAACGCTCCCCAGTTCCGGAAAGCTGTGGAACGAAAAATCTATGAGGTCATCGGAGCACTGCATGAAATGGTGCACGGGTTCGACTTTGCCAGACTGCTGACGCTGTACTACAACGCCTACTGGGAGGGCGATGACGAATGCAAGGCAAAGGTGGTCAAGTGGTTCCGCGGGGAATACAACACCAAAACCGAAGCCAAGGCAGAACTGGGCGTGAACATCATTATCACTGACGATGACTGGTACGAGTATATCAAGCTGTTCGCCATGTTCCTGAAAAAAGCCGGCTACAGCGGCATGCTGGTGCTGATTGACGAACTGGTGAACATCTACAAAGTTCCCCACAGCATTACCCGCCAGTACAACTATGAAAAAATCCTCACCATGTACAACGACACCATGCAGGGCAAGGCACAGTATCTGGGCATCATCATGGGCGGCACACCCCAGTGCATCGAAGACACACGCCGCGGCGTGTACAGCTATGAAGCTCTCCGTTCCCGTCTGGCAGAGGGACGTTTTGCACAAGAGGGTATGCGGGATATGTTGGCTCCGGTGATCCACCTGAACGCCCTGACCAATGAGGAATTGCTGGTGCTGACAGAAAAGCTGACGGAAATTCACGCCCAGCTGTTCGGGTATACACCTACGCTGACACAGGAAGATCGTATCCTGTTTTTGCAGATCGAATTCGGCAGGATCGGGGCAGATTCTCACATCACACCCCGCGAAGTGATTCGGGACTTTATCGAACTGCTGGACATCATTTTCCAGAACCCGCAGATGCATGTGGCAGAACTTCTACAGTCCGACCAGTTCTCCTACGCTGCGGCACAGCCGGAGGGCGATCAGAGCGTTGCACCGGAATTCGCAGAGTTTGACATCTAAGGAAACTCTGCATAAAGCCCGCCTGATGACGCATCTTACGCACAAGCTTTATTCCTTGTTTCCCCAAGAGGTTTTTCCATGTCTATTTTTGAACGCTATGCCCCGTTTATTCAGGATTTCATCTACCAGAACAACTGGGAATCGCTCCGTGCCATTCAGGTGGCTGCGGGCGATGCCATTTTCCACACAGATGAAAACGTCCTGCTGTCCGCCTCCACTGCCTCCGGCAAGACCGAGGCGGCATTTTTTCCCATTCTCACACTGTTTTCCGAGAACCCGCCCACTTCGGTAGGGGCAATTTACATTGGCCCGCTGAAAGCCCTCATCAACGACCAGTTTCTCCGGCTGAACGACCTCTGTGCCGAAGCAGACATTCCCGTCTGGCACTGGCACGGTGACGTTTCCCAGTCCCACAAAGCCAAGATGCTGAAACACCCCTCCGGCATCTTACAAATTACGCCGGAGTCGCTGGAGGCAATGCTGCTGCACAAGCACGCCGCCATTACCAAGCTGTTCCACGATCTGCGGTTTATCGTCATTGACGAGGTGCACTCTCTGATGCGTGGCGACCGCGGCGGACAGACCATTTGCCTGATCGAACGGCTCTGCCGCATGGCTGGTGTCAATCCCCGCCGCATCGGGCTTTCTGCCACCATTGGCGATCTGGAAGCCACCGGCAAGTTCCTCGCCGCCGGCACTGGCAGAGGGACGGTGATTCCCCGTATCCAGTCCAAGGGCGTTCGCTGGCGGCTGTCTATGGAACATTTCTATGTGCAGGATCGGCAGGCTGCCGAGGACAACCCGCCGGCACAGGCTCTGCCGGAACTTGCCCCAAAAACCGACACGGCTCCGGACTATGCGGATCCCGGCATGGGGTATATTTTCGAACACACCCGCGGGAAAAAGTGTCTGATCTTCGTCAACTCCCGCGAGGAATGCGAAGCCGTCACCACCACGCTCCGGCAATACTGCGAAGTCAAACACGAGCCGGATCGCTTTCTCATTCACCATGGGAATCTGTCCTCTGCCTATCGGGAAACCGCAGAGGAGGCAATGAAAGACGAGGATTCCTTTCTGACAACTGTCACCACTGCCACGCTGGAACTGGGCATTGACATCGGCAGACTGGAACGGGCGTTCCAGATCGATGCCCCCTTTACGGTGTCCTCTTTTTTGCAGCGTATGGGGCGTACCGGACGGCGTGACCTGCCGCCGGAGATGTGGTTCGTCATGCGGGAAGAGCCGCCGGAGCCCCGTGCCCTGCTGCCCACCACGATTCCGTGGAAGCTGTTACAGGGCATCGCTTTGGTACAGGTCTATCTGGAGGAACGCTGGGTAGAACCGCCCCGGCTGGATCGGCTGCCCTACAGCCTGCTGTATCACCAGACCATGTGTACTCTCGCCTCCTGCGGTGAGTTGACACCGGCGGCTCTGGCTTCCCGCGTGCTGACGCTCAGCTATTTCCACCGCGTTTCACAGGAGGACTTCAAGCTGCTGCTGCGGCATCTGCTGGAAATCGACCACATAGAACGCACGGAAACCGGCGGCCTGATCGTAGGCATTGCCGGCGAACGGCTCACCAGTTCCTACAAGTTCTACGCCGTCTTTCAGGAAAACGAGGAGTACACTGTCCGCTGGAACTCGCAGGAACTGGGCACCATTGTACAGCCCCCGCCGGCTGGGGAAAAGATCGCCATTGCCGGTCACGTCTGGGTGGTGGAAGAAGTGGATCACCAGCGGCACACGGTGTACTGCGAACAGGTCAAGGGGAAAGTCCCCGCCTACTTCGGCGAATGCCCCGGCGATATTCACACAAAGGTGCTGGAACGCATGCGGCTGGTATTGCAGGAACAGAAATCCTATCCCTATCTGATGAAAAACGCCGTATCCCGTCTACAGCTGGCACGGCATGTGGCTCGGAACTCCGGTGTCACGAAGGAGCCGCTGATCTGTCTGGGCGGCGACATGTGGTGCCTGTTCCCGTGGCTGGGGACGTATGCATTTCTGGCGATGGAACGATTTCTCAAGTGCCGCTGTGCCGGTGCTCTGAAGCTGACCGGACTGGCACCCTCCCGCCCCTATTTTATCCAGTTCAAAATGCAGGCGGACAAGCGAACTTTTTTCCGCGTGCTGCTGGAACAGGAACGCAAGCCGCTGGATCCGATGGAACTGGTCTACCCCAACGAAGTGCCTGTCTTTGAAAAGTATGACGAGTATCTGCCGGAGGAACTGGTGAAAAAGGGATTTGCCTGCGGCGTACTGGGCATTGACGAGATGCGGAAACGAATTCGCGGCTGGGAGATGTTTGCATGATGACAACACGGAACATGTACAGTGTTGCCCTAAAATTTTCAGAAAATACACATTCGAAGCAGTTCTGTATGCTATAATTTTTTCATAGAAACAAAACAATTCCAAGGTACTGCTTACGCGGTGCTGCCGAACAGGAGGAATGGACATGGCAAAAGAAAAATCCAACACGACTGCCGAAGCCGAGGCAGTTCCCAAAAAGGAAAAGAAACAGAAGCAGCCCACACGGGCTGGAGCCGTTTTCGGTTCGATCCTGCTGTTTCTGCTGACGCTGATCTTCGGCATCTGCTTTTTGTGCAGTTCGATCTTAAACAGCGTATTGCCCCAGAAAACACTGTCAGCGGCAGTGGCGAAAATGGACTTGTCCCAGATACAGCTTTCCGATCACGGAAAAGAGCAGCCCATTGGCAAGTGCCTGTACGACTGGTACTTCTGGGACGCTCCCAATCTGACAGAGGAATATGCCGAAAAGCTGGTGACCATGCCGGAGTGCAGTCAGTTCCTCTGCGACTATCTGGACGACCTGAGTACATACATGACCGGTGACAACTCCGAATTGCCACAGTTGCAGCCGGACGATGTGGCGAACTTATTGCAGGAGGAGCTGGGCAGCAAGCTGACAAAGGAAACCCACGTGGTCTTTGCAGAAGCCGACCGGAAATCCCTGAACTGGACCATGGGTGACGACCTCAACGACTGGAACAGCATGTTGCAGCACACGATCGGTTCCAGCTTCGGCAAGTTCCTGACACGGCAGCTGTGCAATCTGTCCGGCATGATCGCCTTTGGCGTGCTGACGGTGGCATGCTTTGTGCTGTGGCTGGTGCTGGCAGTGAAAAAGCACTGGCACAAAGGCAGAATGTTCACCGCCTACGGTCTGGCAGTGGCAATTCCCAGCCTGCTGGTACTGGCGGCAAGCGGTGTCACCCTGCTGCTGGTGGAGGCATTCCACGTACCAGACGCACTGATCTTCTCCAAGGCAGGGCTGCCGACGCTGCTGAAACCGGTCGTTCTGGCGACGCTGATTCCGGCGGCATACGGTGTACTCTTTACTGTGATCGGCATCTGCACCAACGCGGCAGTCAAGTCCAAAAAGAAAAAGGCTGCTGCCGCCAGTGCACCTGTCCCCGATGCTCCCGCACCGGAAGCACCTGCTCCGCAGGCTCTGGACAACGCACCGGCTGAACCGGAATTCCGCTACACCGAAATGTCCGGCGAAAGCGATGCCCCCAAGACAGACGATTCTTCCACCGTAAAGTTCTGCCCGCACTGCGGTGCCATGAACCCGCTGGACAGCCAGTTCTGCGGCTCCTGCGGCAAGAAAATGGATTGAGTTTACTTTTATAAGAGCCTAAAACAAAAACGCTATGGTATTTTGCATGCCATAGCGTTTTTTGATGTGGTTTTGTTTTATTCTGACAGTTTTTCCGCCTGCGGCTGTACCTGACAATAGCTGTCCAGATATGCCAGCAGACCGAATGCTGTCAATGTCAGCACTGCCCCGTGCACGTATAGCATGCCTGCCATCAGTGCATTGGGCATCACGCACAGAATCTGTGTCAGCAGGACAATCAGTGCCGTCATATAGAAAGCACCGGCGTAAATGGCACAGAATATGCCTGCCGCCCGCCGAAAGCGTTCCGCGTCATACAGCAGCCGTGTGCCGTCCGGAAGTTTCGGGTTTCCCGCCAGCAGGAACTTCCACGGCGACAGGTTCAGCTTCACCGCAAAAACGGTGTCCAGAATGCCCAGCAGGAAAAAAGCGAAAAATGAGATCACGCCACTCATTTGCAGCACCTCCCAGAATGCCGTGCCGGTCAGTCTACTGTGACTGCCTGAATGTTCCAGATATTTTCTGCGTAGTCCGCAATGGTACGGTCGGAACTGAACTTGCCGGCGTTGCAGATGTTCAGCCACTGCTTCTTGGCAAATGCCATGCGGTCGGTATAGTCGCTGTTGCAGCGAAGCTTTGCAGCCACATAGGATTCCAGATCGCCCAGCAAATAGTAGTTATCCGGTGCATGCCAGCTGGCACCGTCCAGCAGAGAATAGTACAGCTCGCGGAAATCGCCGCTGCCGCCATCGCAGCAGGTGCCGTCGATCAGAGTTTCTACCACGCGGCGAATCTTTTCGTTCTCGGAGAACAGCTTCCGGCTGTCGTAGGTCGGCATGATCTGTTCCAGTTCCTCTACCTTTGCACCGAAGATGTAGTTGTTTTCCTCGCCGGCTTCTTCTACAATCTCAATGTTGGCACCGTCATAGGTACCCAGTGTCACTGCACCGTTGAGCATCAGCTTCATGTTGCCGGTGCCGGAAGCCTCTGTTCCGGCGGTGGAGATCTGCTCGGAAACGTCTGCCGCAGCTACCAGCTTTTCCGCATAGGAAACGTTGTAGTTAGAAACGAATACCACCTTGATCTTCTGCGAAACCAGCGGATCTGCTTCCACCAGCTTTGCCACTTCGTGGATAAACTTGATGATCGCCTTGGCACGGCGATAGCCCGGAGCAGACTTTGCACCGAACAGGAATGTCACCGGTGTGATGTCTGCAATGCTGCCGTCTTTCAGTCCGAAGTACAGATACAGAATGGAGAATGCATTCAGCAGCTGACGCTTATATTCATGCAGACGCTTGATCTGAATGTCGAAAATCGACTGCGGATCGATCTGTACGCCCTCTTTTTCTGCGATATATGCGGCAAGCTGTTCCTTCTTGGTCTGCTTGATTGCCAGAAAACGCTCCAGTACGGCGGTATCGTCGGCGTAGCGTTCCAGCTGCTTCAGGTCGTCCAGATGAATCTTCCAGTCATCAGAACCCAGCAGTTCGGTCAGCAGACCGGACAGTTCCGGATTGCACAGAGCCAGCCAGCGACGCTGGGTGATGCCGTTGGTCTTGTTCTGGAACCGTTCCGGATAAACCTGATACCAGTCTTTCAGCACGGAATCTTTCAGAATTTCGGTATGGATCGCCGCAACACCGTTGGTGTGTGCCGAAGCGTACACTGCCATATGTGCCATGTGCACCATGCCGTTCTGCACCAGCTTCATGCGGTTTGCCTGTGCCTTGTCCACGCCTTTCTGGTACATCTCGGTGATAAACTGTTCCTCGATTCGCAGAATGATGTCATAGACCGCCGGCAGCAGCTGCTGCACCAGATTGCAGTCCCACTTTTCCAGTGCTTCCGGCATGACGGTGTGGTTGGTGTAGTGGAAGATCTGCCGTGCCATGCCGAACGCCTGTTCGAATGTGTAGCCGTTTTCCGGCAGCATCAGCTGACGTACCAGTTCCGGTACAGAAATGACCGGGTGGGTGTCGTTCAGCTGAATTGCCAGCTTGTCTGCCAGATTGTCCAGCGTGCCATAGGCAGCCTTATGCTTTTTCAGAATGTCCTGCAAAGATGCGGCACAGAAGAAGTACTGCTGTTTCAGACGCAGCTTCTTGCCCTCCCATGTGTCATCGTTGGGGTACAGCACCCGTGAAATGTCCTCTGCATACACGGTTTCAGCAGCAGCTTCCAGATACTTCTGCTGGTTGAACAGGTCGAAGTCAAAGGTGTGCACCGGCTCTGCCTGCCACAGCCGCAGATTGCCGATGTGCTTGGTCTTACAGCCAATGACCGGCATGTCATAGGGCACAGCACGAACGGTCTGTCCTGCAAATTCTACCAATACAGCATCTTCTTCCCGACGGACAGACCACGCATCACCGTAACGCATCCAATCGTCCGGCACTTCCTTCTGGAAACCGTCCTCGAAGTACTGCTTGAACAGACCGTACTTATAGCGAATGCCGTAGCCGTCCAGCGGCAGATCCAGTGTTGCCGCACTGTCCAAAAAGCATGCAGCCAGTCTGCCCAGACCGCCGTTGCCCAGTGCCGCATCTTCGATCACTTCCAGATCAGACAGGGAAACGCCCAGTTCTGCAAAGGCTTCCTCTGCCTCCTGCATCACGTCCAGCACCAGCAGGTTGTTGTACACGGCACGTCCCACCAGAAATTCCATAGAGAAATAGCAGGCACGGCGGCTGTGTTCGTGAGCGTCCATGCTCTTTTTCCAATCCGGTGCAATGGCTTCCATGACGGTTTCGCCCAGTGCCTGATGCAGCTGCTGCGGGGTGGCAGTTTTCGGGTTTACGCCGTGGAGGGCGTTCAGGATACCGGCTTTCAACGCTTCTTTCTTCATCATGACTTCTTCTCCTTTTTCTCCATAGGCTTCTTTCCGGCAGCCGCCTTG
>ERZ808240.3968-NODE-3968-length-13731-cov-4.006288_pt1 | contig 13731 bp, 11 predicted proteins | sample MGYA00521084_ERZ808240 | MGnify/ENA primary metagenome ERZ808240 (study PRJEB31516, sample SAMN03275571) | gut metagenome | biome: mammalia-associated habitat; material: feces | host: Papio cynocephalus | place: Kenya | collected 2012-08-06 ... | reverse complement strand
ATTCATCCCATCCTTCTTTTGTATGCAGGCAAATCTTCCGATTGATTAGTTGCAAATACTTTTCTTCCAACACTGCATAACGCGTTTGCCACTCATATTCCATTTCTTCCCGCTTCTGTGCATATGCTTCGCTCCCGATATTTTCCGCTTTTCCTGTTAATGCGCCTGTCGTTTCCACATTTCCTCCTGAATCCGATCCCATACCGCCTGCGGTTCCTCCGTGTATGCACACAATACCGTCTTAATGGCGGGTATGCTGTACGCTTCGAGCTCCCTGTAAATATTCATATTGAATACATCCTTATGGTATTCAATCCGCTTTAATATCCGATGCAGGTTCAGCAACTTTTCACGAAGTTCCCTGCCCGGTTCCCCCGGCATCCAGAAGCGCTCCAGACCTGCGTTCCGCTCCGCCGCCGTAATATCCGCCAGCACCTCCAGATCCTTCAGATGAAGCCAGCCCCGGTTCTCCTGCTCCTGAAATAATTCCAAAAGCTGGGATTTCTCTCCTTTGTCTACAAGCTCGTATAATTCCTTTCTGGCAACCTCCTTGATCTTCTCCAATTCTTTTCTGCTTTCAGAGTAATCCATCGCCTGAAATGGCTGAATGTCCTGGTATTCCTCTATCATTCTGCTGCAATATTTCTGATAGTTCAACATTCTGCTGTAAAAGTTATCATGGTAGCACCAAGGCTTCTCCTGATAGGGCACTACAACCCTCCAGCCCGCCCGCCTCATCTCCAGGCACTGCGACACATCATAAAAATCCCAACCGTCAAACAACTCTTCCCGCCAATGGACATCCCTGGATGTCACAAGCAGCAATCCATCCAGCGCTTCCACCTCCACCGGTCGCTGCTCTTTATCCTGCTCCAGCGCAAGTGTTCCGGGAATACAGTTGTGGTACACCGTACCGACATCCCAATGTCCTACCGCCTGACCATTTGCGGGCAGTTTTCTGCAGCCCACACAGCCAAGCATGCCTATTGTATCGTCGTCTTCAAACACTTTTATCACATCTCTGATAAATCCCGGCGCAATAATCCGCGTATCCTGGTGCAGATATACTTTATATCTGGCATCCGAATTCTCCATTGCCGCATTGTATCCCGCCGTCATGCTCTCCGCCTCGCGCACCCGGATCACATCCACCCCGTAATGTTCCGGCACCTCGAGACAGCGTATATAAAACTCCGATTCATCCGCCTGTCTGTCATCATTCACACACATAATAAACGCAATCTGTCTGTCGTTCATTCTACCTGCCCCTATATTCCTTTTGAAACTTTCTGCGTTCCTCAAAATAATTCCGAAAATCAGATGCTCCGCAATCGTGGATACACCATGGCTTTTCCATTGCCGGCACCACAACCCGGTACCCGCTTCTGCGGAACTCAAACGCCTGCGATATATCATAAAAATCCCATTTCTGAAACAAATCTTCTCTCCATGGAATATCATATTGTGTCGCCATCAAAAGCCCATCTACCGCTTCCACCTGCTGATACGGCTGCTCCACAGCACCCGCCGTATACAACTGCATGTGATAAGCACTGCTGCTGTAAATACAGCCGATCCGTTCCCCATACCACATAATACTGTTTTCCGGCATCCGGGGAGACCCGATCATGCCAATCATACCAACTTCCTGATCCGCAAAAATGTCCAATAGATGCTGCAAAAAACTTTTCTCAACAATCATGACATCCTGGTGCAGATATATTTTATACTTTGCATCGGAAGACAACATTGCCCGCTGGTATCCCTCCGTCATGCTTCCCGCATCTTCAATGGTACGGGTTTCCACGGTATAGCCGTCCGGCACTGCCAGTGATTTTATATAATGCAGTGCCTCCAGACAGTATTGCTTATTGTTTGTACACATGATAAACGCAAATTTTCTCTCGTCCACCTTTACTCTCACCCCGTCACATATGCTTTCAGTTCTTCCAACATCTGCCGGATACTTTCTTCCCCCGGTGCCAGTCTCTGCATCTTTAAAAGCAGCCAGTAAGCATGTCTGAACATTCTGGCATCCAGGGTTAATTCCATAATCGCACACAGCATGGAAAATTCATCCGCTGCCATTGTATTCACCGCTTTACAGAGAAAAACGGGCGATACCTGATTTGCTTTTAAAAATTCAATAAAGTTCGCCCCCGCATCCGCCTCATCCGTAAATTCCAGTCTCCACATAAGAAACCGGAATGCCCGCATATATGCCGTCAGCTCACTTCTTTGCATCGGTCTGCCCTGCGTCTTCCTGTCGAGAATGGTATTCTTTTCCGCCATTTGCACTTCTGCCTTATAGATATCCATAATGACAATCATCTCAATCATTGCATTGCTTCTGTTGCCATACGGCGCCGTATTTTCCTCATCCTCAAAAAACGCAAGCAGCTTCTCATGCGCCTCCGCTGTTCCCTGCGCCAGCATCTGATCCATCCATTCCAGATAAGTCTTTGCAGACGCACCATAACATGTTTCCCAACTTTTATTCGCATTCTCCTGCTCTCTCGCAAACTCCTCTGATGTTTCTCTGTTTTGCATATTGTCCCCTGTAAATTTTATTGCCAAATAATTGTTGTTATCTTATAATCTCTTTAATCTATTATACTGTATCCCCTGCCCGCAGACAACCCGGGGCAGCCGGTCATACATTATTTTCCGAAAGGATTCCGTTATCTATGAATATACTTTACTTAAGCTGGACAGAGAATTCTGCCTCAGACATGATCGAAACCCTGCAGCAGCTTGGACACAGCATCTGTGCCCAGCTGCATGAATTATCGTTCTATTTCTCAGATGCACTGATTCCCAGTCTGCAGCAGGTATTCGCCAGCCAGTCATTTGACTGTATCTTTACCTTTAATTTCATACCGCCGGTTTCAAACATTGCAGAGACCATACAGATTCCCTATCTCTGCTGGGTGTATGACTGTCCGCATGTCACGTTGTATTCCGACAGTCTGCGCAACTCCTGCAACTATATTTTCCTGTTTGACCGGAATATGCAGCAGGACGCAGCCATGCACGGCGCGCTTCACGCCTATCACCTGCCGCTTGCCGTAAACACAGAACGACTGGCGAGCCACCTTTCCCTATCAGATTCCCGCGATACGTTCTTTCCGACAACCTATCGCCATGAGGTCTCCTTTGTCGGTTCTCTGTACGAAAAAACAACCTACGAGCGCCTGAAAAATGTTCCGCCGCACCTGAAAGGATACCTTGACGGCATCATTGCCGCCCAAAAGCAGGTCTGGGGTGCAGATCTGATCTCAGCAGCACTTTCGCCCGACCGCGTAAACGAAATTTATCAGGTGCTTCCCTTTACCCGTTCTGCCGGGGAATTTATTACTCCCAGGGATGTGTATACCGGCGTCATCCAAAAGCAGGTTACCTCGGAAGAACGGATCTCTCTGCTCAACGCCATCACCAATGTCGCGCCGGTAGCGCTGTACTCGGCTTCAGATGCATCGTTCTGCCCCAAGGCAGCACCCATGGGAATTGTATCCTACACAGCAGAAATGCCGGATATCTTTCATGCCACCAAGATCAATCTCAATATTACGCTCCGCTCGATCACATCCGGAATTCCGCTTCGCGCCATCGACATCCTCGGCTGCGGCGGCTTTCTGTTAAGCAACTATCAGCCGGAGCTTTGCGAATATTTTACACCTGATAAAGATTTCGTATATTTTGAAGATCCGGATGATCTGACAGAAAAAGTCACCTACTATCTCTCACACGAAAAAGAACGGGAAGATATCGCCTACCACGGCTACCGGGCGGTCACACAGAATTTTTCCTATCCTGTTCAGGTATCCCGCATGCTTGAACTTTTTACCTCCGCTCTCTGAGAATCTGCAAAAACTGCACAGCACGCCTGTCCCAGGTATGTTCCCGTGCCGTCTTTTCTCTTCCGTGTTCCGCCATCTGCAGGCGGCGCTCCTCATCTGCGAGCAGCGCCGCAATCTGCTCCGGCAGCTGATCTATAATACTATCCAGGTGATAAATCAGCATATCACGGTTGTCATAACGTCCGCGCAGATATGTGGTGTCGTCTGTAACCAGTACCGCTCCCGCCAGCATAATATCCGCCATTCTCTCTGTAAATCCGCCCTTATGCCATGACATTACATTCAAAGACATCCGGGACTGTTTGTAGATTGTCAGACTCTCCTCCACCGTGACATCCGGGTGACAGATCAGATTCGGATATCTGCAAAGCGGCGACAGTTTCCAGCTGTTTCCGAATACATCCAGTCGGATCCCGCTTTTTAAGATCGTCTCCACCACTCTGGCGCGATAATAATGCATCACACAGTATCCTGTGACACAGAGTTCTCTGAGACGATCCAGAAATTCCTGATCGGTAAGCTTCAGTCCCTGATGTTCCACCGCTCTGGCAAATGCCTGCTCTAACGTCAGTTCGGGATGCTGCCTCATAATCAGAAGAAAACGGTTTGCCAGAAAACGCTTCGTGCGCTCCAGCCTGTGAATCCACAGTACCTGCGAAAAATAGTCTCCCATCGTGCCCACAAACGTGAGTCCGTATTTACGCTCCGGCTCGCACGGTTCTTCTGCTGCCATTCCGGCAGGCGGAAACAGGATTGCCTCTTTTCCGAAATATCTTTTTGCAAAATCCGCATAATTCTGATCCAGCGTAAGAATATAAAAATCCGGATAATGATGCTGTAAATGCTTCTGCAGCCATACCGGATGATCAAATATAAAGTTATATTTGGGACCGTAAATGTATTCGTGTACATAATGCACTTCATCTGCCATTTTTACGGAGAACAAATAGGACTGTACACCGATAACCGCCTTAAAATGCCTTCCCATGAACTTTAGAATCCCCGCGACATCCTCCTCATTCAAATCATAATAAATGACGTGTTCTCCCGCCCGTTCCAACGCTGCGCCAAACTGCTCCGCAAACACAGTCAGCACATTATGACACACCTCATCCCCTTTATAAATCAAAATCGGCTCTGTTTCCTCGTCCAGCACATAATAGTCTTCTCCGTGTGCTACCATATTTTCCAGATAAGGCACAATCCGCTCTTCGCACCCATGTTTCTGCGCCTGTTCCAGTACGCCCATAATTGCCATATCAAAGCAGCCCGCCGCCTTGAGTTCACCGCTGTATTTTCCGATCACATAACAGTCTGTCCGGCATCCCTGCTCCGTAAAACAATCCGTTTCATCCGCACCAAGTGTTACATATCCGTCCGAAGGTGCCTCACCGTGAATCTCCTCCAGCACAATCGGCGACTGCTGTGCTATCCGAAGCAGCAGTTCGTATTTTTGCTTTGCCTGAAGCTTTTCATTGATTCCCCCGGCATCGCGTACCAGTTCTTCCGGTGCCAGAATCTCGCCCTCACAGATCGTTTCATCCAGCAGGATATCCAGAAAATGGATTCCCTCCTGTGCGTTTCTTAATCTCCGTATCATTCCGCATCTCCCATGTCCGTTTCGTCCGTCTAATAATGGATATATCGGCATTTCAGATTGTATTATTAACTTTCCACCATGCAATCCCGATATATTATCATATAGACTCTCAACAGAAAGGATCTGCCCATGCATTCTGAACCCATCCATCTTGTGATTGCCATCAACCGGAAATATATTCGATATGCCTATGTTATGCTGACTTCACTGCTGCTTCATACCTCCTGTGACGTTCATGTGTATGTCCTGCACAGGGAGCTTGACACAGCAGATCAGCAGATTTTTGAACAACTTGCACATTCTTATCCTGTGACATTTCACTTTATCTATGTGCCGGACGCACTGCTTCCTCCCCAAAAAGTTCTCGCAACAAGCGCCTGGGGCGCAGAGGCTTATTTCCGGCTCGCAATCACGGATCTTATGCCGCCCTCCGTTGACCGTGCGTTATATCTCGATACCGATATGATCGTCAATCAGTCCATCGATGATTTTTATTTCTGCGACCTTAAGGGGAAAAAGATTGCTGCATGTGCGGAAATTATTCATGAACCTCCCTTCGGAAATTACCGGGACGAACTGTTTGCACCGCTCTTTTCGGCCGGCTTTTCCTACTTCAATTCCGGAACCATCCTTTATGACCTGCGCGCGCTCCGCACTGACTGTTCTTTTCAGACTTATATGGAGCTAGCAGAAAAGCTTGAATACCGGATACAATTTCCGGATCAGGATCTGTTAAATTACCGGCACAGCACCGAAACCCTGTTTGTCGATCCGCTGCGCTACAATTTAAATGCCCGCTATGCCTACGATATATATTCCATGCGTTATGATGACATGAAACAGAACGCATGCATCATTCACTATGCAACCTCCAAACCGTGGCGCGGCAATTTTGTACATTACAATGTGGAACAGATCTGGTGGGATTACGCAAAACAGACACCGTTTTATACGGAGCTGCTTCAGGAAGCCCTGGAGGAAACGCTCACAAACACAGCCGTCAATTCCTACATTACGAATCTTTTAGAACAAAACGAAGCCCTCTACGCGCGCATCGAAAAATACGATCAGCTTTTAAACGATGCCGGTATTACATTATAATCTTTTGTCAGAATGGAGATACTTATGAACACTTTTTCCATGAATATTGCCATCACCATCAGTCACGCCTATGTTCCCTATGCATATACCCTTCTGCTGTCTCTTGCGGCACATGATTCCGTAAAGTTCCAGGTATATGTCCTGCACCGGGATTTGACAGATGAGGATTGCAGTGTTCTCTCGTCTCTTTCAAAGCTTTATGATATTCATTTTCACTTTATCTGCGTTCCAGCCTCCTTTTCCGAAGCATTTACAGATACTTCGGCTCCGGCGGAAACCTGTTTCCGTCTGTATCTGCCGGCACTTCTGCCGGATACGCTCGACCGCATCCTCTATCTGGAAGCCGACATGATCGCAACTGCCTCTCTGATGCCTTTGTATACCCTGGATTTTGCCGACAAAAAAGCGGCATGCACCACAGATGCGTCCGGAAATATTTCCGCCAGTGTTCTGCTCTTAAATCTCCCTCTTCTGCATGACACCCCGGATTATCCTTCCGCTTTCAGACATGCTTTGGCAGACGGCTATGATGTCCACAACATCTTCTGTGCATCCGTTTGCCGGGAAGATCTTTTGCTGCTGGATTCGCTGGAGTATAATCTGTCTGCGACTGCTGCCTTTTCCCAATACGGTCTGCATGCCGCCACCCTGCCGGACACTGTCCGGCTTCTCCACTATACGGGTGAAAAGCCCTGGCACGGCGATCATCTGCACAATGATCTGGAATCTCTCTGGTGGAACTATGCAAAAAAATCCCCGTATTATCCGGTTCTTCTGGAACAGACAATGCAAGGGATGATTCTGGGCACCAATGTTATCACCTACATCTCCAATATTCAAAAAGAGCATCGGCAGCTGACCGCTATCGTCGATCAGTACCAGACGCTCCTCGAAAAACTATCGTGATGCCATCAGCTGATATTTTAATTCCGCAATCTTCCAGTCATCTTCGTTATCGATATCCTGTACTTCAAGTTCGGAGACAATGATTGGCATCACACCTTCATTCACCTGTCCGTGAAGTGCAAGATATTTTTCCGCATTATAAACATAAAACTGTCCGGCATCATGATACTGTTTTTCCAGATCCTGCGACCGGGTTCTGCTATACTGCGGATATTTATAACCCATAAACCCATCATCATTCATGACATAACATCTCTGTGGCGGATAGGAAAACGCCGTCATCGGCATTACCATTACAGGATGTTTTTCTTCCATAATCGTCTGTGCCGCAATGAGCTTTTGTGCCGTCACAAAGGGCGCAGTCGGATAAATACAGCAGATATATTCAAACGTTCTCCCCAGTTTTTTATAATTGTCCATGACTTCCATAATGACATCCGATGTTGTTGCATAGTCATCCGATGTCTTCGCGCTGCGCATAAACGGCACACTTGCCCCATACTCCTGCGCAATCTGTGCAATTTTCTGACTGTCCGTAGACACCATTACTTCCGAAAAAAGTCCGCTCTTTAACGCCGCCTCTATCGAGTAAGCGATAATCGGTTTGCCGCAGAAATTCTTGATGTTTTTCCCCGGAATTCTTTTGCTGCCTCCTCTGGCAGTTATAATTGCAATCGCCTTTTCCATATTTCTTCCCTCCTGGTCAAACTATGATTCCAGCTGTTGTTCTATCTCCACGAGTGCCTGTCCGAATCCGGCTTTGCTGTCCAGCAGCAGCTCTGCCCGCGCTCTGGCTTTCTGTGTCATCTCCGCATACCACCTGTGGTCTGCGACATAGCGCAGAATCTGTCTCTGCATGGCGGGATAATCTTCCACCTCGAATGCCTCTCCCGCTGCAACCGCCACATCCCCTACAGGAAGTGTCACCACCGGCAAGCCCTTTGAGAGTGCTTCTGCCGCCGAACTTCCGCCACCTGATCTGGCTGGGTTTACATACAGATCCATACATTCCAGTACCGCAAGTACATCCTGCTGTTCTCCAAGATTCGTCGCATGTGCCTGCAGAACGGGGTATCCGGCAAGCGCCTCCCCAAAACGGCGAAACCCGCCTACGAACACTACATGTATCGCCGGTTCTTCTCTGACTGCCTCCTCCAGCATTTTCAGATACGCCCCGGTAACTTCATCATCCAGTCGCCAGCCCACAGTCGCAACAAGAAATTTTTCTTCCGGCAAGGCAAGATCTGCTCTGGTGTAATGATCCTGCTGCGGCTTAAACGAAAAAGTAAACGGAACACATTTGACGCATTCCTTTTGAACACCTAATTCCTGCAGCCGCATCTCATCCGTCCCGGAAAGCGTCCGCTTGCCTACCATCTGCCACTCACCGCATGAAGTCGCTATTCCCGAAAACACGGTGCTGACTGTAATTTGCGGTACAATTCTTCCGCAAATATCTGCACAGATATCATTCCCGCCGATTCCAATGATGTAATCCGGACGTCTGTCACGAATCAACTGCACAATTGACGCTATCACCCGCAAATCCGGCATATCCTCAGGACACTGCATATAGGGAAATGTTTCTCCCTTAAATTCCAGCGACGAAAGTTCTGACAATTCCGCTGCGTATTCTGCCTCCTGCATATGATAAAATGGTGCGCGTCCTTTTTTTGTCATATACATTGCCGTATTTACAATCATTACCTCTTTATGAAGAAATGTTTTCAGCACATAGCTTCGATCCAGCAGCGTTTTCGTGGGCGCATGTCCAAGTCCCAGTACCTGCGGTGAAAACACCATAACCAGATTCTGATTTCGCTCTTTCCTCGGAATATAGCACCGCTCTGTCACTCCCACCGCGGCTGAAAATGCCTCAAACAGTGTATGGTATAATCCGGTAAGTTTTCTTTCCACCTCAGAACTTTTTAAGGTTCCGTCTGTAAATACCGCTCTTGTGATCTGCCAGTAATGACTGAGTTTATTGTACTCCCCGACTTCACTGTAATCTGCCGCAAGCACCGTATCCAACAATTTTTCCGTGATATGCGCATCCCGCTTTTGCGCCATACAAAAAGAGAGAAAATGAATCTTCATCCAGTCCGGCACATTTTCGACCGCTTCTTCCAGAGAATCCAGCATATGCGACCGCACCGCCGGCTCCATCTGGTCGAATTGCCGTCCCAGATGTTCAATGGTTGTATCAATCTCCGGATACTTTTCAAAATATGTAGCGCAATCATATGCAGCAATCTGTGTCCTGTATTCTTCGAATGTCATCTGTCAGTTCCTCTCCGCCCACACCAGCGCATGCCGCAGCTCGTTCTCCCATACCGGCTTTTCGTAATCCATATGGAGAAAATACCCGTCTGCCCTGTCCGTCTGAAAGCCGTTCTCTCTTAAAATATGCTCAATCTGTGCTTCGCTCTCGTGTGTATGATAGGCAGCAACAACACACCGCATCGCCGCGGTATTTCCCAGAACGTTCTGTGCTCCAAGCAGGACTTCCTGCTCCGCACCTCCGACATCCGCTTTCAAAAAATCCAGTCTGCCGGTTCCGATGATATCATCAATCGTCATGACATCACGTCCGGCTTCTGATCTGCCAAGCACACCGTGTAAAAACACCACCTTATCCCGGTATGGCGCAAATGTCTTTTGCCATGCAGCATTCCAACGTTCATCCCGGTCTGCCAGATATACCCTGCCGGCATGTTCTACCACCGTAAGTGCAAAGTATCCCTCAGCAGCTCCGGCATCCATAATTACCGCACCGGCCGGAATTTGCAGTTTCCCGTTCCTGTAGCAGTGCGCTGACTCTCTGTCCTGCTCCTCGCAGAGTTTCCGATATCTCTCCAGAATCTGCTCGCCGGAAAATTCCTGCGGATAGTATAGCGGCTTTCCATCTATCATCACGTAAAACATATCACAGGAAGCATCATACAGCAGCCCGGACGCCGCCTGCTCATATCTGGCGCAGACCGCTCCCGGGCAAGACTGCAGAACTGTCCCCGCTTCCAGATCTTGTTTCCACAGTTTTATCCACGGGTCTTCTTTCTCCTTGTATCTCTCCTTAAAAAGCCGGGTCACTGCCTTTTGATATAACAGTCGGTTCTCTCCGGCGCCGAGCCCGGATGCAAACTCCTCCAGCGCAGCCGCCTCATATTTTTCCCGGATGCCGCACAACATACCATCTGCCATTAACAGGAGCTGCCGCACCGAGCCACAGTCCGCCAGAAATACTTCCAGATTATTTCCCGAAAAAAAGCGGTACCCGCACCGTTCTCTCAGCTGTTTCTCCCACTCCCGCAGATATCCTGTCAGTCGGTCAACATCCTCCTGCACCGCACAGCCGCAATGTTCCAAATCGTTGAGCCGGCTTATCTCTTCGCTGAGTCGTACACCGATCTCCTCCACCACGTAAGACTTACGCAGCTCACACAGCGGAACCGTCAGTGCGCCTCCTGCATTCGCTTCAAAGTCCGCCTTTTTCCCGTGATATGCCTCGATCTGTTCTGCCATCTGTATCACGCGCTGCATCCAGGTATGCTGTTTCTGTGCCACACGCTTTCCATTTTCCGCAATTTTTTCGCCGCGTGCGGGATCCTCCTGAAGCCTCTGTATAATACCGGGAAGTTCTTCCAGATGATCCAGTTCATAAAATACCATCTCTCTGCCGTCGGAAAAATTCTCTTTCAGATAATCGCTTACATCCGTCACGACGACTGCTCCGCTTAACATGGCAGCCGCAATGCGCTCCTGGAATCCCGCCTTAAATCCGGGCATAATGTTTAAAACAATTTTTGCCTGTCCGAGTGCTCTGCGTGCCACCTCGGCACCGCCATCCATCACATGCAGATGCTCCCTGCCCGGACACAAAAGCTTCTCCCATCCGGCGCCGTAGACCCAGACATCCACACCTGCTTTCAGCAGGGTGCGAATCATCCTGTCCCGGTAATATTCCCTTGCATAAAACTCCACCCCGGAAAGTTCACTTAAGATAGCGGCAAATTCTTCCCTGTCCACCGTAACCTGACAGCTTTCCAGCACTTTCTCCAAAGCGTCCTCTACGGAAAGGTACGGATCACCGGTCAGCATGGTCTGCACCGACCACTTTACCGAATCCGCAAATCCCATCTCCGCGGTCTTGTGCACAGGCATCTGCGGCACCCAGTAGGAACCGGTAAAAAGCACCTCTATTTCCCGGTTCTGATACGGTTTTTGTACGTCTGCCCCTGTTCCGCTGAGCGGAACATAAGCGACACGTTCCAGACGCGGATAATACTTTTTCAGATAAGCCGTGTGCCTCGCATCCACATTCAGAATAATATCACTTTCATTCAGACGTTCGAGCCGTTCGTACAGGTACAACGGATGGTCGCACAGATAATGCACCCGCGGAACCGAAGAATCCTCTAAGCATTCCGGAAGTACATCTGCGATCATCGCCTGACAGTCTACCAGCGCGTAGATTGAAATGTGTTCTTTCAGATACCGGTATTTGTCACGAAATGATTTGAGATTTCCGTCCAGAATCACGGTATGATACCCAAGCTTACGAAATGCTGCCGCAAATTCTGTAATGTATTTGCTGACCGCTCCATACACACCGCTTCCGCTGACCAGTACAATATTTCTCTGTTCCATCCCTGTCTCCATTCCGGAGTGTTTCTACCCACTAATGTTCTTTGACTGTTTCCAACCGCTCCTGAATCTGTTCTACGCTCAGCCACTCTGTATTGGTACCCGAGCTGTACTCAAATCCCGGTTCTACAAGTTTGCCGCCCGCCTGAATCTTGGTATTGCTCCACCAGTCGAAATGCGGATACACAATAAAGTGCTTCTCGTATTCATATGTCATCATGGAATCCTCACGTGTTACCATGATCTCATGCAGCTTTTCTCCTTCGCGGATTCCCACCTCCGGCATCTCGCATCCCGGAAGAATCGCCTGTGCCAGATCGGTAATCTTGAAGGACGGAATCTTGGAGATAAAGGTTTCTCCTCCCTTCGCCTCGGACAATGCCTTAATAACCAGCTGTACACCCTCGTCCAGGCTGATCCAGAAACGCGTCATGCGATAATCGGTAATCGGCAGAGAAGTACCGCCCTCATTTACAATATTGCGGAAAAACGGAATGACAGATCCCCTGCTTCCGGCAACATTTCCGTATCTTACAATAGAAAAGCAGACATCCTTTGCTCCCGCATATGCATTTGCCGCAATAAACAGTTTATCCGACACAAGCTTTGTACCGCCGTACAGGTTGATCGGATTGACCGCCTTGTCTGTCGAGAGTGCAACCACGCGCTTTACACCGCAGTCAAGCGCTGCATCCACAATATTCATGGCACCGTCGATATTCGTTTTCACAGCCTCCATCGGATTATATTCACATGCCGGAACCTGCTTTAATGCCGCTGCGTGTACCACATAATCCACTCCGTCAAACGCCCGGTACAGTCTTTCTTTATCACGGACATCTCCGATAAAAAACCGCAGTGTGTCTTTATATTTTCTGAACTTGTTCGCCATAATGAACTGCTTATACTCATCGCGGGAATAAATGATAATCTTCTTCGGTGTATAGTGATCCAGCACATACTGTGTAAATGCATTGCCGAAAGATCCCGTACCACCTGTCACCAATATTGTCTTACCGTTTAACATTTCTGCAACCTCCTGTTTCTCCTGCAGCATCCTGCTGCCTTATAATATATATCGAACCATTCAGCTTCTGCATAACCTTCGCTGTCTAAAATTGTCCCATATACTTGTCACTCTTCTGTTTTTTAGTATATAATAAATGTCATAAAACCGCAATTAAGAAAAGATTTTGCGCTTTGTCCGAAAGGAAACATTCATGAACATATTATTCTGTGAACACAACAGTATCTGTGAACCCGGCATTATCCGTGCTCTGGAACTTCTCGGGCACAAACTTATCTTCCCGTCCTGTTCCTTTTCCCATCCGGATACAGATGATGCTTACGATGCCGTGCTGTCTGACGTAATTCGCAGAAATTCTTTTGATCTCGTATTTTCCGTTAATTTTATTCCTGTGATTGCAACTGTCTGTCACCGTCTGCAGGTTCCTTATTTCTGCTGGATCGTGGACAGTCCGGTCATTCAGCTCTACTCACACACGCTGCAGTATGACTGCAATTATGTCTTTCTTTTTGACTATACGCTCTATACAGAGTTTTGCGCGAAAAATCCGGGGCATATTTTTTATCTGCCGCTCGGCTGTGACCTTCCGCTGT
>ERZ808240.3966-NODE-3966-length-13739-cov-4.253581_pt1 | contig 13739 bp, 13 predicted proteins | sample MGYA00521084_ERZ808240 | MGnify/ENA primary metagenome ERZ808240 (study PRJEB31516, sample SAMN03275571) | gut metagenome | biome: mammalia-associated habitat; material: feces | host: Papio cynocephalus | place: Kenya | collected 2012-08-06 ... | reverse complement strand
CAAAAATTCATTTTCATTTTTACCACCGCACTCTGAGACAGCCCCTTCCGGGTACGGCTTCTCTCTCAAAACAGGCAGCTGCCTGTGCACCGCTGTCGCCCGGCAAACGCCGGATGATAATAAAAACTGGGAGGAAATACAGATGAAAAAGATAACCAGAAAGATCGCTCTGCTGCTGGCCGGCATGATGCTGCTCCTGACGATGAGCGCCTGCGGCGGTAAATCTGACGACACCGTGACCATCGGATATATCGGCGACCTGTCCGGCCCGGACGCCTACGTGGGCGTGCCTCCGCAGCTGATGCTGGAGGATTACATAGAGGATCTGAACGCCAACGGCGGTCTGATGGGCAAGAAGGTCAAGCTGGTTGCCTACGACATGGCCGCGGACAACGCCACCGAATCCGTCAATATCACCAACCGCTTCATCAACGAGGATCACGTAATTGCCATCATCGGGCCTTCCAGCAGCTCCGCCGCCATGGCCATGGCGCCGCTGTGCGATACCGGCAAGGTGCCCTTCATCGCCACCTCCGCCACCAACGAAAAGGTGACCGTGGACGAGAGCGGCACGCTGCATCCCTACGCCTTCCGGGTCTGCTTCATCGACCCCTATCAGGGCAAGGCCGCCGCTGACTACGCCTACAACGAAATGGGCATCCGCAGCGTGGGCATGATTGAGGAGCTGGGCTCCACGTACTCTCAGAATATCTGCGACTACTTCCAGACGGAGTTCACCGCTCTGGGCGGAACCATTGTGGACCGCATCGGCGTCCAGCACGATGACGTGGAGTTCCGGGCCCAGCTGACCAACATGGGCAACTCCGGCGCGGAGGCGCTGTTCGCGCCCTTCGGCACCTACAAGATTCCCTCCTACCTGGCGAACCAGGCCGCGGATCTGGGGCTGAAATTCCAGTTCATCTTCTCCGACTCCGTCTATGACGACGCGCTGCTGGACGTGGCCGGCTCCAACCTGGAGGGCGCCATCCTGACCAACGGCATCTACGCCGACAACCCCGCCTATGACCAGTACAAGACGGAATTCAGCCAGAAGCATTCCGACTGGGCAGCCAATATGTATGTCTTTTATGCCTACGACGCCATGGATCTGCTGGTCTGGGCGGTCAATCAGGCCCAGAGCACCGATCCCACCGCCATCCGGGACGCCCTGGAGTCCGCCAAGGACGTGGCGCTCTACACGGACGAGCACTTCACCATGGACCCGGCTACCCACAATCCCCTGAACAAGATGGTGGCCATCATCGGCGTGGAGAACGGCAAGTTCCATCTCGTGGACAGCTTCTATCCTGACGCGCAGTAACGCAGCCCGCCGTATCGAAAAACTCAGCAGGCTCGCCGGGAACTGGACCGCCGCCCCCGCGGGGGTCCAGTTCCCATATTTCAAATGAGGGGTGGATCAAATTGATTTTCCTGCAGCAGCTGATTACAAGCGTGTCCATCGGCGGCATTTACGCGCTGCTGGCGGTGGGGTACGCACTGATTTACAGCGTCTTTGACTTTACAAACTTCGCCTTCGGCGCGGTGATGATGGTCTCCGCCTTTGCCGGATACTTCATCACCCAGCTGGGACTGGGAACCGTTCCGGCACTGATCACGGCGGTGGCGGCCGGAGTTCTGCTGTCGGTTCTGACGGAGCTGACAGCCTACCGTCCCATGCGGAAAAAGAGCGCCAGCCGTCTGTTTCTGATGATCTCCGCCATGGGCGTCAATATTTTCGTCACCAACCTGTTTCTGTGTCTGTTCGGCGCCAATCTGCGGACGCTGCCCACCGGCTTCGCCTCCGACACCATTTCAATCGAAGGCGTTCAGATCGGCACCGTGGACATGTTCGCCCTGATCGCCTCGCTGATTTCGCTGCTGCTGCTGTGGCTCTTCCTTTATAAGACCCGCGCCGGCATCACCGTGCGGGCCAGCGCCATCGACACCGCCACTGCCGGCCTGATGGGGATCAACGTCAACCGTGTCTCCCTGATCGTTTTCGTAATCTCCGGCATTACCGCCGGCATCGCGGGACTGTTCTTCGGTATGAAATACACCGTGTATCCCGCCATGGGCTCCATTTCCACCAAGGCGTTTATCGCCAGCGTTATCGGCGGCCTGGGAAGCCTTCCCGGCGCGGTGCTGGGCGGCTTTATCCTGGGCGTTCTGGAGACGCTGGTATCCGGATACATCTCCGCCACCTACCGGGATCTCTTCTCCTTCCTGGCCATGATTCTGGTCCTGATGTTCATGCCCAACGGCCTGATGGGCAAGGGCAGCCAGGACAAGCTGTAAAGGAGGCGCCGCATGTATATTGCATCTGTAATTGTAACGGTCTGCACCAATATCATCTCCGTGGTGGGGCTGGCGCTGCTGACGGGCTATACCGGCATGTTCTCGCTGGGCCACGCGGGCTTTATGTGCGTGGGCGCCTACTCGGCAGTGCTGCTCAACCGCTACTTTGCCATTCCCTATGTGATCTCGCTGCTGCTGGGCGGCGTGATCTCCATGCTGACCAGCATCGTCATCGGCTATCCGACGCTGCGGAATAAGCTCCGGGGCGACTACTTCGCCATCTGCATGCTGGGCTTCGGCACCATCGTGCGCCTGATTCTCAACAACATGAACAACTCCGTGTTCAACGGCGCTTTCGGCATTTCCAGCATTCCCAAGCTCACCTCGCTGTGGTCCGCGCTGATTATTATGGCCGTGATGGTCTACTGCATGTGGAACTTCGTCCACTCCCAGTACGGCAAAAACTGTGTGGCGGTTCAGCAGCAGGAGGTGGCGGCAGAGATGATGGGCGTGAAGATCGTCCGGACCAAGCTGCTGTCCCTGATGATCTCCGCCTTTTACTGCGGCGTGGCCGGAGGCCTGCTGGCCTTCTGGACCCAGTACATCGCTCCGGCGTCCTACTCGGACACCAAGTCCAATGATTTTCTGGCCACCCTGGTCACCGGCGGCACCAACAGCATCACCGGCCCCGTCGTGGCCGCCGCGCTGGTGACCGTGATGCTGGAATACCTGCGCTTCCTGGTAAACTGGCGTCTGGTGATCTACGGTCTCCTCTACGTGCTGATTATGCGCCTGAGACCGGAGGGCATCATGGGCTACAAGGAATTTTCCATCAAGGGCACCATCCGCCTGTGCAAAGAGCTGCCGGCAAGATGGGCGGCCTTCAAAGACAGACGAAAGAGCAAGGGAGGGACGCGGCATGAGCAGTCAAAATGAAGTGCTGAAGGTCAGCAATCTGGTCATTGCCTTCGGCGGCCTGCGGGCTGTGGATGATATCAGCATTCACATCGATCAGGGAGAATTTGCCGGTCTCATCGGTCCCAACGGCGCCGGCAAGACCACATTCTTCAATTCCATCACCGGCAACCTGATTCCCACCTCCGGCAGCATTACCTTCGAGGGGAAGAGCATCATCAAGAAGGACCCCGCCCAGATCTCCCACATGGGCATCAGCCGGACCTTTCAGAACATCCGGATTTTCCCCAAGATGACCGTGCTGGAAAACGTCTGCCTGCCGCTTCACAGCAGCCCCACCTACAACGTGTTCTCCGCGTTTCTGGGACTGCCCTCCACCAAAAGAAAGGACCAGATGATTCGGGACGAGGCCATCGGCTTCCTCCAGTGTCTGGGCATTGAGGCGTATCAGAATCACGAGGCCGGCTCGCTGCCCTACGGCCTCCAGCGGCGGCTGGAAATCGCCCGGGCTCTGGCGGCCCACCCCCGGCTGCTGCTTCTGGATGAGCCGGCCGCGGGCATGAACAACGACGAGTGCATGGAGCTGGTATCCCTTCTGCGGGAAATCCACAGCAAATACCACTTGACCGTGGTGCTGATTGAACACCATATGGATGTGGTGCTGAACCTGTGCAGCCGGATTTATGTGCTGAATCTCGGAAAGCTGCTGGCGGAGGGAACCCCGCAGGAGATCCAGTCCAATCCGGAGGTCATCCGCGCCTATCTCGGTGAACGGAGGAGGAGGAAAAAGTCGTGAGCAATCTGTTGGAAATTCGGAATCTCTATTCCTATTACGGCGGCATCTGCGCACTGCACGGCGTCTCGCTGGACATCCGGGCCGGCGAGATCACCTCCATCATCGGCGCAAACGGCGCGGGCAAATCCACACTGATGCGCACCATCGCCGGCGACAAGGCCATTACCTCCGGCTCCATCCTGTTCCAGGGGGAGCCCATCCCCAAAAACGTCCACGAGGTGGTGGCCAGAGGGATCTCTCTGGTACCGGAGGGCCGCCGGATCTTCCCGGCTCTGTCGGTGCGGGAAAACCTGATTCTGGGCACCTGTTCCCGGAAGGACTATAAAAAGGACATGGAAGAAACGCTGGACGAGGTTCTGAGCCTGTTCCCCATTCTGAAAAAACGGTTCCGCCAGGCCGGAGGAACCCTGTCCGGCGGCGAACAGCAGATGCTGGCGGTGGGCCGGGCGCTGATGGCCCATCCCACGCTGCTGTGTCTGGACGAGCCGTCCCTGGGGCTGGCGCCGATCATCATTGACGAGATGTTCGACAAAATTCAGCAGCTCAACCAGGAACGGGGGCTGACCGTGCTTCTGGTGGAGCAGAACGCCTATCTGGCGCTGGATGTGGCTCATCACGCCTATGTCCTCAATACCGGAAAGATCACGCTGGAAGGCACCGGCGAGGAACTGGCCGGCAACGAAAGCGTCCAGGAGGAGTATCTGGGAAAGCTGTAATAAGCCGGCCGTGCTTATCAACGCTTTTTGAATTTTATAAATGTTGGAGGCTGTAAGAATCATGATGGATCCAAAGCTCTATGAGCTGGCCGTAAAGCTCCGCCATGAGCTCCATGCCCATCCGGAACTGTCCAATCACGAAACCTGGACGAAGGCGCACCTGATGGACTTTCTCCGGGAACATACCCATCTGGAGATCGTGGACCGGGGAAAATGGTTTTACGCGGTGTATCGGACCTCGCCGGACAAGCCGAAAATCGCTTTCCGGGCGGATTTTGACGCGCTGCCCATTGAAGAGACCATCTCTCTGCCCTATGGCTCCACGATTCCGGGCGTCGCCCACAAGTGCGGGCACGACGGACACAGCGCCACTCTGGCGGTCTTTGCCATGGAGGTAGAGCGAAAGGGGACGGAGAATAACATCTATTTCATTTTCCAGCACGCCGAGGAGACCGGAGACGGCGCAAAGGAATGCGCCGCGCTGATCCGGGAAGAGGGGATCGACGAGGTCTACGGCTATCACAACGAGCCGGGCCGGCCTCTGGGAGAGGTGGAGGTCCGCCACGGAAACTTTCAGTGCGCCTCCAAGGGAATGAGCATGTTCTTTACCGGAACTCCGTCCCACGCCTCCGATCCCGGCCTGGGCCGGAATCCGGCCTTTGCCATCGCCCGGATGATCACCGCCATTCCGAAGCTGTACCGGGCGGAGGATTACACGGGTCTGGTGCTGTGCACCATCATCCAGGCGGACATCGGCGAGCCGGCCTTCGGCACCGCGGCCAGCACCGGCGTTCTTCGGGTGACCATCCGGGGACAGCATGAACGGGAAATGGATATCCTTCAGGACCGGCTGAACATGCTGGCCTACGGGCTGGCATCGGAATACGGCCTGGAATATCACACGGAATTCTGCGACTACTTCCCGGAAAATGTCAACCACGATGAGAGCGTGGACAAAATCTGCGGAATCTGCAAAGAACTGGGCATTCCCGTCCATGAGTTTGAATTTCCCAAGCGGGGCTCCGAGGACTTCGGCTATTATACCAAGGCCGCCATGGGCGCTTACTTCAATGTGGGCGCGGGGGATATCTCCGCCCATCACACGGTGACATATGATTTCCCGGACGCTGTCATGCCCACCGCCTTTGCCGTATTCAAAGGCCTTGCCGGCGTGAAATAACAGTTTACGCGCCCGGAAGCCGCTTCCGCTCCGGCCGGCATTGATACAGGACAGGTCAGAATTCATTTTGGCCTGTCCTGTATGATTTTTTTCCTCCTTGCACGCTTTCAGGCAAAAAGCAGCCCCGCGGCCCCCAGGGTTAAAAAGGGCCGCGGAGCAAACAAGGAGGATAACATGAATCATACGACAAATTATCAATTGAACCAGTGGGAAAAGCCCGACCGGATTATGATGAGCGACTTCAACGCAGACAACAGCAAAATCGACACCGCCCTGAAAACCGTATCCGACGCCCTTGCCGCTGAGGCATCCGCCCGGGAAAGCGGCGACTCGGCCGTTCTGGGCGTATGCGCCATGATGAAGCTCAATGAGCGCAGCGTTACCGCCGATGTTCATCAGGTGAGCTTGAGCCTTCCGGAGCTGAAGCTGTCAGAATACGCGGAAGTGCGGATTTATATGTCCGTGTACTTCACCAGCTCTTATCTCTATCTCCGGATCAACGGCCTCACGCAGGGATATCGAAGCAACTCTCTGGACACCAGCTGCCTGCTGCGGCTGGACATCGACAGGAGAAGCGGCTTCCTGTGTGCGCGGCTGATGTCCAATCCCCTCCAGCAGCTCGTTGGCATGCTGGAATACGCCCCCTTAAGTTCCAAAGATAACAGCGGCATCGACAGCTGCGTGCTTGACCCTCTGCCGCAAAAGCTGACAACACTGGACTTTGTCTGCAACACCGAGGACGGTGTTATACAAGCCGGCAGCTCTTTTAAAGTATATGGCATTCGGTGAGCGCTACAGGGCGGGGATCCGTTTCCCGCAGATGCGGTGAGCCGTGCCTGGCCGTTGGAACGCTTTTGGCACTGTGCTTGCCGGAATCGTCCGCAAACGCACGCAGGCAATTCTTTCAAAAACGCGGAGCTGTCAGCGGAGGAAATTCCGGCTTGCAGAAGTGATGCCGCAATTGAAGATTTACTTGAAAGAGAGGCATTGAGAAACAATGCCTCTCTTTCAGCGTCCGCTCCGAATCCGAAACGGCTGATAACAGAAATGAGAAATTCGCCTGCGGAGGCAGCGAAGGGCCTCATCCGCAGGCGGACGAACACGTTCCGGCCGAAGGAAAAGCGCAAATGTGCAGCCCGGCAGACATAAAGCCTGAAAAAGGATGTCAGAAGCAGGCAATCCGGTCCGCGCGGAAAAAAGCAAAAATCCGGGCAGACCTGGATCAATGCATATTCCAGGTCTGCTCCAGTTCCTTTATGGAGTCAAATATATAAGTCGGAGGATAGACGCGGATCTGGGGATCGCTCCGCTTTGCCTCACCAGTCAGTACCAGGGCAGTTTCCACTCCGGCCGCGTTTCCGCAGGCAATATCCGTGTAGAGACGGTCGCCGACCACCAGAGCTTCTTCTTTGGAAAAGTGATTTTCCCGGAGGGCAATTTCCACCATATCGGTAGAGGGCTTTCCAATATAACGCGGTACCCGGCCGGTGGCATGTTCCAGCATCCGGCAGATGGAACCGCAGTCCGGCACATAGCCGAAGGGCATCGGACAAACCAAATCCGGATTGGTGGCCAGGAAGGTAACCTGCCGGGTCTGCAGAATCCGGCAGGTGTCGGCAAGCTTCCGGTAGGTCAGTTCGCTGTCGTAGGCCGCCAGCACGAAGGAGATATCCGGTGCATCGGGATCTGCGGTGACGCGGATCCCGTGCTCCCGCAGTTCCCGGATCAGGGACCGGGTACCAAGAACATAGACGGTTTTTCCGCCCGCGTGCCGCCGCAGCCAACTGACGGATGCGGTGGAGGCGGTTACAAAATTCCGGGGATCGGTGGAAACACCCATCCGCCGGAATTTTTCGATGTAATCCGCAATGCTTTTGGTGGAATTGTTCGTGATGAACACAAACTGTCCGCCCTTGCTTCGGATCTCGGAAAAAAATTCTGCGGCTCCCGGCAGCAGGGAATTCCCTAAGGCTACCGTTCCGTCTATATCAAACAGAAAAAAGTTTTTTTCACGCAGCATGGCTTACCCTGCCGTCCGGCTCAGAAGCCAGGTCAGGTCCTCACGGATCCCGGCTTCATCGTCAGCCACGTCCGGACTGTATTCCAGAACCAGATCCGCCTCAGGGGTCAGACTGCGGCAGTCGGAGAGAAACCGCGGAAAATCCAGTGTCCCGTGGAAGATCCGCTGGTGGCTGTCGTGAATTCCGTCATTGTTATGCAGGTGGTAAGCCGTGATCTGATCCTTTAAAGCTTCTATGACATGATGTAAATCCCATCCATTTGCGTGGGCATGACCAATGTCGATCAGCACCGGATACCGCTCTTCTTTGCACAGACGGATGAAGGCCTCCTGATCAAACAGCATATTTCGGCGGTCCAGAACACCGGCATTTTCTACAACGACCGGAATCCGGTAGGCTCCAAAAAGACTGGCGATCTCCCGGTAGTTTTCCTTGGAAACCCGGATCATATCTTCCCGGCGTTCTTCGGCCACCGGAATGTTATTGTGGTGGAAGACCAGATAGCGGCTGTGAAGGCGTACGCAGTATGGCAGCGTTTTGCGGATCAGCTCCATGGAACGTTCGTAGGCCGGCGTGCCGCGGCGGGCACTGTGTTCGGTTTCATAGTAAGGACCATGAAAGCTGATCGGGAGGTTTTGAAGCTCCGGTTCGCAGCGGATGAGTTCCTCCTCATAGGAATCCGCATCAAAGAGCGGGAAAAGCTCTGCGCCGACCTGCCCGTCAAACGCCTTCAGATGCGGGATCAGGCGGGAAAGCTGTCCCGGTTTATACATATTGGTGCTGAGCAAAAGACTCATGATAACTGCCTCCTGTTTTCTGTGATGTATGGTCCTTCTGCGGCATGGAAAAGTCCAGGACCGCGTTCAGCCTGCGGATCTCTTCCGGATAACCGAGAGATTTTTCGCTCTGAGCGTCAAAAAGATGAAGCTTGCGGAAATCAACGCTGATGAAAATGTTTTCTCCCGGGCGCGGAACAGAATCGTCACAGATCGCGATCAGCTCATCTTTGCCGCCCTTGACATCAATGTAGACGCCATACCGGTTTCCGTAGTCTTCCACGTATTTTACAGTTCCGCAGATAGAGTTTTCGCCGGCGCGGCCGCCTAAGATCACATGCTCCGGGCGGATGCCGGCACAGTATTTTCCGGATGGGCAGGCATCCGCGATGGAGCGCCACATCGGCGGGAGCGCTATGAGCTGATCTCCGATAGCGAGATTTCCGTTCTCGTATTGGCAGGACACGATGTTCATAGACGGAGAGCCGATGAAGCGGGCGCAGAAAATACTTGACGGCATGTTGTATACATGGCTCGGGGTATCCAGCATTTCCATATTTCCGCGGTACATGATGGCTATCCGCTGCCCCACGGTCATAGCCTCGATCTGGTCGTGGGTGACATAGACCATGGTCGGATGGTACATCTCATGGATCTTGACCAGTTCCTTTCTGGCCCGCAGGCGCAGCTGGGCATCCAGATTGGAGAGGGGCTCGTCGAGAAGAAAATAATCCGCCCGTTTTACAACCGCCCGGGCCAGGGCCACACGCTGCCGCTGGCCGCCGGAGAGATCTTTCGGTTTGCGGTCTTCCAGGCCTTTTAACTGCAGCATTTCCAGAACCTCCTCCAGCCGGCGGCTGATCTCGGCCGGTTCCATTTTGTGGGCCTTCAGGCCGTAGATGATGTTGGCTTTTACGGTCATATGGGGAAAGAGTGCGTAGTTCTGGAATACCATGGATACGCCGCGGTCTCCGCAGGGAATGTTGTTTACCACCTGCCCGCGCATATGCAGGGAGCCGGAGGTCACGTCTTCCAGTCCGGCGATCATTCTCAGGGTGGTGGATTTTCCGCAGCCGGACGGGCCAAGCAGAATCAGGCGCTCGCCCTCCCGGATCTCCATATTCAGATCATTTACGATCACATTTTTTCCATAAGCCTTTACAACGTGTTCAAAAACGATATTATTCATAATTCCTCCTGACAAATCAGCCCTTTACGCCGGATGCGGCGAAGGTGCTGATGATATAGCGCTGGAAAATGAGATACAACGCCAGTGGGATAATCATGGTGATGACCGACACAGCCATGGCGATGGTAAACTCCGTTCCGCCCTCCGCGCTGATGTACATCTGGAGCGCCAGGGACAGCGTGTAATTTTCTTTGCTTTTCAGGATCAGTACCGGCCACACATATTCGTTCCAGGAATTGATAAAGAAGATGATCCCGGTGGTAAGAATGGACGGACGAACAAGCGGCAGAATGATATCCCGCATGATCCTGCAGTTTCCGATTCCCTCCATCCGGGCGGCCTCGATCAGGGCTTTCGGAATGCCGCGCATGGCCTGCCGCAGCAGGAAAATCCCCAGCACATCAGCAAACTGCGGAAGCGCCACGCCCCAGATGCAGTCCCGCAGCCCGATCTTTGAAATCATCAGGTAGTTGGGAATCATGGTCACGGTAAAGGGAATGAACATCGTGCTCAGCATGATGAAATAGAAAAACTGTTTTCCCTTATAAGCAAAATAGACAAAGGAGTAGGCGGCAAACAGGCTGGTAACGGTTTTAAAAATGGTAACGGACGCCGCAATGAGGAACGTGTTTAAAGTGATCCGGACAAAGGGCAGCTTTTCAAATACATGGAGGTAGTTTTCCAGAGTCGGGTGAGAGGGGATGATCTCAAAGATGGTATTGAATGCGTCCTGCAGCGTCTTAAAGGAATTGGACAGGGCAAATACAATCGGCGCCAGCATCAGAACCACGACCATCACCAGGAGCACGTGCCAGCCGATCTCAGAACGGTTGTTAGTTTTCATAGTAAACTCCCTTTTCCACAAATTTGAATTCCAGAAGCAGCAGGACAATGAACAGGATCATGGTCAGAATGGAAATGGCCGACGAGGTGCCGGTCCGGTACAGGGTAAAGGCCTCGTGGTAGGAAGCGTAGATCAGGTTGGAGCTGGCATAGTTCGGACCGCCCTGGGTAATGACCTTGATGGGCGTGAACACATACTGGAGTCCCTGGACAATGGTGGTGATGAATACATAGATTCCGGTAGCGGAGCTCATGGGAACGATGATATCCAGAAAGATCTTCCACATGGGAACCTGATCCAGGCGCGCCGCCTCAATGATCTCCTGGGACACTCCGGAAACGCTGGCCAGAATGTTGATGAAGTTGTAGCCGAAGGTCTTCCAGGTGGTGATGATGCAGAGCACGGCAATGACCCAGCCGTCGGTTTTGGACCAGAACGGCATCTGGATGCCGAATCTGCCAAGGATGATGGCCACCGGGCCGGAAATCGGATTTAAGATCCAGGTGTAGAGAATGGAGCCGACCACCAGAGAGATCACGCTGGGAAGGAAGAACACGGCTTTGTAAAAACCTTTTCCGTGCCGGATCACGGCGGAAAGGATAAAGGAAAGCAGATAAGGAAGGACAAAGTTCAGCGCCAGGAGCACCAGAATGTAGGCCAGGGTATTCCCCAGGATCTTAAAGGTATTCGGGTCCTGGAATATGGCAATGTAATTGTTCAGGCCGACAAATTTTTTCACCGGTTTTACCATGTTCCACTCAAAGAAGCTTAAATAAAAGGTGTAAAGCAGCGGGTAGAACATAAAGACCGCGAATACCGCCAGGGACGGGATTAAAAACAGATATCCCAGAATGGTTTGTTTTTTCGTTTCTCTGTTCAAGCTGATACCTCCATAAATTCAGGAAAACCGGTACCTTCCCGGATGAGCAGCGGGAAAGTACCGGTTTGCGTCTGGAATGAATGCTTACTGCGCGTCTAACAGTGCGTTGATGGCATTCTGGGTTGCAGTCATGCCTTCCTCGGCGCTTACCTGCCCGCCAAAGATCTGGTCTCTCATATCCAGGAGCATCTGCTCAGCCTGAAGACCCGCATCGCCCGGGAAGGAGGTCCAGGAAACCACGCCGTCCATCTGTTCAATGGCGGCTTTCATCATCTCGTTTTCAGCCAGGAAAGATTTCAGGCCGTTCTCAGCGTCGGCGACATCTTTTCTCGGCGGAACGTAGCCGGTTCCGACGGTCCATGCGGCCATGGATTCTACGCTGTATAAGTATTTCTCAAATTCCCACGCGGCGGCTTTCTGCTCGTCGGTCTGCGCGGTGATGGCCAAGAAGCATCCGCCTGCCGGAACCTTACGCGGATTGCTGCCCCAGGTGGGGGATTTTACAGTCGCCACATCAAACTGGGCGCCCTTCTGAACGGATGCGCGGCGGGCAATGGTGGTGTAGAGCATTGCGCAGTTTCCGTCAATAAAGCTCTGGCAGCCTTCATCCCAGGATACATGGAGGGCAGCGCCGTCCTTGATCAGATCCGCAACCATCTGCATGGCCTCAATGCCCTCCGGGCTCGCGAAGCTCGCCTGGGCCTTTCCATCAGCGGATTTGGTCAGCATGGAAGTGTTGTTGCTCTCGATCAGGCCCTGCTGTGCCCAGAAGTCGGCCGGCTCCTGCATGTAGAAGCCGTACTTTCCGGTCTTTTCCTGAACGGTTCTTGCAAAGGTATCCACCTCTTCCCAGGTCTTTGGTCCTTCTTCGGAAAGTCCTGCTTCCTTCAGCAGATCCCGGTTAATGAACAAGACCGGGTTGCTTAAGGAATACGGAATGCCGACCTGTTCTCCATTGCTGTTGACCGCAAGATCCAGAATATTGGGCAGGAAGTTGTCAGTCAGGAAGGTCTTGTCGGAAGCATCGTATTGATCGATGATGTCCTGCGGGGAAGCGTAAGAAAAGTTGTTGGAGAAATAATCCAGGAACGCCCAGCCGATCTGGACCAATGCCGGAGTATTGCCGGTAGCGGCCTCGGCCTGCAGGTTCTGCATCAGTCCTTTGTACATATCCGGATTGTATTTTGCAACAACTTCAATATGGTCATTGTTTTCGTTGAAGTTTTTGACCAGTTCATCTACAGTAAGTCCGCCCTGGTTTTCCGCGTTGCAGTGCCAGTATTCAATGACAGTTTTGGAACCGTCTGCGGCTGCGCTTTTCGCGGAAGCGGCACCGGCCGCGGCGTCCGCGCTGGTGGTCTGCCCGGAAGATGAGCATCCGGCCAAGGTGAGCATGGCGCCTGCCATGAACAGCACAGTGAGATGTTTCAGAATTTTCTTCATGTTGTGGTTATCCTCCTCGTACTGGTTCGATCAATACATGTGTTGAAACGTATCTCTCGGCTTTTATTATAGTGTCGGCATATCCCGGCATCTATCACAGCAACGTAAAGTTTTGTAAAATTTTAACTTTACCATCTCACCAGACAGACGAAGGACACCAGCCGCCTTACAGAAGCAGTTCGGTAAAAAGCATCTGCCCAAAATCTGCAAAACGATGCCGGTCCCCGGTGCCGCACTCGCGGAAGTCATGTCGCACGGCGCGAACCCGGGTTTGAAAAATTCGATTATCACAGTCCGCGGCATACCCATGCGACCCTGCCGGCGGAAAGGGGCGCGTCACCGAAATATGTACAGCACAGACTGGGGCACAAAACACTCAGGCCGCCATGCAGATTCTTCCGGCATTTGACCGATAAAATATCAGCAAAAGGAGCCAGGCCTTTGCTGCTCTCTGAAAATCCGGCTGACAAACTGTCGGCAAAACGATAAAAACACCCGTTTCTTCACGAAACGGGTGTTTTTGTTGATGCCTGAAAAGTTCTTCTTTTTTGAGTTCTCAGCGGTTTTTTCTTACTTTTGGCTCTCCGCAACGGCAACCGCCACCGCCACGGTGGCGCCCACCATGGGGCTGTTGCCCATTGGGAAAAGTACCTGATTCTCCCTGAAATGTGAAAACTGAATAGA
>ERZ808240.3965-NODE-3965-length-13739-cov-14.257089_pt1 | contig 13739 bp, 9 predicted proteins | sample MGYA00521084_ERZ808240 | MGnify/ENA primary metagenome ERZ808240 (study PRJEB31516, sample SAMN03275571) | gut metagenome | biome: mammalia-associated habitat; material: feces | host: Papio cynocephalus | place: Kenya | collected 2012-08-06 ... | reverse complement strand
ATTTTTAATCCCAATCTCAGCTTGAATTTTGGGTTTTTCGACAGACTGAAACAGCATGATACGGTGTATCAGCTGTTTTTTTTGTAATCGGACGGGAATTTTCCCGTGTATCTTTTGAATGTGCGGGTGAAAAAAGAAGCGTTGTTGAAACCGCATTGCGCGGCTGCCTCGTTTATCATAAGCCCGTTTCTTATCAGGCTTTTGGCAACCTCGCACCTGTAATCGTTTATGTATTGAAATATGGTTAAGCCCGTAAAAGCCTTAAAGCAGTGTGACAGGCGGTATTTGTCTGTAAGGGCGTTTTTGGCAATCATATCAAGCGTAAGCCTTTGGTCGTAATTGGCTCTTATAAATTCAACCGCAGCTTTAACCTGCTCAAAGCCCATACCTAATTTAAATTCGGTATTTTGCGATACTGTGTGGCGCTCGCGAAGCGTAATTAAAAGCTTTAAGACCGACATCTGAAGCTTCGCTTTTTTGCAGACCGTGTGATCGGAATAATATATTTTCAGTATATCGTCTGTAATTTCCGAAATAAGCCCGTCGTTCGGAAACATATCAAATCTTATCGACGAGCAATCTATATCGGCAGCCCTGCAAAATGCGGAATCTATTATTACCGAATAAAAGGATATTGCTTCGTCAGAACCCGTGTAATGTATAAAATCGGAATTTATTACTGCAATATCGCCGCTTTTGAAAGCGTATTTTTCTCCGTTTATTATGATATAACCGCTGCCCTTGCTGCAAAGCTGCAGCTCTAAGTCGTCATGCCAGTTTGCGCAAACCTTGCTTTTACTGTAATTTCTATCCTCTTTTAAAAAAATAACGCATGGCGGATCGCTTATTTCGGAATTTGTTTTGTAGCCCTCGTAGCTGTCGTGCCGTGTTATCATATATTTAGCCCCGTTTTGCAATTTAGTGTTAATTTAGGTAAAAAATACTGTATTGTAATGGGTGAATTTTGCATTATAATTATATCATAAACAAAAAAATTATGCAACACGCGGTTATGTTTTTTAAGAATCGTGTGTTAAAAACGGAGGAAATGTAATGGATAATGTTAAAACCGATCGTAAAGATATATTTTCTGAAGACGTTTCGCAGTTGACTGCGTTTAAAATTTACGGAAAGGAAAGAGTTGAAAACCCTGCCGCGGTTATTGAGGCGGACGCTTCCCTTAACAGCGAGGCGAAAGCCGAAGCGTTTTCAAAGGAAATAGCGGAAAATAAAATTGCGGATTTTGAAAAAGACGGTATTGATAAAATGTGCCACGTTTCCACATTTTGCTATGTCGGCGGAAATATTTATATGTCGTACTATGCAAACACCCAGTCTGCCGAAGAGGATCCGGGATATCAGGCGGCAAGGCTTGCATATATACCCGAAAACGAGCCTCTTAATAAAACCGTTCTTGATATTATGAAAACCGGCGACAGCCTGTGCGGGCATAAGGTTACGGGCGTTTACGATACAATTCTTATGCAAAGGGACGAAGAGCCTGACAGCATTTACGTATTGTGGACTGCAAGCATAGATAATAAGTATTACCGCCTTTACCGTATATTTGATATTAAAACGGGAAGTCTTGGGGATATATGCGTTAACAGATTTAAGGTTAAGGATACGGTTAACGATTTCAGCTCCAGCGGTATGCAAAACGCGCTTGCCGTAAACGGAATAGGGCATAAGGAGTTTTTCAGCGATATCGGGATTATGCAAAAGCTTTCAAGCAGAACGGAAAACGGCGAAAAGTATTATTATTCAGGTACTTACAGCGGAAATTTCACCGCGATTATAAAAAGCAAGGATCTTATAACCTGGGAATATGTTGCGCAGCCGAACGAGGGGGCAAACGGCACCGGCTTTAAAAATGAAACAATATGGGAAAACGCGGTATACGTTCTTAACGATAAAGCGTATTATTTTGTAAGACAGTGGAATTATGACGAAAAAACCGATACAGGCAGTAAATACGGGATTCTTACATATTACGATTTGAACAGCGGAGAATGGGCAAGACCGGTATTGGTGGGGGACTGCCAGTCGCGTTCGGATTTTATTGTGTATAAGGGCGGACTGTATCTTTTCCATGCGCCGACGGACCGAAACCATATAGGAATTATTAAGATAGACTGCAATAACATTGCAAACAGTAAGGTAATTCTTCAGGCGGATATGAACGGCAGCTGCTTTTATCCGTTTATTCAATATAACAGCGCAGGAGAGCTTTGTATGTCTTATACGGTTGACCGAAAGCATGTAAGATTGGCTTCGTTTACGCTTAGTAAATATATTGATAGGTAACTGCCGAAAAGGGAACAGGCAAAATTATAAAAGGCATACGCGCATTTAACCGCGCGTATGCCTTTTTTGGGCTTATTGTCTAATCTCTTTTGGACGCCGTGCCGGAGGTTGAAGACGTGCCGGAGGTATCGGAGCTTCCCGTGTATGAGTTAATATATATTTTAACGGAGACTTCAGGGCTTACCTGCGTGCCGTATTTTGGCTCCTGATCAACCACGGTGCCGGGCTCGCGGTCATCTAAGTATTTTTCAAGCACCTCAATGTTATCGTATAAAAAGCCTTGCTTTAAAAGCTCGATTTTTGCGCTCATTTCGTCAAGACCTTTAACGTTGGCAATTTTTACTTCCTTAGGACCTAAGCTTATTGTAAGCTCTATTTTTGTATCCCTTACTACGTTTGTTCCCTCTGCCAATGATTGGGCGCATATCTGACCGCGTGCAAATTTATCGCTGCATTCATACGCTTTTATTACGAATTGGAACCTTTCGTATTCCTCGTTATCAACAAGATCGGCATAATATTTGCCCGTAAGCTGCGGAACGGCAAACAATACGTCGGAAACGGCGGCGCCGCTGTCAATAGAGCCTACTGAGTCTACCGACGGCGCATTGTCCGACGCGCTGACGCTTAGATCCGACTGGGATTTGTTTTTGCCGAAAATATCCTTTTTAAGAACCGTAACAACAAGTGCGGCTATTATAAGAAATACTGCGGCTGTCGCCGCCGACGATATTATAACGTATTTGGCGGTGCCGCCCTTCTTTTCCTTTTCGGCGGTTTTGCGTTCTGATTTATTTTCGCGCGGCTTGCGGTCGCTTTGCTTGGCTTCTGCGGTTTCGGCGTATACAAGCTCGTTTTTAAAATCTTCAACGGTTTGCGTGCGGTTTTGCGGCATAACCTGAAGACCGTTTGCAAGCGCGGATAAAACGTGGCGCGGCAATTCCTCGGCAAATTTTGCGGGGATAGTCATAGAATCGTTTTTAATTCTATCCTTGGCTCCCGGCGGTACAATACCCGTAAGCGCGTTAAATAAAACCGCGCTCAGCCCGTATACGTCCGTATATGCGTCTGGTAAAAGCTTGCAAAGTCCCTGCTGCTCTGCCGCGGCAAAGCCCGTATACAGCTTTGCTTCAAGCTCGCCGCCCTCCGTTCTGAGCTTTTTCACGGAATATCCCGATATGCGCAGCTTACCGTCCCTGCCTACAAGCACTGTTTCGGGCGATATTCCGCCGTGGATAATTCCCGCGTCGTTCATACCCTTTACGGTATCGATAAGCGGCAGGAAAAGAGGCCTTGCCTGTTCCCATTTTAATGTGCCGCCGTTCTTTTGCAAAAATTCGGCAAGCGTTATTGAAGGAATATTCGGCATAACTGCATAAACCGTGCCGTTTTCCTCAAACACATCGTTTATCGGCATAAGAGAGGGAAGAGCGGAGCCTGATATAAAACGGTTAATGTCAAGAAACTCCATTAACCCCTCGTTAAAGGTATATTCGCCGCCCTTCATTATAGAAACGGAGCCGTCGGTATTTCTTATGCCGAAGCCTAACGGAAAATACTCCTTTATTCTTACGGCGGTATCGGTAGATTTATCCCATCCGATATACACGGTTTCGGCGCCGTTTCGGCTTTTTGCCTGACCTATAAGATAACGGTCGAAAAGCAGAGCACCTGTCGGTAGACAGTCCTGCGGATTTTCAGAAGACGAATCATATCCGCAAACGGGGCAAATTTTTTCGCCGCCGTTATCATTCATACAGCCGGGGCATAATCTGTCGGTGTTAAGCATAGGTTTCCTCCGAGAATAATATATCACTTATTATTTTACCATATCTGTCAAGTACCCCGCGGTTTCGCCGTATTTTATATGCTGCGGCCGCCGATCGTTATTCGCTTCTTAATGCAGTTACGGGATCCTTTTTAGCCGCTATTTTAGAGGGGAAGAGACCGGCGATAAGCGTTAGCAGCATACTTATTATAATAAGCGCCGCGGCACCTGCAACGGGCAGTACGGCAAGACCTGAAATATCGGTTATTGCGCCTATAATAGCGTTTATGGGGATAAGCAGCAGCAGAGTTATAAGAATACCTATAACGCCGGCAGAAAAGCCCACTATAAGCGTTTCGGCGTTGAATACCCTTGATACGTCGCGCTTTGAAGCGCCCATTGCTCTTAAAATGCCTATTTCCTTGGTGCGTTCAAGCACCGAAATATAGGTTATAATTCCTATCATAATAGAGGAAACAATAAGCGATATGCTTACAAAGGCAATTAAAATATAGCTTATTGCGTTTATAATGGTGGTTACCGAGGAAAGCATAAGCCCTATATAATCGGTATAGGTGATTTTTTCGTTTTCGGCGGCGGCAGAGTTATAATCGTCTATAAGCTCGGCTACGGTTTCCTTTGCCTCAAAGTCTTTAGGATATATATTTATTACCGAGGGGCGCTTTAGATCCGATACGCCCATAAGGCCTAAGTTTCCTTCATATGTGGCGGAGGAATTTTTTGCTTTTATCGCGCTGTTAAAGCGCTCGGCTATTTGCTCGTTTGTCATTCCGGCGGCGGTCATTTGCTCTGTATACGCCGCATATTCCGCACGCTCGTTTTCGGGAAGAGCGGCTATATAAGCCATAAGCTCCTCATAGGTCATATTCTCGTTTGTTTCAAACGGCAGCCCAGTTAAAACGTCGGTATCGGGCGACGCCTTTTGCGCCTTTACTATCTCGCTGTCGTTGACCTTGTTTATCAGGTGCTCCATAAGCTCCGATTTATAGCCTACAAAGCCTGCGGTGTCGTTGGCGACAGAGCCTTCCGCGGGACGTATTATACCTACAACGGTTATATCCTCGCCGAGCTTTGCAAGCTGTGACTGAACGAATAATTCGTCGTCGGTCTTGTTTACCCAGGTGCCGTTTTCGCTTTTTTCAAAATAATCGGTATTGCAAAGCAGCTTAAACTTAAGATTTAAAATATCGTCATAGCTGTAGGTTACCTCTTCGGTAGGCTCGATTTTTTCCCCGTTTTGAGCCTTTTTCATCATTTCTTCAAGCTCTTTAACATCTTTAAGCCCAAGCGAATAAAGGGTGTAATCGCTTATCTGATTGTTTTTGTCAACCGCAAGCACTATTTCGTTGTATTTTTCGGGCATACGTCCAGCAATAACGTCGTACTGCTTTTCTAAAAATTCGCTGTTATCGAAAAGGCGCGTCCAAACCTCGGTATTGGAAAAGGAGGACATACCCGAATATTGCTGAGACTGCGCTGCGCTTTCGCCGAAAACGGTGGTAAACACGGTGTTCGGGTTTACGCGGTTTCCCTTTTCATCGTAAATATTCATAACGGTTGAATATTTATATTCAATTTCGCTTGTATTGCTTTCAAATTCGGGTGTTTTTTCAATGTGCGTCTTTAACAGCTCCAAATTGTTTTCCGAAATGCCGTTTACCATAGTGGTCATCATTTCGGTCATTATGTTGTTGCTGTAAATTTTGTCCTTTTCGCGGTCTTCGGGGGCTTCGTTTTTACCCATAAGATCCTTTACAAGGCGGCTTACGTCCATACCCGCCTGCTCAATGGTTATGGGGTAGCTTGAAAGAGTATCCTCCTCTACCTTTTGGATATAGGCGTTAACTCCGTTTGAAAGCGAGAGTATAAGCGCTATTCCTATAATACCTATCGACCCTGCAAAAGAGGTTAAAAACGTGCGCGCTTTTTTGGTCATAAGGTTGTTAAGCGAAAGCGAAAGCGCCGTTAAAAACGACATTGAAGGGCGCTTGCCCTCGGCTTTTTCGGCTTTTGCCGTTTCTTCGCCGTCGTAGGGGTCCGAATCGTCTGTAATATTTCCGTCAAGCAGCTTTACTATTCGCGTTGAATACTGCTTTGCAAGTTCGGGGTTATGGGTTACCATAATTACAAGGCGGTCCTTTGAAATTTCCTTTAAAAGCTCCATTATCTGAACCGAGGTCTCGCTGTCAAGCGCGCCGGTAGGCTCGTCTGCAAGCAGTATTTCGGGGTCGTTTACAAGCGCGCGCGCAATAGCTACGCGCTGCATCTGCCCGCCGGACATCTGATTTGGCTTTTTGCCGAGCTGATCGCCGAGCCCTACCTTTTTAAGGGCGTCTTCGGCTCTTTTGCGCCTTTCCTGCTTTGATACGCCCGAAAGGGTAAGCGCCAGCTCTACGTTTGAAAGCACGGTCTGGTGTGGAATAAGGTTGTAGCTTTGAAAAATAAAGCCTACGGAGTGGTTTCTGTAATTATCCCAGTCCCTGTCTTTATATGTTTTTGTGGATTTTCCGTTTATAAACAGGTCGCCGTCCGTATAGCGGTCAAGCCCGCCTATAATATTCAAAAGCGTGGTTTTGCCGCAGCCCGAATGACCGAGTATCGATACAAATTCGCTTTTTCTGAATTCAATGCTGACGCCCTTAAGCGCGTGTACGGCGGTATCGCCCGTAATATAATCCTTTTTGATATTTTGTAATTTAAGCATACGTTAACCTCCAAGCTATCAGGAATTATATTCCCAAAATATAAATAGAATATGAATGTTTAAAAAATATTTGATAAATACATAAAGTGGTGTTATAATTAAGTGAATATATTGTCCGAAAGGTTATGAAGTATGGAAAGGGCTTTTAAAAAACTGACCGTGTTTTTATCGGGTCTTCTTATAATAACAACGGTTTTTCTTATTTTCGTTATTCCGACTTATATTAAATCGGAACGCAAAATAGACTTTTTTTCTTCTAATCAGATAGTTTCAAACATAAAAAATATGGAGCTTAATATGACCTCCATAATATATGTGCAAAACAGTAAGGGCGATTGGGTGGAGTATCAGCGCCTGCACGGGAGCGAAAACCGCATATGGGCGGGCATTGATAAAATGCCGAAATACTTAGGCGAAGCGTTTATTGCAATAGAGGACGAACGCTTTTACGATAACCGCGGCGTTGACTGGAAGCGCACGGCGGGAGCTGTTGCCAACAAGCTTTTAAAGTTTAACTCTACCGAGTTCGGCGGCTCTACAATAACGCAGCAGCTTATTAAAAACGTTACAAACGACCGCGATAAGGACGCTATGCGTAAATTCCGCGAGATCGTAAGGGCGCTGCTTATTACGCGCAAGCTTTCAAAAACCGAAATACTTGAAGCGTATTTAAATACAATACCGCTTGCAAACGGTATTTGCGGCGTGCAGGTTGCGGCAAACTATTATTTCAATAAGGACGTAAGCGAGCTTACCCTTACCGAAAGCGCGGCGCTTGCGGCAATAACAAATAATCCCACAAAATATAATCCCTTAACCGAAAACGGAGCGGAGCAGAACGAAAAACGCCGCCGCCTTGTGCTTGATAAAATGTTAGAGCTCGGCTATATAACCTACGATGAGTACGATAAAGCGTATAACGAAAAGCTTAAGCTTGACGATTCGCAGGAGGACGACTATGAAATAGAAATAAACAGCTATTTTGTAGACGCGCTTATAGATCAGGTTATAAACGATTTGGCGGAAAAATATAATCTTGATACAAAGCTTGCCTCAACAATGTTTTATAACGGCGGCTTTAAGATATATTCAACCCTAAAGCCCGAAATACAAAGCGCGATGGAAAAGGTTTATACCGATATTAAAAACTATTTTCCGCAAACAGCGCCTAATTTACAGGGCGAAAAGGTACACGCTCAGTCCGCTATGACGGTTATGGATTATAACGGCCATATAGTCGGCATAGTAGGCGGCGCCGGCGAAAAAACAACCAACAGGGGGCTTAACCGCGCTACCGATTCTCCGCGTCAGCCCGGCTCTACAATGAAGCCGCTCGGCGTATATGCGCTGGCGATTGATAAGGATATAGTAAACTATACCTCAAGCGTGCTTGATAAACCGATAGAAAAGTATTATAAGGACGGCAAAAGCGGGCCTAAGGAATGGTACGGATATTATAAGGGCACGGTATCGCTTAACTATGCCATAAGAAAATCAATGAATACCGTTCCCGTAAGGCTTTTGCAGGAGGTCGGAATAGATAATTCCTACGATTTTCTTGTAAATAAGCTTAACTGCAAGCATTTGGTGCCGGAGGATAAAAACCTTGCGGCTTTGGCGCTCGGCGGTACGCATTACGGGCTTACCACAACCGAGTCCGCCGCGGCATATGCGATATTCGGCAATCAGGGCGTGTATCACAGCCCCACTACTTATTATAAAATAGAACGCGCAAACGGCGAAACGGTTTTTGATTACGACGAAACGGGAACGCAGGTTATAGCGCCCTCTTCGGCTACGATAATGAATCACCTTTTGCAGGAGGTTGTTTACGGCAGCGAGGGCACGGGCGGCGGCATTGCAGGCTTTAACTATAAAATGAAGGCATATGCTAAAACAGGTACGTCGAGCGAATCAAAGGACCTTTGGATGGTTGCGGGAACGCCTTATTATGTAGGCTCGGTATGGTACGGATTTGATATTCAAAGCGAGGTAAGCGGCGGCGCCAGCGCGGCTAAGATATGGAAAGCGGTAATGACCGAGGTGCATAAGGACCTTGAGAAAAAGGAATTTACCGACAGCGACGACGTTGTAAAAAAAGGCTCAGGCTATTATAAAAAGGGCGTTAAGGTAGATGTTCCGTCTTATACGGCGCCGGTTTCAAGCGAGCCTTCGTCTTCGTCGGAACAATCGTCCTCTGCCGTAACCTCATCGGCAGAGTCGTCTTCGGCGGCAACCCCGTCGGACGATACGGCAACCTCATCTTCTTCATCGGGCGGTTCTTCGTCTTCGGGCAGCTCGTCCGATGCATCGTCAAGCACGCCGTCTCAAAGCGAGCCGTCATCTTCCTCATCTCCGTCCTCCTCTTCTGAGCCTGAGGGAGAGAACTGATATGGCGGAATTAAAGGTTATAGCCCGAATTTACACCGATTTTCCCGAAAAATTCGGTTTGCCGAGACAAAGCGGAGTAATAAGCGAGCTTGGGGGCAAAATAGTTTTTGAACCGCCTTACCGTGATTTTTCGGCGGTTAAAGAGCTTTGCGAATTCTCACACATATGGCTTATCTGGGGCTTTTCTATGTCAAGTAAAGCGGAATGGTCGCCTACGGTCCGTCCGCCGAGGCTCGGCGGTAACGAAAGGGTTGGGGTATTTGCAACCCGCTCGCCTTACAGACCGAACCCGTTGGCGCTTTCGGCTGTAAAGTTAGAAAAGGTTACGAATGATGAAAATTCAGGTCCCGTGCTTTATGTTTCGGGCATTGATATGGCAAACGGCACCCCGATATACGATATAAAGCCGTATATTGCCTATGCCGATTCGGTGCCGAACGCGGTATGCGGCTTTGCGGATAAACCGTACAATAAGTCGCTCAAGGTTGTTTTACCCGAATTTCCCGATTGTCCGCTTAAAAAGGAAAAGTTAGCGGGACTTTGCAAAACGCTTGAATTGGATCCGAGACCGCGCTACCATAACGACCCTATGCGTGTGTACGGTCTTGCATTTTCGGGCTGCGAGGTAAAATTCAAGGTGGAAAACGGCGTTCTTACGGTTATAAGTATTACCGAAGCTAAAGATTAAAAAATCAAACATTTTTCGTTGAAAAATGTAATGTATTGTATGATATAGCTATATATATTTATAATATTTCAAAACATACGTAAAAAATGCTATAATGATTTCAACAAAAGGCAGAAATGCCTAAAAAGAAAACGGAGGAATTTATTATGGCAAGATTTACTTTACCAAGAGACGTATATTTCGGCGAGAACGCAATGGAAAACCTTAAGACCCTTAAAGGTAAAAAGGCAATCGTTGTAGTGGGCGGCGGCTCGATGAAGCGCTTTGGCTTTCTTGACAAGGCGGTAGGCTATCTTAAAGAAGCCGGCTTTGAGGTTGAGCTGTTTGAGGGCGTTGAACCCGATCCTTCGGTAGAAACCGTTATGCGCGGCGCCGAGGCTATGAGAAAATTTGAGCCTGACTGGATAGTTGCGATAGGCGGCGGTTCCCCGATAGACGCGGCAAAGGCGATGTGGGCGTTTTATGAATACCCGGAGGTTACCTTTGAATCGCTTTGCGTACCGTTCAATTTCCCTGAGCTTAGAACAAAGGCTAAATTCTGCGCTATTTCTTCTACATCGGGCACCGCAACGGAGGTTACGGCCTTCTCTGTTATAACCGATTACGCAAAGGGTATTAAATATCCGCTTGCAGACTTTAATATTACGCCGGACGTGGCAATCGTCGACCCTGAGCTTGCGCAGACAATGCCGCAAAAGCTTGTAGCTCACACGGGTATGGACGCGCTTACCCACGCTATCGAGGCGTATGTATCAACGGTTGCAAGCCATTATACCGACGCGCTTGCTATGAAGGCTATCGAGATGGTTACGGCTTATCTGCCCTCTTCTTATAAGGGCAACCGCGAATCGCGCGCCGCTATGCACGACGCACAGTGCCTTGCGGGTATGGCTTTCTCTAACGCGCTGCTCGGCATAGTACACTCTATGGCTCATAAAACGGGCGCGGCTTTCCATGAGGGCAGTATGAAGGACAGACACCTGCCGCACGGCTGTGCAAACGCAATTTATCTGCCTTATGTTATCAAGTATAACGCGCACGACCAAAGAGCCGCCGAAAGATATGCCGATATTGCAAGAATGCTCGGTCTTTCCGGCAACAGCAACAAGGGCCTTATCGAAAGCCTTTGCGGTCTTATCGACAAAATGAACGACGAGCTTAATATTCCGCATACCTTAAAGGAATTCGGCGTAGACGAGGCTGAGTTTAACGCTAAGGTTGACGAAATAGCCGTTAACGCCGTGGGCGACGCCTGCACAGGCTCTAATCCGCGCGCTATCGACCCCGAAACTATGGCTAAGCTCTTTAAATGCACATATTACGGTACAGAGGTAGACTTCTGATAAACCGTGAATAAATTAAAGGAATGATAGTAAGAAATGTTTAAAATCGTAAACAAACGCAGTCTTAATCCTACGGTTACGCTTATGGATATTGAAGCGCCGCTTGTTGCCAAAAAGGCAGAGGCGGGTCAGTTCATTATCCTGCGTACCGACGACGACGGCGAGCGCATACCGCTTACCGTTGCAGGCTTCGACCGTGAAAAGGGAACCGTAAGGATTATTTTTCAGATAGTGGGGGCAACAACCGAAAAGCTTAACCACAAAAATACAGGCGATTATCTTGCCGATTTTGCAGGACCTCTCGGTAAACCCACCGAAACCGAGGGACTGCGTAAGGTTTGCGTTGTTGGCGGCGGCGTAGGCTGCGCAATAGCGCTGCCTATTGCCGAAAAGCTGCATAGCGAGGGCTGCGAGGTACACACCGTTGTAGGCTTCAGAAACAAAGACCTTGTAATTCTTGAAGACGAATTCAGCGCCTGCTCCGATAAGCTTACGATAATGACAGACGACGGCTCGTACGGCACAAAGGGCGTTGTTACCGCTCCGCTTAAGGAGGCTATTGAGTCCGGCGAAAATTACGACGAGGTAATTGCCATAGGTCCGCTTATTATGATGAAATTCGTTGTGGCGACCACCAAGCCCGCAGGGGTTAAAACGGTGGTTTCAATGAACCCGATTATGATAGACGGAACGGGAATGTGCGGCGGCTGCCGCCTGACCGTAGGCGGCAAAACAAAATTCGCCTGTGTTGACGGACCCGATTTCGACGGCTTTGAGGTGGATTTTGACGAGGCTATGAAGCGCGGCGCTATGTACCGCGACTTTGAACGCCACGCATATGAAGAAACCTGCAATTTGTTTAAAAAGGAGGCGCGGTAAAATGGCTGTAAATATGGATCCCAAAAAGCACGAAATGCCCGTGCAGGCACCCGACGTGCGCAATCACAATTTTTCAGAGGTAGCTTTAGGCTACAGCGATGAAACCGCGCTTGAAGAGGCGGCTCGCTGCCTTAACTGCAAGCATATGCCCTGCGTTACGGGCTGCCCCGTTAATATTCACATTCCCGCCTTTATCGAAAAGGTTAAAGAGGGCGATTTTGAGGGCGCTTATAAGGTTATAAACGAATCCTCAAGTCTTCCCGCAGTTTGCGGAAGGGTATGTCCGCAGGAAACCCAGTGCGAATCGAAATGTGTTCGCGGAATAAAGGGCGAGCCGGTAGGAATAGGCAGGCTTGAGCGCTTTGTTGCCGACTGGCATAACGAGCATGCTGCCGAAAACGTTAATAAACCGGAATTTAACGGCCATAAGGTTGCGGTTGTGGGTTCGGGTCCTTCGGGGCTTACCTGCGCGGGCGATCTTGCAAAGAAAGGCTACAAGGTTTCGGTCTTTGAGGCACTGCACACCGCGGGCGGCGTGCTTGTATACGGTATACCGGAGTTCCGTTTGCCGAAATCAATAGTTAAAAAAGAGGTAGACACCCTTAAAGCGCTCGGCGTTGAGATAGATACCGATGTGATTATCGGCAAGACCGTAACGGTTGACGAGCTTTTTGATATGGGCTACGAGGCTGTGTTTATTGGTTCGGGCGCGGGGCTTCCGCGTTTTATGGGCATTGAGGGCGAAGCGCTTTGCGGCGTTTACTCCGCAAATGAGTTTTTAACCCGAAACAACCTTATGAAATCGTATAAAGAGGGCAGCGCAACGCCTGTAATGCACGCAAAGAAGGCTGTTATTGTGGGCGGCGGAAACGTTGCTATGGACGCCGCGCGTACCGCAAAGCGCCTCGGAGCGGACGTTACCGTTGTGTACCGCCGCACCGAAAAGGAGCTTCCCGCGCGCCGTGAAGAGGTTGAGCACGCTATGGAAGAGGGAATTGAGTTTAAATTCCTTACCAACCCCGTTAAGATCGAGGGCGAGGACGGCTGGGTTAAAAGCATTCTTTGCCAGCAGATGGAGCTTTCCGAGCCGGACGAATCGGGACGCGCGCGCCCTGTACCGATTGAGGGCAGCGAGTATGAGATCGACGCCGACTGCGTTATAATGTCGATAGGCACATCGCCGAATCCTCTTATTAAATCCACCACAAAGGGACTTGAAGTAAACAAGCGCGGCGGAATAATAGTAAACGAGGAAACCGGCGCCACCTCTAAAGAGGGCGTTTATGCCGGCGGCGACGCGGTTACGGGCGCCGCAACCGTTATTCTTGCAATGGGCGCGGGCAAAACCGCGGCTAAGGCGATAGACGAATACATTTCTTCAAAATAAATAGAATTATAGGGGCTTTTGCTACCGCTTATCGGATATTGCTTTTAATTCCGAAAAGGCGGAGCAAAAGCCCCTTTTTATTGTTGTTCCGTAAAATATGCGGTAAGCCGTTTTCTCACTCCCCGTCATTGCGAAGCCGTGTAAACGGCTGCGGCAATCCGTTTCCTTTTTTGAAGGGTATTACGGATTCTTTCGTGCTTATCACTCTTGCGGTGCCCAAAAGTTGTTATTCGCTTGGAGCGCGAACAACT
>ERZ808240.3964-NODE-3964-length-13742-cov-3.816395_pt1 | contig 13742 bp, 20 predicted proteins | sample MGYA00521084_ERZ808240 | MGnify/ENA primary metagenome ERZ808240 (study PRJEB31516, sample SAMN03275571) | gut metagenome | biome: mammalia-associated habitat; material: feces | host: Papio cynocephalus | place: Kenya | collected 2012-08-06 ... | reverse complement strand
CTTTAATTGTATATGAACAAGTTGAAGAATGGATGGAATATCTACAATCTAAAGGAGTATTAAGTGGTCATGTGAAAGGAGAATATGTCTAATAAAAAGAGAAGTTATGACTAAAGTCATATATGATTTATCAAAAGTAAATAAACACATTTACTCGCCAGAAGAAACTAAACAATGTATTGAAGAAGAAACTGTAGATTTCTTTACTCAATGAAGTAACAGATTTTTTAAATCTTGACAAGTCTTTAATTCTATGTTATAATATGTTTATCAAAGGAGATGTATTATGAATATAGAAAAGGGATTTAAATTAGCAAAAGAAGCAAGCAGATTTAGCGATTACAATAAAAAAAATATCCATATTGGTTCTGTGATTATATATAAAAACAGACCAATTAGCATTGGTTGGAATACTAACAAAACGAATCCAATGCAGTATTACTACAATAAATATCGTGAAGCTGATAACAATAGAGATTATGTTGCAGATTCACATTTACCATGTATTCACGCTGAAATGATGACTTTAATCAATAGCAGAGAGGTAAGTATTGATTGGTCTAAATGTCATATATTTGTATATCGCAAAGGCATGTGTAGACCGTGTCCTAGTTGTATGAAGGCAATTAGTGACAGAGGAATTAAACATATATGGTATACAAACAGCAAAGGAGAATATATGTATGAAGAAATTTAAAAGGAGGAAGTATGTTTAAACTAAATAATGGAACTAAATGCTATTGTGACATTTGTGGTAAAGAAATCACAGATTATAGTGTTACAGAAAATACATTTTCATTACCACTTTTTAGTATTGACCAAGACACAAATAAATATGTAATTAAACATCATTGTACTGATTTATGCTCAATATGTAAAAGATGGCTTGCTGTTGGAATTAATTATAAAATGGAGGATTATAATAATGTTAAATAAAGAAAAGTATGCAAAAGAAATTCTTGATATTGTGTGCAAAACTGGTGAAAATCCAGCTGTTGTTAAAAACAAGCCTGTCAGTTATAACTGTACAAATTGCGATGAATGTCAATTTTATTATAATGAAGGTAGTTGTAATGCGTCATTTACAGAATAGGCTAATTCAGAATATAAAGGGTCAAAAATTGATTGGACAAAGGTGCCCGTTGACACACCTGTTTATGTAAAAAAACTATAATGATAACAATTGGAAGAAAAGACATTTTGCAAAATTTAATGCAAATAATGGATTAAGTGATGATTTTTACTGTTATATTGATAGCAAAACTTCATGGAGTTCAGAGGAAGTTGATATTTATTCATGGAGCCAATGTAAAATCGCAGAAGGAGTAGATTGCAATGAATGGTGTAAAGATTAAAGTGACAATGAATAATGTTCGTTCTATTGTGGCAAAAGCAGAGTTATTTCAATCAGATATTGATTTAATATACAATCATTATATTATTGATTGTAAGAGTTTTGTAGCAGTAACAACAATGATTGGAAATAAATATTGTTATGTGAGTATTAATAGCAATAATGAAGAAGAAATTGAAAGATTTAATAAGGAAATGGAGGAATTTAAATGTGATTAACTAACAAAAATAGTAAATGGGACAAAAAAATCAACATTACTCTTACTGTTCGTAAATTGCAAATTATTAGAGATTGTGTTTCTAAAATTACCTTTTAAGAGTAACAGATGATTATGAACAAATTTTTAATACAAAACCCCGCCATATTGTGTACATGATACACAAAATCTATACGGTCAAGTACAAAAATTTTTAAAAAAGTTAAGGAGGACATACAGTATGACACTATACGAGATTGATGAAAAGCTAAGAGTTTTAGAGGAATACGGTGTTGACGAAGAAACAGGAGAATTGTTAGATGAAGATCAATTCAATGCTAAGTTTGATGAAATTCAAATGGCTCTTAACGACAAGATTGAATCATCTATCTGTTTTGTTAAAAATCTTAATGCAGAAGTGGAAGCATTTAAGGCAGAAGAAAAGAATCTTGCGCAACGCAGAAAGATTAAAGAGAACTTAGCTGAAAGAATTAAAAATCGTATTGATACTTATATCAAGGCTCAATATACGGATGAAGAAGGAAATATTGATATTGTTGGACTTAATAAATACAAAATGGAAACTCCAAAGATGAAGTTGTCTTATCGTAAATCTGAATCTGTAAATATCACTGATATTGATTCTATCCCAAAGAAATACATTAAAACAAAAACAGAAATATCAGCAGATAAAACAAATATCAAGAAAGCTATTAAAGCAGGACAAGATATTAACGGAGCAGAGCTTGTAACAAATATCAATATGCAAGTAAAATAAGGATATATATATATGGGAAATATTATTACTATTGATGTAACGGAAACAGAGCATAAAGAGCCAAAACCAAATAAATATAATATAACAGATATTAGAATAGAATTATATGAGCAGTTTATCATTCTTCTCACTATGCTTTCATTAAAATACATATTTGCTTTTACCGTTTGGCTTATTGTGTTTATTTTGACAGCAATTAAAACATATAAAGTTTGGAAAGGAAAAAAGTAATGATTCAATTTAGTAAAATATCATTTGAACAATTTTATGAAGACTTTAAAAAAGCATTTAATATGTCAGATGTAATTAACCGCGGTGATGGTTGTATAGAAACGATTGATTTAAAGCCACAAATTCAAGCAATCTATGACAAGATTGAATTACCAACAAGAGCAACAACTGGTTCGGCTGGATATGACTTTCATTGTCCTATTGACATTAATATTGCCGTTGGTACTTCTGTAAAAATTCCAACAGGAATTAGATGTGAAATGAATAACGATACTGTTCTTTTTGGAATTATTAGAAGTAGTCTTGGTTTTAAGTATGAAGTAGGCATTGTCAATCAAACTGCTATACTAGACAGCGATTACTCGTATTCTGATAATGAAGGACACATCTTTTTTAAATTACACAACTATGGTGATAAAGATTGTAGGTTAAATCAAGGCGATAGGTTTGCACAAGGTGTATTTCTAAAGTATGGAACTACAGACGATGACAATGTTACTGCAAAAAGAAATGGAGGAATGGGTTCAACAAATGAAAGAAAAACCAGTTAGCGATGAAGAATGGGAAGAATTTCAAGAATATATGAAAGAATATTATAAAAAGAAAAAAGAAAAAGAAGACAAGTTTAAAGAAAGTCTACTGTACTCTATTTATTTATTTGTAAAAGATAAAATATCAAAGTAAAAAAATGGGGATAACAATTAAGTTATCCCCATTTAATATTAATTCCATCTTAGAACTTCTCTTGTTTGTGCTCCAACTATACCGTCAACCTCTAATCCATAATATTTTTGTGCTTGCATAACTGATTTCTTAAACTTATCTCCCGCAATACCGTCAATATTACTTACCTTCTTACCTTTTCTATTGGTTGTATATTCTGCTAAAAATTTAAGTCTAACAAGATGATATTGAATCCACTTTACATCTTCGCCCTTCATAAGAATTGGCTTTCTATAATAAATTAGTCTTGTAGGAATTGGATAATTGTTACCAGAAGGTTTATCCTTACTTTTTGGAATATCACCATACCAAATATTCATATCTACATAACCACTAATTCCATCTACTTTAGTTTTAGAACTATATTGCCAGCCTTCAAGCACATGATGAATACTAGGTTGTTTGTTAGTAGAAGGACTATAAGATACCGCTACAACTGCTGTAGATGGGTATCTAGCGATCCAAAATGAACACTTGATATATCCCGCATACGGTTTAATATAGCTGTTATAAAAGCTAAGACCGGTATATACGCCAAATTCTAATCCTGCTTTTTCAATCTCTGCCTTATAAACGTTGATAATATCAATCAGTTTTTTGCCAAGATTTTTTTGACACCTGTCTTCTACATCTAGCCATACCTTTGTTTTGCGTCCATTCAATGTTTTAATAACAGCTTTAGCGTCTGCTACAGCCTTTGTAGTTGTAGTAGCATAGGAATAATTATAAACGCCATAAATAGGCATATTTGCCTTTTCACAACCAGTCCAGTTTGCTTCAAATTGCTTATCTTTATTAAGATCTTTGCGAATTATCTTAATAACAGCACCTTGAACACCAGCATTTTTAACCTTAGTCCAATTTACATTACCTTGATAGCCAGATACGTCAATAACTTTCTTACTCATAAACTATTCCTCCTTTTCATTAACTTGAATCTTTACGCCAAGAATCTTACCAAGTCCAACCATGGTTTTAGCTGTATATAAGACAACTGCGGCATTGATAACAAACTCTGGTGTTACACCTATAGTATCAGCAAGCTCTGGCATATGCATAAACACAGTAGACATTCCTACTGCAATAGTACCAATAATAATAGCCTTAACAATGCCATTAATCATCTTAATTCTGTCAAAATTTAAATCTTTAACATTTACATTATAATAAGTTCCACATAGAACATTGCAAACTACAGCAATACCAAGTAAACAAAGTTGTGTTAAAATTTCATTCATAATAATTTTTCCTTTCTTTAAATTTAAAAAATTGTTTGTTTAGTATTTTATAATATGGACACGGATCTTCTTTTACAATATAATAATTATAAGCATCACAATAAAAGATTGCAAATGAACCTATAATTATAGCCCATGCAAAGCAGAATACTATATTACATTGTCCAAAAAAGAATGTGCCAAATTTCATTGTTGAATAATCCCATACATTCAATCCTAACCATATATTTAAAATCACTCCACTAATACCTTCTCCAAGTGTACACAATACTGTAGATATTAATATCTGAACAATATAATCACAATCGAATGATAAAATATTATTAATAGGATCTATAAAAAATACTCCCAAAGTTCCAGCAAGTAAGAACATTGACCAATGGGAATATCCTCTATATAATATTTCTATTATATAATAAATAAAGCCACATGACAAAAATAGTCCAATACGACTTAATATGTACTTCATATTTGATTCCTTTCTAAAAAGATAAATACTAGAAGTAAAGTTTCTTATCTAAATAGTCAAGTAGACAGCGTTTCTATGTCCTCCGCAGGAAATATAGTTTTAGACACTCAAAAAGCATATTTAAATAAAGGAACATATCTTGTGTCTGTATTTAGAACAATAAGCTCTACAGCTAAAACAACAAAATCAACTCTTGTTTTTGATAAAGGAGAACATGAATTTGCTCAAAACATGCAAAACACGTATAATAGATGTTGTCAAGTGGTTCTATACAAAGCTAAAGAGTCCAAAGAATACACTCAGTATTTAATTAAATTAAGAGGAACAATTCAGTCCCTCTTATGTATTACATTTTTGTTTCAATATCACGCAAAACATCTGATTTATATTTGTCTGGAATTAGAATACCATATTCAATAGCATTAACTTCATCATTATCTTCAAGGCTATTGATATAAATTCTTAAATCCCTAAAATATGTAATATTAAATGTTAAGAACGACACAGCCTTTTCCATAATGGCTTTCATTTGTTCATTTGTATAATATTTACAATGTTCATCATTATCACTTGTATGCCAAGGAATCAGCTCTGCACCACTTTGAACCATGCTCATAAGTCCAAGCATAGAAGTTTGATCATTTGCGGTCATAGAAAAATGCTCTGTAACCCCATCAATTTCAATGTCAAATCCTTCAGCAATCGTTTTTTGTTGTACTTCATTCATTTCTTCAATTTTTCTATCACGTACAATAGAAATATCCTCTGGTGGCGCAACATAAGTAGATACAACGGTATATGTTTCATCTTCTTCTACTTCACCACTTGTAGGAATTTCCTTATCCCAACCTTGTACTGTATAGTTTTCATTAGCAGTAATTGTTGGAATTACGATTTCAGAATAATCATATACTTCTTGTGCAATCTTACCAATTAAAGTAGCACCATTTCCACCATTAAATACAATCTTCTTTTTTGGTTTTACCCACTTATGATTATCATCTGTATATCTATAGATTTGTTTTCCAAGGTTAGGCTCTTCATAATCGTACTTGAAAGCACTATAATCTCCAAACATATAGTCTGCGTCTGTAAATAATTGGAAACCACCAATATGTTTATCACATTTTTGTACTTCAATAGTATGTTCATCTACAACTTTAACAATGCCTTGAAATTTTTCTTCGCTATTCAAAAATTTAATATATGACATATTATTTTCCTTTCTATGAAGCCATTCTTAATTTAGAATGTTCATATCTTGCTCGTTTTTCATTTACTTCAACATAAATTTGAGTTGTTGTAATGCAAGCGTGACCCATAAGTGTTTGCACTGTTGCAATATCAGAATAATCTAACATAGTACAAGCAAATGTTCTTCTAAACTTATGTGGATAATTGTTCTCTACATTGGCGCTTTCTCCCACTTGTTTTACAATCTTTCTCAAACATTCATTAGACAATCCAGTGTATTTATATTGTCCGTCAATTAGTTTCTTTCTATCATTACAAATCAAATATTCAGATTCTATTCCTCTATTTTTCCTATCCTCTAAATACTGATTAATATGTAATAAACAACCATCAGACAAATATACAATTCTCTGTTTATTTCCTTTACCGTGAATTATAATAGACTTATCATAAAAATCCACATCTGAAAGTTTAATACCGCACAATTCAGAATTTCTAACTCCTGTTGTTAACAATAAATCCATGACTGCCTTTTGCTTAAATGTCTTACAGTTGTCTTTAATTTTAGTGACTTCTGTATCACTATAAGGTTTTCTTACTTTTAATTCACCTTTAATAGGTTTGATTCTTTTAATCGGATTTCTTAAAATATATTCTTCTTCTACAAGCCAAGAATAAAAAGAATTTAAATCAAGCCTATTATTGTTTAATGTCGTTTCACTATTTCCTAAATTTTCAAGTCTATACAAAAACATACGAACCATATTTGTATCTACTTGTAATAGATTTACATCAAACATACCTGTAAATCTTCTTAATGTATATAAGTATGCTTTTAAAGTTTTATCTGATAAACCTTCAATTTTCTTTGCCATAATAAATGACTGAATTAACCTTTCATTATGACTTGAATATACTGACAGCAAATCCCGTTTCTCTTTTTCTACTACATCATAGTTATGTAATTCTTCTGTCAACACCATTTTTAATTTATCAATTTGTTCTTTTGTTAAATCTGTTCCCATTTTTAATAATATATCATTGAACAACTTATCTTTACAATCCATAATACTTCTCCTTTGCTTTTTTTAAGATATTTGTATTATACCATATCTTGTGGTAAAAGTAAAGGAGAAGTTAGTTGGTTAAATGCGAATTTTTCCGTTCAAGGGGTAAGTATTCTGCCAAACTCAAATCTTATAACAACAGAACTCTTAACTCGTCTGTACGGAAAACTACTTACTATAACTGGGAAGATTAGAACTGTAAACACGGTACAAAGTGATGATGCTACATTACTTGAATTGGATCTTAACGCAGAACTTCATGATATTGTCTTATTCTATTGTGTTGACGTTACATCTGGAACACATTATCAATGTCAACTGGACACTAATACTACTACCGGTAAGATATATTTACATACTGCATATATGAGTTCTGATATTCCCAAAGATTTAGAACTTGCGATAAATATAGTTGCATATATAAATTAAATAGTTCGCCAGTTGACCCATTGTCCTGAACTATCTTTAACGCGGAGATATATGTTAGTGTCATTAAACGCGAATCTCGACTCCAATGCTGTACTTGTGAAAAAAATGTACGACAATGAGATTGTAGTTCTTATCAGTGTAATAGATTTTGGCGGCTCATATGCTTTCTTTAAACTGCCGTTACACACAGTCCTGACAAGTGTTGACCTTGTGACATGTGCCATTCTCAATGTTGGGAATGTGAGTGCTTCCATCAATTCCGTTAGTGATAATGGAATTGAAATTAAATTCACTGCACCACAAAAAACATATGAAGGTAAGCCGGGTAGAATTCGATGTGTGCTGCATTACTAGCCCCTTTTGTAATATTGAAAATAGATAGTTTTTTGTAATCCTGATCCAATATTTTGAGCACTGTAAGATGAACAATGAAACGCATAAGTGTAATTACCTGTCAATATCAATGATACACAAACATCAATAGCCCATTGCGCAACAATTACATATTCACTTGATTTGAATTCGGTATAGATATTTCCGTCTGAGTCTGTTGTCGCAATGATATAGCTTTCAATCAGGGCAGGATTTTTATTCGCATTTAGCGTACTAATAGCACCCGTACAAGTACCATCTCCAATACTAGATATATCCGTTGTTCCAATCTTTTGAGCCAATGCTCTTGTTGCTAATGCGTCTGTAATAAAGCCTTTAGATGTCGCCGCATTGATTTCATCTAAAGTACTAAGCATAACTCCGCCTACAGCTTTGTTCTGAATTGGATTTGTAGAAGTAGAATTAAGCTTAGAGTCAATAGTCATTGCTCCACCCATTTCAAGACGACTAGTTCCTACATCCATATACATTTTACCAGAACCAGATGTATCAAAAAGTAATTGCCCGTCTGTAACTGGATATTGTGTTGTTTGAACATCTTCTATTTCTGAAAGAGGTGCTCTTGTAAATAATACATTTGCCATGATTATCTTTCCTTTCTATATCAATTATTGTAGTATGGATAATATTTTTGCATTGTTATGCTCATACTAGATCCACTACCACCGCTTATATTTATTGCTTTAATTATGTATTGTTCTTTTTCTTCTGTACCATATTTATTAGGTAATGTAATTTCTATTAACCAATTAACATCAAGCCAATAAATAGGAACGCAGTTTACGGTTATACTATCTTGTAAACGGCATCGTGTATATAATTCCCATTCAGCCCTTTGCCTTGCTAAATCAGTAGTGTATATATTATCATATTCACCTCCACTAAGAACTTGTCTAATTTCTCCAACACTTCCATTTACATAAAATGGACTGCTTGGATTATCTTCTTTAGCCGTTCCTCTAGGAGTTACTTCTCCCATAAACTGAAAATATTTTTCCTTCTCATAAGAACTTGCTTTATAATATTTCAAAGTATACACAGTATCGTTTCTTAATTTAACTGTGTTTTTAATCTTTAATCTTTTTAGGCTATTAATTTGAAAATACGGCAAGTATACATTTTCACAGCCTGTAGTAGGAGTTCTAAATGTATATGTCATACCGTCATTCAAACTTATAATAGAACTGTCTGATACAATATATGTATCTTCACTAATTACAGCTCTCTTAGGATTGTCTACAGATTGTACGCTATCAAATTCCCAGTGATCTTCTTGATATGTTAGTTTTACAACATAATAAGTGTCTATTCCTGCAAATGTAGGTACAGTACCATTTTCATTCCTAATTGGATATTTTATAGTTTTTGTCTCTGTAGTAACATTTCCACTTGAATCAACCTTTGTGTTTGTCAAAGTGATTTGTAAATTCTTTGTTTTCCCTAAGTCTACATTAGTATTAAACCCAACCTTTGAATGTTGACTTAAATCACTTAATCCGCTTAGAGATATACTATATGTATCTCCACTTGTAGTAGCTTGTCCACCATAATTCTTAATATCATGTGTCTTTCCTGTTACTTCAATGGAATTTTTTAATGAGTCATAATCAGTAGACTTTTGATAGTCAAGTACATTTACGCTCCATATATCATCATCAACCATAATTTGCTCATTCTTACCTCTTGGAATTACAGTATAATAAAATACTCCATCTACATCAAAATAGATTTGATAATTGGGAAGTATATCTCTTAATTGTGATAAAATATCATATACTGTTCCACCAATATCTATATTTATATCATTTGGCGTATCTATAGGACATTCATCTACAATATATTTTGTAAAGCCAGCTAATTCAATGCAAGCAATTATAACTGTTCTAACATTAGAACCTTGCGGAATAAAATATGGAACTCCTGTTAAATTTCCATTTCTTAAGCCGGTCATTCTTGCCATTAAATCTAAGCCTTGAATTGTTATTTTATTTTCAGTAGGGGAATATACTCTTTGGGGATTATCAATAAGATAAATCCCCATATTCGTATAAATAGTTTCACCAGTTCTTAAATCATCTTGTCCAATATAAATTTGAACATATTTGTCAAGCCAAATCTTACTTCCTTGACGAATATCAAAAGAACTATCTCTAGGAGTTAAAGATATACTACAAGTTCTTCGAATGTCTGAATTTGCATCATTTGTAAAGCTAGGTTGTTCAATAGTATCGCCAGTTAGTTCTCCAACTTCTTGGAATTGATAATTTAACAATACAAGTTTATAATGCAATATTCTCATTCTTTGTTTTGACAAATTATATTCTGTCTGTGTAGGCATACATTTTCCTCCTTTCTATGATAGTACATCAGTTAATCCATTATAATACAAGTCATTCTGACTATCGAATTGTCCTTGTTCTGCCCAGTTTGCAGACACATAAGCTACTCCGTTACCATAAGAACTATTGTAGGTAATTTGTGGACTCCCTAAAAATCTAACCATGTGAATTTTTCCATTCCAATCTTTTAGAATTTTTGCACGACCATTATTAAAGAACTCACACAAATCATCAGTCATTTTTAAAACATCTTGTCTATCAATTTGATGTGTCTTATCAAAGTTATAACCAGTGACCATCATACTAATAGATCCTGTATAACTATCAAGTTCCCCGTTTCTTTGAACAATATAATATTTACCTTTTAGAGGTTCATATGTGCTAAATGTAGCATTTTTAACATCTCCACCATATACGATATTTGCTTTTAAGCTAAATGCTTTTTCGTTATCTGCAATAGTTACACAAGCAAACTTAGTGATAATGTCGTTGATAATATATGTTCCTTCAATTCCACCATCAGAAACAGGAACAATAGCATATTCAGCTTCATAATCACTAGGAACAAAATAGTCTTCGGTTACAATATTTAAATCTTTATATTCCTTTACGGGATATTGCTTTAATATAATCCAATCAAACGTTCCTTTCTTTCTACGTTTTACTTTGATATATTTAATTTGTGACAATAATGTATCAAGATTACCACCATTAATATTTTTATTAAAATTACAATCAATTCTTGTACTATATGTCCATTGTGGAATCTTAGTTGAAAATTCACTTGAAACATCAGAAGTAATATCTATATTGTCATAAATGCCATTGAATAATTTTAATTTTGTCAATGGGAAAATACCAGATATATTTTCAGCCAATGATTCAAATTCTGTTCCTTGAGGATAAGATTCTGGATTCCACGAAATGTCAGTTATTCTATCATACCAAACACTACTTTCTCCCCAATCCATAATATCGCTTTTTCCTTTTTCGATAACATTAAATATCAATTCATATACATTATTTACTTTTCTAAACCAAATAAGATAATATGAAGATTGATTTAAAATATCAACATAGTTGGAAGTTTGATGAACTTTTAATTCACCATTTACATAGCCATTTACTTCAAATCTATCTTTAACCGTATTTTGTCCACTTGGAATTTCTCTAATTAAGTCAATTTTAAAGCCATTATTTTCATCACCAATAATAGCAAAAGTTCCAAGCCTACCAACTTTCATAAAAGAAGTAAAAGTAAAATTCGTAGGAATATTAAAACCTTTTTCCCATTTTACCCAGTTACCAAGTTGGTGTAAATCAATCAAGCTTAATTCTGTCCATTCACTAATTGGTTGAAGATTTTCCATATCATACTCAAATGGAATACCCCATTGAACATAAATACTAGGATCTGTTACTTGAAAAGCATTAAGATAAGTTGGAGGCGTAAATTCTGGCGCTGTTTCGCCTTCGATAGATTCTACATTACTTTCAATTTTTACATACCCTTTTTCACACACATTAACTAAATCTAATAGGTTAAACATAGAAGGATACGAATATCTAACTGTAAAACTATATTTTTCAGTTTCAACTTTTATACCATCTACACTTGTTGCTATTGCTTTTACATAATAACTTTCATTATTATTAAAACCAGAAAATGTATGCTCAAAAGTAATAGGAAGTACAGAAGTGCCACAATATAAATCACTTTCATCAATCAAATTTCCAAGGTGATCATATAGTTCAAATTTCATACTATTTAACATTTCACCTTGGATTTGGTTATATGTTGCACCAAATATATAATTGCTATTGTCAACCAAACCATCTTGTGGTAAATTTGTTAAAACCAAAGTTGGAGTATCATAACAATTAAATTGTGTTTCATTACTTGCTTCGCTTTCTTCATCTTTTACATTATACGTATTAAAATAAGCACTATAATAATACCCGTTTTCTAATACATTTGTAGAAATTTTGTGTTCAAAAGCATAAGAAGTAATTTTATTTTGATATACTATTTTATTTGTGTCTTGTCTTTTTATTGTTAATTGGTTAGCAACAACTTGATCACCACCATTGGAGGTAAAACTAAACGTATGCCCCATGGTTGCATCAAATGCTATAACACTTAACATAATAGGCTTAACTAATGCCATTTAATTTATCCCTCCTTTATCCGTTCCATACTAAATTCAATACACCATTAGAGATTTGTAGACTATTGCCTATTTTAATGCCACCTAATATAGATGAAGATGCAGTTGGCAAAACATATTTATTAGCTCCGTCTTCAATACCCTCTAATTTTGTTTTGTCCTCTTTACTCATCAAACCATTTGCAGATTCAGTTGCAACAGCTGTAGTGGCATTTTCACCTTTTTCACCTTTTAAATTATGGAAAGTGAAAGTAGTTGTTGTACCACTTGTAGAAGCTGTTACACTTGGAGTTCCAACATTTCCAACATCGCTACCATTAGAGACTTTAATTGTAGGAGTTATCCCATCAGTTCCATTTTTGCCAGGTGTACCTGTATCTCCTTTTTGTCCTTTAAGATTTTTAAAATCAAAATTAAATACTTTAGCAGTATCCGATCCAGTAGCAGTAATAGAAACACTTGGAGTGCCTACATTAGAATCAATAGTCGCAGTAGGTGTTCCAAAGCCAGCAGAAGCGCCGGTAGCTCCATTTGTTCCATCTTTCCCTTGATATGCCACATTGTACGTTGTCGTGCTGTTATCATCGGAATAAGAAACAATAGTTCTTGACCATAAATATTGCCCTTTGGTTACAGAAGGAACATTTATAGACCATGTTCCAGTAGGAATTACTGTTCCACTTATACTTGTTTGATAAGTCACAGAAGTTGTTTTAATTGTAACACCAGTACCATTTCTTATAATCAAATCACTCGTAGATCCATCAAACAGTGTAAATCTATATACATTTTCTCCGCCATCAACTTCTGATTTGGTGATTTGTTCAGCACTTGCCACATTAATGTTCCTGTTGTTCCAAGCTAAAGCTCCACCTTTAATAGAACATAAATATTCCCATGTTGAGTTTGTAGACGTAACCGCAATACATTGATATACAAACTGCCATTGCGTATTAAGGTACATATCTCCTATAATTGTATCTGCGGAGGTAAATTTTGTTGTTATAGCAGTATCTCCTGCGTGAGTCAAATCAGTGCCAACTTTCCATGTATTTCCACGTATACCATCTTTACCATTTGTCCCGTTAGTACCATCTTTTCCATTAGATCCTTTTGAACCATTCTTTACACTAAATGTGGATTCTGTTCCATCTGATCTAGTA
>ERZ808240.3963-NODE-3963-length-13743-cov-3.666423_pt1 | contig 13743 bp, 14 predicted proteins | sample MGYA00521084_ERZ808240 | MGnify/ENA primary metagenome ERZ808240 (study PRJEB31516, sample SAMN03275571) | gut metagenome | biome: mammalia-associated habitat; material: feces | host: Papio cynocephalus | place: Kenya | collected 2012-08-06 ... | reverse complement strand
AGCTGATACTGCGAAAGCTTCTGCTGCGGCACGTCAAAGACAAATTCATAATAGTTGTCTGTATCATCATCGGATACAAAGCATACGCTGTAGTCTGTCTCAATTTTCGTGCCGTTCGCATCGGTCAGCCAAACATCTGCATGATTATCCGTCTCAATGAAATTTCTCATGGCCATCTGTACATGCAGTTTTCCGTCAATATATCCCGCGCCGGTGAAATCAATGCCCGGTATCTCCTGTAATATCGAATGGTTCTCGTCCGGCTTGAGCACGGTGTGTTCTCCCTCAAACAGACTGGCATCAGCATCCGGGCTGCCGCCACCGCCGTTGATCTCCTTCTTTATCGTCTGCGGTGTCTTTAAGGCGGCATCCAGCGCGTGCGGGATGATATAATTTTCTCGTTCTTGTTTTCCGCTCAAAAACTTTGCAAGCGTAAACGTCACTTTGTCCTTGGTCAAATCTTTTCCGTTCATGGACTGAATCTGGATATAAAACCGCGCGGTCTGTGTCTCCGGGTCATAACCAACACTGGAACAGCCGCTGGCCGTATCCTGCGCCGTCAAAATGCTATAGCTGTCCATCAGGTCGGTTGTCTCATCAATCCGTCCTTTTTTGTCCATATCACGCAGCGTGACATAGGCCTGTGCCGTATTGCCGGAAATCGACGCCGATTCCACCTCCAAGCGGATGCCGTTGTCATCGCAGGTCTGATTGACCGGCACAAAATGCTGGGCAAGCGCCGGTGATACCGCATACATCACGGCATACGCCGTGTCATTGTTGGCGGCCAGCGCAGACAGGGTGAAATTCAGACAAACACACACGGCGACAACGGCAGCGACCGGACGCAGAACGCGGCGCGTGCGGGACATCTGCCGCACAGGACGCTTGCGTGCCTGTGCCATAACCTCCTGTACCAGCTGTTCATTGGATTTCACTTGCTGCATCATATGCTGATAGTTGCGTTTCATCGTCATTCTCCTCTCTCAAAAGCTCTCGCAGCATCTCTCGCGCCCGGGTCAGTTGGGAACGAACCGTGCCGCTGCGGCGGTGCAATGCCTGCGCGATCTGTTCGGTCGTCATATCCTCATAATAAAACAGATGAATGACTTCCCGATATTTGGGCGGCAGCTGCTGAAGCGCATCATACAAACCGGAATCCTCCGGTGTTTCCCAGGAAAGATTTTCTTCCAGCTCTACGGTATGTCTGCGCCAGGCAGACATGTGCATCTTATTACAACAATTGACTGTCACGCGCAAAAACCATGCTTTTTCGTGCTCTTCATCGTGAAATGCCGGACATTTTTTCAAGTATCGCAAAAAGACTTCCTGAAAGATCTCATCGGCGTCATATTTCGTTCCCATCCGCGCAAACGCCAGGCGATACACCATGTCAGCATATTTTCGGATGAGCTGATCGGTAGTTTCGTTTTGTCTCACTGTGCTTTCCTCCCTTCGCTCTATACACCCCACAGCAAGACAAATTGCTGCACGAGGAAAAGAAAAAACCGACTGCGTATGCAGTCGGTCTGTTCTGTCGGTTTGTCTTACAGTCGTTCGTCGTCGTACAGTGCGCCCGCCTTCTCATAATGCGTGACACGCGCGATATGGTTGTCATCGTCAACGAAAACGACCTTCGGCTTATGGGTCTGTGCCTCTTCCGGTGTCACATCCGCATACGCCATAATAATCACATGGTCGCCCTCAGATGCGCAGCGTGCTGCCGCGCCGTTCAGACAGATCACGCCGCTGCCCGGCTCACCTGCGATGGTGTACGTTTCAAAGCGATTGCCGTTGTTTACGTCTACAATCTGTACTTTTTCATACTCATAAATACCAGCTGTATTCAAAAGCTCGCTGTCGATGGTAATCGAACCCACATAGTTCAGCTCAGCCTGTGTTACAACGGCGCGGTGAATTTTGCCTTTCAGCATCTGGATTGTCATGTAAATTTCGTCCTCCGTTTTATTTAGCGTTCAATGATAAAGTTATCAATCAGGCGGGTCTTGCCGATATATACGGCAACAGCGGCGAGGATCGAGCCTTCGGTGCTGCTGACCGGCTCCAGATTGTTCCAATCTACAATTTCTACATAGTCAATGCGGCTGAGCGGCTCTGCCTCAATCTCAGCGGCAATGATTGCCTTGACCTTTTCTGCATCGGTCTCGCCAGCTTCTACAGCAGCCTTGCCCTTGTTCAGACCGCGGGACAGGCACAGGGCTGCCTTGCGCTCCTCTGCGCTCAGGTAGGTGTTGCGGGAAGACTTTGCCAGACCGTCCTCTTCACGGATAATCGGGCAGCCAACGATGGTCAGCGGCATATTCAGGTCGCGCACCATGCGGCGAATAACAGCGAGCTGCTGTGCGTCCTTCTGACCGAAGTAAGCGCGATCCGGCTGTACGATGTGGAACAGCTTGCTGACAACCGTGCACACGCCGCGGAAATGAATCGGGCGTGTCTTGCCGCACAGGCCCTTGGTCAGGTGATCCATATCCACATAGGTGCAGAAATCCGGTGCGTACATTTCTTCCGGCTCCGGATTGAAAATCAGGTTTGCGCCGGTAGACTCGCACAGAGCAGCGTCGCGCTCCAAATCGCGCGGATAGGTTGCCAGATCCTCTGTCGGGCCAAACTGAATCGGGTTGACAAAGTCAGAAACCACGGTGCGGTCATTCTCTGCAACCGAGCGCGCAATCAGGCTCTGATGACCTTCATGCAAATAACCCATGGTCGGAACCAGACCTACGGTCAGTCCCTCAGCGCGCCATGCCTTTACCTGTGCGCGAACTTCTTCTATTGTCTTAACGATGGTAATCATGTGAAACTCCTTTATATGCCTGCATGTTTGCGATGCGTTCTCTTAATACAATCTGCCGATGATGTCCTCATCAATCTTATAGGTATGCTCCTGTGCCGGGAAGACGCCTTCCTTGACTTCCTGATCGAAGGCCTTGAACGCTTCGGTCATAATCTCGCCGACGTTGGCAAAGTGCTTGACGAACTTCGGCTTGAAGTCCGTGAACATGCCGAGCATATCCTGATAAACCAAAACCTGACCGTCGCAGCCAGCACCGGCGCCGATGCCGATGGTCGGAATATCCAAGCTGTCGGTAATCTTCTGTGCCAGCAGTGCCGGAATGCCTTCCAGAACAACAGCAAAGGCACCTGCTTCCTGTACGCGGCGGGCATCGTCCAGAATCTGCTGTGCTTCCTTTTCGCCCTTGCCCTGTACCTTAAAGCCGCCGAATGCATTGATGGACTGCGGAGTCAGACCGAGATGGGCGCAAACCGGAATGGATGCGCCGACAATTGCCTTGATCTGCTCGCATACCGAAGCGCCGCCCTCCAGCTTGACTGCCTGTGCGCGGCCTTCCTTCATCAATCTGCCTGCATTGACAACAGCGTCATAAACAGATGCCTGATACGACATAAACGGCATGTCACCGATAACCAGTGCATGTTTTGCACCGCGGGCAACAGCTGCCGTATGATGAATCATATCTTCCATTGTAACGGACAATGTGTCCTCATAGCCGAGAATGGTATTTCCCAGCGAATCTCCTACCAGAATCGAGTTGATACCTGCTGCATCAACGAGCTTTGCGGTCGAGTAATCATACGCTGTCAGCATCGACAGACGCGTGCCTTCCTTTTTTGCCTGCTGGAATGTTAATACAGTGTTCTTCATGACAATCCCTCCAAATACTTGATGAGGGCGGTATCGTCTCTGTCTGGATGTTTTTTGTGTGCAATATCACATAATCTGCGCGTCAGACGGGCATATAGTGCCTGTTCTTCCCGCGTCAGACATGCCATGTGCGACTGGATTGTTCCCATGTCTCCGCGCTCTGCCGGTCCGCTCAGACCGTTGACCGGCCCCTTCTCGCAAACCGCCTGCAGATTTCCCTGCATCAGCGGAGTCAAAGCGGTCAGCGCTTGCTCCGGCGTAAAGCCGCACTGCTGCAAGAGCTGTGTGCCCCAGTCTGCCAGTCCAACGACCAGATTGCTGACAACGCACGCTGCCAAATGGTATCGCGCTTTGTCCTGCGCACCAATCGACGCATACTGTACGCCGCAGGCATCCAAAACTGCCTGCATATGCGGTGCGCCATTGCCTTCCAGCGTAAAAAACGCGCCGGACAGCTTCTCCCACACGGAGAATCGGTCACTGACTGCCATCATCGGGTGTACGGAACAGGTCTGTGCGCCGCACGCATCCGCTCCCTCGAAAACCGAGCTGGGCAATGCGCCGCTGCAATGGCATATCCATTTACTTTTGATCGGCAGTGTTTTCATGTCCTTCCACATGCGTGCAACCGCACCATCCGATGTGGTCACGAACAGGGTATCGCTCGCTTGTACGATCTCTTCTAATGTATCAAAGCAATGCGTCCTTGTAAACTCTGCTGCCTCCTCGGCGTGCTTGCGGGTTCTGCTATAGTAGCCTGTGACGGCGATACCGTGCTGGGTAAACAGCTTACCGAGCGACGTACCGACGTTTCCCGCGCCGATAAAACCAATTTTCATACGAACCACCTCTGTATTTCTACCGTCGGCGATTCCCTGTGCATCAGTCCCACTTGCCCGCGGCAATATAGGCTGTGCCGAAAAAAAGAAAAACATCCGGTGCAGTTTACGATGGATTCTCGTAATACCACCCATACCGTTTAGAATAGCACAACGGGCAATGCGAAACAAGAGGTTTCCCGCAAAATATAATTTTTTCTCCGTACAGCCCAATGTTTTTCCCAAACACCAGCTGGATTTTATCTGTTCTTACCCGAAAAACGCCGATATTTCATTTTTGCATTTGTTACTTTTTGTTATTTAAACGTCAACTTTGCCGCGCTTTTTGTTAACTATTCTCATTTTTCCAAACTTTCTCTCGTGTGCACGCAGCACGCATATCTCATAAAATCCCTCGTCCCGCGCCAGAGCTCAATCTCGCATTTATTCGATTTTCCGTTTCTTTTTATTTCTTTATGCGGATTTAAGTTTTCTTTAAAAATTTCAAAAGCCCTCTTGCAATATGTTGCTCTTTTCCGTATAATGATAATATATTGAGAGATTTGAGAAGGAATATTTGCATAAACCGTATGTTTCCCCTTATTTACGGATATGCACAGGCAAGGAGAGATTTATTATGGTCGAATTTACAACTCAATTCTGTGACTCTGCCAGCTTTTGCCAAACCGCTCTGCGGCAGTATGGCCGGTATGAGAAGGACGCCGATACCAAGCAGCTGCCGTTTTTGAACGAGCACACTGTTATCGCATATATAACAGAAGGCTCTGGCAGCTTCAAGCTCGGCACGTCGCTTCACACCATCGAAGCTGGCTCCGTCCTCGTCATGTTCCCAGACGTCTGTGTCAACGCCACCGCATTTGAAGGTCCTGTCAAGGTCATGTGGGCAGAGATGTCCGGCGACCCGCTGCCGAAAATTCTGGCTCGCGCTGGTCTGACGCCGCAAAAGCCGATTTTGTCTCTGGCTGATCTGGGAGATCGCTGCAAGACTGCAAAAACGATGGCTCGCCTGACCGATCCGGACACCGAGCTCGGCGCTCTGGAAGCCTATGGTCTGGCAATGGAAGTGCTGAACAACGTGGTAGAGGAAAGCCCGCGTCCGTGCCAGCCGAAGGTATCCAACCTCCAGCAGTATTACGTTGACAAGTCCATCCGGTATATCAAGACCAAGTATCCGCAGGATATTTCGGTAGAAGATGTCGCACAGTACTGCGGCTTGAACAGAAGCTATCTCGGCAAGCTGTTCCGCGATGCGACCGGCATGACCACACAGGAATATCTGATCCGCCAGCGCATGAGCGTCGCTTGTCACTATCTCCAGATCGGCGCCGCTCCGATTGCAACGATTGCTCGCTCTGTCGGCTATCCAAATCAGCTGCACTTCTCCCGTGCCTTCCACAAGGTATTCGGCATCCCGCCGCGTGAGTGGCAGAAGCGCAACCGCAAGAATGGCAAGTAATCAATAAATCCAAGGATATAGCGCCAGTTCCGAAAGCATTCGGAACTGGCGTTTTTTCGCCGTTATCGTTGTATTTTGCTAACTTTTATGGTATGCTATACCAAACAAAGGAGGACGATTCATGAAACACACGCATTCCGCCCTGCTTTTGGTCTGTCTGGCGGCTTTTTTGCTGACAGGCTGCGATTCCGGCAAAGCAGGCTCATCTGAAAATCCCTATGTATGTACCAAGCAGACCGCCAATGCAGGCAATTATGTTACCTATGACTATGACGCAAGCGGCAATTGCACCAAAGAATCCCGTTATTCTGCATCCGGGAATCTTACCGGCTGGACAGAGACAACATACAGCGAGGACAATCAGCCGACAGAAGTTATCACATACAACGAAGCCGGAGAGATCCAGTCCCGCATCAGCAATCAATACAAAAACGGCAAATTGATTTCCACCGTCAGTCTGGACGGCAGCAAGAAAAACAAGAACTACGAGGAAACCTACACCTATGATGCCAAGGGACACCTGACCAAGCAGGTACACACCGAAGAGCACGGCAGTGTCAACAACAGCTATTGGGTTGAAATTACCACTGACGACCAAGGCAGACAGACCAAATCCGTGCAGCACAACGATGCTGATGCCGCCCAGGATACGATTACCATCGAGTCTCTCTATAACGAAGCCGGAAATCTCGTCAAATCCAGCACCTATACCAATGACACACTGGACAGCTGGGATGAAATGGACTACGATGCGGACGGCAATCTGCTCAACACCTGCACCTATGACGCGCAGGGAAAATTGCAGATGAAATATACCAATGTTTATGACAAGCACGGCAATATCACGGAGACCGACATTCTGACACCGGATAAAAGCGAACCGCTCGTGACCTATGAATATCTGACGCTTCAGCAATATCTAAAGTCCTTGCCATAATGCTCCAAACAGCACAAAAGACCCGCCTCTGGCAGGTCTTTTTCTTTCCCTATTCCTATATCTACCATCTATTTTCCTTAGATGAATTGATAAATTGCTTTTGCCACACCGTCATTATCATTGGTGTCTGTGACATATTTTGCCAGTTTTTTTACCGCCTCATCGCCATTTCCCATGACGACCGGCATTCCTGCAATGCGCAGCATATCCGAATCGTTGTCGCTGTCTCCAATTGCCATCACTTCATCCATCGTGATACCCATGACATGGGTCAGCTCCTGCAAAGCAAGTCCCTTATTGACGCCTTCCGGCATAATCTCAAAATTGTTTTCCGCTGAGCGCGTGATATGAATGCCCGGCAGCTGGTTAATTTCCGCCAGTGCCTCTGCCAGCACCTGTACATCGCCGCGCGCAAAGACCTTAGATACCGGAAATTTATGCTCGCGGATCGTCGCCGCGACATCCGGCAGGACTACCTTGCTCGACCAGAAGCCCTCTGTGCGCTTGGTATTACACAAAATCTCATCCGAATATGGGTTCAGATACAATCTGTCACCCACATAAATCATGACCGTGACCGGACGATTCTGCACAGCCTCTACGACCTTCGCTCCGATGTCCCACGGCATCGCCCATTCCTTTACGTTGCGCGCATTGCGCACATCGGAAATCGCCGCGCCGCCTGCTGAAATCAGCAGAGAGGATGCACCGATTTCCTTTGAGAAAACAGCGGCTTCTCCTACAATTCGACCGGTACAGACGATTACCTTGACGCCCTTGCTGCGCGCATAGGCTACCGCCTCCACCGTCGATGGAAGTATATCAATACTGCTGGTCAGCACTGTTCCGTCCAGATCCAGTGCAATCAAACGATACATTCTGAATAGCTCCCCTTCCGTTCGTGAAAATCCTGTTTTTATGCGTACTTGTTATGCAAACACCTGCACGGCAATGGCACCGCCGATGATAACCACCGAGACCAGCGCGCAAATTGCATCTGCTTTTCCAAATTTCAGCTGGCGCATTCTCGTGCGCCCAATATCTCCGCGATACAGCCGGCACTCCATCGCCGTTGCCAGCTCATCCGCGCGGCGAAACGCCGACACAAACAGCGGCACCAAAATCGGCACGAGTGCCTTAGCGCGGTGCAGCAGGCCGCCGGAATCAAAATCCGCGCCGCGTGCGCGCTGCGCGCTCATAATTTTGTCGGTCTCCTCCACCAATGTCGGAATAAACCGCAGTGCCAGCGACATCATCATCGCCAGCTCATGAATCGGCGCGTGTACTTTTTTGAGCGGAGACAACAGCCGTTCCAACCCATCTGTGAGCTGAATCGGCGATGTCGTATATGTCAGCAGCGAGGCGCCGACAATCAGCAAAATCAATCGCACCACAATGAGCACCGCTCGGCTGACACCATTGGATGTGATCGTGAGCATGGCAAACTGCCACAGGGTATCGCCGCCCGGCGTCATAAACAGATTCAGCACCGCGGTAAAGACAATGATAAACAGCAGCGGCTTGAGACCGCGCAGCACCATGCGCAGCTTGAGGCGCGCCAGATAAACCATACCAAAAATAAACGCCGCAAGCAACAGCATAGAGATGGGATTGCTGCACACAAAGACGGCAACAATCAGCACAAGCACAAGCAGAATCTTTGTGCGCGGGTCGGCACGGTGCAGAAGCGAACGCCCCGGAAAATATTGTCCCAGTGTGATGTCCTTCAGCATCAGCTCTCCCCTCCTGCCTGTTGTTTATAGGCAAGCAGCTGCTTTACTGCCTGCTCCACGGTATAACAGCCGGTATCGACCGGTATGCCGCGCTTTTTTAGCTCCAACAAAATCTTTGTGACCTGCGGCACGGTCAGTCCCGCCTGTTCCAGGGCTTCCGCCTGCGCAAATACCGTCTCCGGTGCGCCGGTCATAAAAACCTGTCCTTTTTTCATCACGACAAGCCGATCTGCCATGCGCGCCGCATCCTCCATAGAATGGGTGACGAGGACAATCGTCGTGCCGTGCAAATCGTGCAGGCGGCGAATCAAATCAAACATTTCCCGGCGGCCTGCCGGATCCAAGCCCGCTGTCGGCTCATCCAGCACCAGAATTTCCGGCTGCATCGCCACAACACCCGCCAGCGCCACGCGGCGTTTTTGTCCGCCGGACAGCTCAAACGGAGATTTATCGCGCAGACTGGCATCCAGCCCGACATCTTCCATTGCCTGCGTGACGCGCCGTTCAATTTCTGCGGCATCCAATCCCATATTGGTCGGACCGTAAGCAATATCCTTTGCAATGGTCTCCTCAAACAGCTGATATTCCGGATACTGGAACACCAGACCGATATGAAAGCGCACGCTTCGCAGGTCATTGTCCGAGGCAAAGATGCTCTTTCCATGCAGCAAGACATCGCCCTCTGTCGGACGGAGCAAGCCATTGAGATGCTGAATCAACGTAGACTTACCCGAACCGGTGTGTCCGATAATCGCCAAAAATTCGCCGCGTTCCACGCTCAAATTGACATGATCCAATGCTTTTTGTTCAAACGGCGTGCCCTTGCTGTATACATGACTCAGGTCACGCACTTCTAAGACAGACATGTCATGCGCCCCCTTTCAGCCATGCTTCCAGTCGATCGGCACACGCTTCAACGGTCAGAGCGTCGATAGGCAATTGAGTTCCGGCAGTCTGATTGAGCTGTTCCAGCAGCTCAATGCTCTGCGGTGCCTCCAATCCCAGCTCCCGCAGCCGCCGCGTCTGGGTAAATACCTCACGCGGTGTGCCATCCATCACCAGATGTCCGCCATCCAAAACGGCGACGCGCTGCGCCTGTACCGCCTCATCCATATGATGGGTGATGAGAATGATGGTAATGTGCTGTTTTTCGTGCAGCTCATGCAGGATACGCATAATATCCGCGCGGCCCTGCGGATCAAGCATGGCTGTCGGTTCATCCAGCACAATGCATTTCGGCTGCATCGCCAGCACACCGGCAATGGCGACGCGCTGTTTTTGTCCGCCGGACAGCAAATGCGGGGCGTGCAGATGATATTCATACATACCGACGAGCTTGAGTGCCTGATAGACACGGCGGCGGATTTCTTTTGGTTCAACGCCCATATTTTCCGGGCCAAACGCGGCATCCTCTTCCACAACCGTTGCGACAATCTGGTTATCCGGGTTCTGAAAGACCATACTGCACGCGCGGCGGATGTCCCACAGCTTTTCTTCGTCCATGGTATCCATGCCATCCACCCAGATCCTGCCGCCGGATGGCAGATTGATGGCGTTGCACATGCGCGCAAAGGTAGATTTTCCAGAGCCGTTTCTGCCCAAAATCGCGGCAAACTGTCCATATGGAATGGTAAGATTCACGCCGTCCAACGCCAAATGCGTCGCCCGCGAGAAATCCGTATAACGGAAGGTTAAATTTTCCGCATGAATCATGTCTGACATGGTGTACTTCCTTTATTTGGAGTATGAGGCGGTCTGCGAGATGGCATGATGAATGACATGGCAAACCTGTGAAAACTTTGTATCTATATCATGGTTTGTAAATCGAATCACACGCAAACCATGGCTGTTTAAAATTTGACTACGTTCTGCATCATATTGTTTCCCCTGCGTGGTAAAATGCTGCTGTCCATCTAATTCTATGACTAATTTTGCAGAAGAACAATAAAAATCAACAATAAAAGACTCTATAATGCGCTGTCGATATATTTTTACCGGATAATCTTTTAGAAATAAATACCATAGTTTCCGTTCTTGCGGTGTCATTTCTCTTCGTAATTTTCGCGCTTGCGGAAGCATCCGGTAATTCTTAGGGACAGGCAAAGAAATTCTCCTCTCTGTCAATCTTTTGATGGGTTAAAACGATAAAATTTTGCCCTCTCGCACAATCCAAACTTGTCTCTCCCTTTGGGAGAGATGTCGCGCAGCGACAGAGAGGGCTTGTATCGGCTACTTTCTTTCTCAGGTTTACCTGATACGAATTGGTTAGTGGCCTGCCCTCACGCACAATCCAAACTTGTCTCTCCCTCTGGGAGAGATGTCGCGCAGCGACAGAGAGGGCTTATATTGGCTATTTTCTTTCTTAGGTTTGCCTGATACGAATTGGTTAGCGGCCTGCCCTCTCAGTCATTTGCTTCGCAAATGCCAGCTCTCCCAAAGGGAGAGCCGAGAAGCCGGTGCGAACCACTTGCTTTTACCGATTGGTATTCACCCAGCGGGCTGTATTGCCGCACGGCAGGGCGTAGCCCGTCGATTTTACCGGCAGACCCAGCTCCTGGCAGTCAATATGACCGCCGAAGCGAGAGGCAATCGTTGTGCCGAGAATATATCCCATGACCGCCGGTGCGAGACCTGTCGAATAGCTGTTGACAAGCAGGAACAGCGGATCATCCGACAGCAGCTGAGAGGTCAGCTGAATAAAATCGGCGATGTCATTTTCAATCTTCCAAACCTGTCCCGTAGGGCCTCTGCCATAGCTCGGTGGGTCCATGATAATGCCGTCATACTTGTGTCCGCGACGGATTTCTCGCTCGACAAACTTCTTGCAGTCATCGACAATCCAACGAATCGGACGATCTGCCAGACCGGATGCCACGGCATTCTCCTTTGCCCACTGCGTCATGCCCTTCGAGGCATCGACATGGCACACGCTGGCACCGGCAGCGGCTGCCGCCAGCGTCGCGCCGCCGGTATAGGCAAACAAATTGAGTACCCGCACCGGCTTATCCGACTTGCGAATAAGTCCATCGACATAGTCCCAGTTTGCCGCCTGCTCTGGGAACAAACCGGTGTGCTTAAAGTTCATCGGTTTGATGTGAAAGGTCAGCTCTCGGTAGTGAATGTCCCACTGGCTCGGCAGCTTCTTGATGTTCCACTTGCCGCCGCCGGAGGACGAACGATGATAGGATGCATCCGCGGTTCTCCAAGCAGAAACATTTTTCTGCTTCGGCCAAATCGCCTGCGGGTCCGGACGAACCAAGACCTGCTTGCCCCATCGCTCTACTTTTTCGCCGTTGCCGCAGTCGAGCACCTCAAAATCTTTCCATTTATCTGCAATCCACATATGACTCTCCTGTTATCTATGCTTGGTATATTTCTTCTGATTGGATTTCTGGTCACGCCGTCCGCCGGATGACCGGTGATTGGTATTGCTCCGCGCCGTGCGCTTATCTGTTCTGCGCGATGTCTGCTGGGCATTTCTGCCACGCCCTTGCTTTCTCTGCGGTTTTTCTGTGTGCAGATGGGCAAAATGCTCATTGGGTCGCGGACGAATCAAACATTCCCTGCCGTAGCCGATGAGATCCTCTCTGCCCGCCTGAAGCAAAGCCTTGATGACAATTGCGCGCTTATCCGGTCTGCGCCACTGCAGCAGCGCACGCTGCATCTCTTTTTCCTCCGGTGTCTTGGCAACATATACCGGCTTCATCGTGCGCGGATCAACGCCGGAATAATACATCGCCGTGGACAGGGTTCCCGGTGTCGGATAAAAGTCCTGTACCTGCTGCGGCATATAGCCAATCGAGTGTAGATATTCCGCCAGATGCACGGCATCACTCAGCTCTGCGCCCGGATGGGAGGACATCAAATACGGTACCAGATACTGTTTTTTGCCCAATTTTGCATTGATGCGTTCATATCGCTCTTTAAATCGGCGGTACACATCAAACGATGGCTTGCCCATGTAATACAGCGCATGATCGCTCATGTGCTCCGGCGCGACTTTGAGCTGACCGCTGATATGATACTTGACCAGCTCCAAGAAAAATTCGTCGTTGTCATCCGCCATCATGTAATCATAGCGCAGACCCGAACGCACAAACACCTTCTTGACACCCGGAATTTCCCGCAGCTGACGCAGCAGCTTGAGATAATCCGAATGATCTGCCCGCAGATTGCCGCACGCCTTCGGGAACAAACAGCGCTTATTCTGACATAAGCCCTGTGTTTCCTGTTTTTTGCACGCCGGAAACCGGAAATTTGCGGTCGGGCCGCCGACATCGTGAATATATCCCTTGAAATCCGGATGCTGGGCGATGCGCTTGCCCTCTGCCACAACCGATTCATGCGAACGCGAAGAAATATATCTGCCCTGATGGAACGCCAGCGAGCAGAAATTACAGCCGCCGAAACAGCCGCGGTTGTGAATAATAGAAAACTGCACCTCGGCAATTGCCGGCACGCCGCCGACAGCTTCATAGCTCGGATGGTAGGTTCTCTCATACGGCAGGCCATATACCCAGTCCATTTCCTTTGTTGTCAGCGGAATGGACGGTGGATTCTGTACGAGAAGGCGGTGTCCATGCTTCTGTACGACAGCCTTTCCCGTGATATGATCCTGCTGGGCATACTGAATCTTTACCGATTCGGCATACTTGATTTTGTCTTCTATGGTCTCCTCCAGTGACGGACACCACACGGCCGGAAACGAAATATCTTCCGCATCCTTGGTAAAATATGCCGTGCCGCGGACATGCTTGCACACCTCGGCACCGCGTTTGCCCGCCTTGAGATTGGCAGCAATTTCCAACACCGACTTCTCGCCCATGCCGAACATCAGACCATCTGCCCCCGCGTCCTGCAAAATAGACGGCATGATATGATCCGCCCAATAATCATAATGCGCAAATCGGCGCAGACTCGCTTCGAGTCCGCCGAGATAAATCGGCGTATCCGGAAACGCGCGGCGCGCGAGCTTGGCATACACCGTCACCGCGCGATCCGGGCGCTTGCCGCCCACGCCGCCGGGAGAATACGAATCGTCATGTCTCCGCTTCTTGGACGCCGTATAGTGCGCCACCATCGAGTCAATA
>ERZ808240.3962-NODE-3962-length-13745-cov-6.034843_pt1 | contig 13745 bp, 12 predicted proteins | sample MGYA00521084_ERZ808240 | MGnify/ENA primary metagenome ERZ808240 (study PRJEB31516, sample SAMN03275571) | gut metagenome | biome: mammalia-associated habitat; material: feces | host: Papio cynocephalus | place: Kenya | collected 2012-08-06 ... | reverse complement strand
TATATGACGGCGAATATGTGCTTGGCGGCGGAACGATCATTGCTGATAAATAAGAAATATAAAGTGAAGAGGAACAGACTATGATACAGGCAGATATGCATATGCATACAAATTTTTCGACAGACTCCGAAGCCTGTCCACGGGATATGGCAGATGAGGCAGTCAGAAAAGGCTTGAAAACAGTTTATTTTACAGATCATTTTGACAAAGATGATCTGGAATGGGGCGAAGAAGGTATCTTTGATGTGGATGCTTATTTTACAGAAATGCGGAAGCTTCAGGAAGAATATACGGGAAAACTGAATATCAGGATCGGAATAGAACTGGGACTTCGGACATACCTGAAAGAATATTATGATGAACTGACGAAGAAGTATCCATTTGATTTTGTTATCGGCTCGGTTCATAATGTTCCGTATAAGAAAGACATAGAAGGGCGTCTGTTATATACGGATCCTGCAGCAGAAAAGCTCTTTGTAGATCGTACGGATAAGGAGGCTTATCGTCTGATGATGGAGACTACACTGGAGAATGTCAGAACAATGGACTGCTTTCAGACTCTGGGGCATCTGGACTATGTCGTAAGATATGGAAAAGCAAGAGAAAAAGAATATTCGTATACAGAATTTGCAGATGTGATAGATGAAATCCTGAAGGTCCTGATTGAAAAAGGAAAAGGTCTGGAAGTGAATTCGGCAGGCCTGAAATATGGTCTTACTTTTGCACACCCGCATCCAGACGTACTGAAACGCTACCGGGAGCTTGGCGGGGAGATCATTACAATCGGAGCAGATGCTCACAAACCAGAACATATTGCATACGATTTTACAAAGACAGAAGAGATTCTAAAGGCCTGCGGTTTTAAATATTATACAGAATTTTCCAAACAAAAGCCTGTTTTTAAGCAACTTATATAAAAATAGGAAAACCTCTTGAAATTTTGTATCAGATAAAGTACAATTATTAGCAGTTGAGAGGTCTTGATAAAGCATCTAAAAGGCTTGAGAAAGATTTCACAATATAGACTGCATAAGTAGTTAATAAACAAACTTTAGGAGGAATTAATCATGGCAGTAAAAGTAGCGATTAATGGATTTGGACGTATTGGACGTCTTGCATTCAGACAGATGTTCGGAGCAGAGGGATATGAAGTAGTTGCAATCAACGACTTAACATCTCCTAAGATGCTTGCTCACCTGTTAAAATATGACTCTTCACAGGGAAAATACGCTTTAGCTGATACTGTAAAAGCAACAGATGATTCTATCATCGTTGACGGAAAAGAAATCAAAATCTATGCTAAGGCTAACGCTGAAGAACTTCCTTGGGGAGAAATCGGTGTAGACGTAGTTCTGGAGTGTACAGGATTCTATACATCTAAAGAAAAAGCATCTGCTCATATCAAAGCAGGAGCAAGAAAAGTTGTTATTTCCGCACCAGCTGGAAACGACCTGCCAACTATCGTATATAACGTAAACCACGAGACACTGAAACCAGAAGATACAGTAATTTCTGCAGCTTCTTGTACAACAAACTGCCTGGCTCCAATGGCAAAAGCTCTTAACGACCTTGCACCAATCGAGTCTGGTATCATGTGCACAATTCACGCTTACACAGGAGATCAGATGACTCTTGACGGACCACAGAGAAAAGGTGACCTCAGAAGATCTCGTGCAGCTGCAGTTAATATCGTACCTAACAGCACAGGTGCTGCAAAAGCAATCGGTCTTGTTATCCCAGAACTGAACGGAAAGTTAATCGGATCTGCTCAGCGTGTACCAACACCTACAGGATCTACAACAATCCTTACAGCAGTTGTAAAAGGACATGTAACAGTTGATGAAATCAACGCAGCTATGAAAGCAGCTACTACAGAGTCTTTCGGATACAACACAGATGAAATCGTATCTAGCGACATCGTTGGAATGAGATATGGTTCATTATTCGATGCTACTCAGACAATGGTACTTCCACTGGAGAACGGAACTACAGAAGTTCAGGTTGTTTCTTGGTATGACAATGAGAACTCATACACAAGCCAGATGGTAAGAACAATCAAATACTTCTCTGAATTAGCATAATTTAGAGCATGAATTAAGACTCACAAAGGGTCCGGTCTTATTGGGCCGGACCTTTTTTGCAGTTATAACCAGGAGACTGCCGGTAACGGCTCTCTGGTATAAGTTATAAAATATATAACCGGGAGGCAGTATTATGCTTAATAAAAAATCTGTAGACGACATTAACGTAAAAGGGAAAAAAGTACTTGTAAGATGTGACTTCAACGTTCCACTTATCGATGGAAAGATCACAGACGAGAATCGTCTTGTTGCAGCACTTCCTACAATCAAAAAATTAATCGCTGATGGCGGAAAGGTTATCCTTTGCTCTCATCTTGGAAAACCGAAGGGAAAGCCGGTTCCGGAATTATCTCTTGCTCCAGTAGCAGTTCGCCTTTCAGAACTTCTCGGACAGGAAGTAAAATTTGCAGCTGACCCAGAAGTAGTTGGACCAAATGCAAGAGCAGCAGTAGCTGAGATGAAAGATGGAGATGTAATCCTTCTTGAGAACACACGTTACAGAGCAGAAGAGACAAAGAATGAAGATGCATTCAGCAAAGACCTTGCATCTCTTTGCGATGTATTCGTTAATGATGCATTCGGTACAGCACATCGTGCACACTGCTCTAACGTAGGTGTTACAAAATACGTAGATACAGCAGTTGTCGGATACCTTATGCAGAAAGAAATTGATTTCCTCGGAAATGCAGTCAATAATCCGGAAAGACCATTCGTAGCAATCCTTGGTGGAGCAAAAGTTTCAAGTAAGATTTCTGTAATCGAGAACCTTCTTGAAAAAGTAGATACACTGATCATTGGTGGAGGAATGGCATATACATTCGCAAAAGCACAGGGTGGATCAGTTGGAAAATCTCTTCTGGAAGAAGATTACTGCCAGTATGCACTTGATATGATTGAAAAAGCAAAAGGAAAAGGAGTAAAACTTCTTCTCCCTGTAGATAACGTAATCGGAGATGATTTCTCTAACGATGCGAATACTAAGGTTGTAAAAGCTGGAGAGATCCCGGACGGATGGGAAGGTCTTGATATCGGACCTGAGACAGCTAAGATCTTCAGCGACGCTGTAAAAGACGCTAAGACAGTTGTATGGAACGGACCAATGGGATGTTTCGAAATGCCTAAATTCGCAGCAGGAACAGAAGCCGTTGCAAAAGCACTTGCAGATGCAGATGCAGTAACAATCATTGGTGGAGGAGACTCTGCAGCAGCTGTTAACCAGTTAGGATACGGAGATAAGATGACACATATCTCAACAGGTGGCGGAGCTTCCCTTGAATTCCTGGAAGGAAAAGAATTACCGGGAGTAGCAGCAGCTAACGATAAGTAAAATTAGTGAGGAGATTTGGAACAATGGCAAGAAAGAAAATTGTAGCCGGAAACTGGAAAATGAACAAAACTCCAAGTGAAGCAGTAGCTTTAGTTGAAGAATTAAAACCATTAGTAGCAAATGAAGATGTAGACGTAGTATTCTGCGTACCTGCAATCGACATTATCCCTGTAGCAGAGGCTGTAAAGGGAACCAATATCCAGGTTGGTGCTGAGAATATGTATTTTGAAGAAAGCGGAGCATACACAGGAGAGATCTCTCCGGCTATGCTTACAGATGCAGGAGTAAAATATGTTGTTCTCGGACACTCTGAAAGAAGAGAATACTTCGCAGAGACTAACGAGACAGTTAATAAGAAAATGCTGAAAGCTTTCGAGCACGGTATTACACCAATTATGTGCTGTGGAGAGACTCTGGAGCAGAGAGAACAGGGTGTAACAATGGATTTCATCCGTCAGCAGGTGAAAGTCGGATTCCAGAATGTAACAGCTGATCAGGCTAAGACAGCAGTAATCGCTTACGAGCCAATCTGGGCAATCGGAACAGGTAAGACAGCTACTACAGAGCAGGCTGAAGAAGTATGTGCCGGTATCCGTGCATGCATCGCTGAAGTATATGATGAAGCTACAGCAGAAGCAATCCGTATTCAGTATGGTGGATCTGTAAATGCCGGAAATGCAGCAGAGTTATTTGCTCAGGCTGACATCGACGGCGGACTTGTAGGTGGAGCATCTCTGAAAGCTGATTTCGGCAAGATCGTGAACTACAAATAAGATTTAGAAAATCAGCCGCAGGAGGCGTTCGTTTGACTGCTTCCTGCGGTTTTATACTGCAAAAGTGATATCACAGATGCGAAAAGTGATATCAAAAGCGATATAGGAAAAGGATATATAGACGAAAGGTGATATTAAGATGAGTAAGAAACCAACAGTACTTATGATCTTAGATGGTTATGGACTGAACGAAAAGACAGAAGGTAATGCAATTGCTATGGCGAATACACCAGTCATGGACAAACTGATGTCAGAGTATCCATATGTAAAGGGAAATGCCAGCGGACTTGCAGTAGGACTTCCGGATGGACAGATGGGTAACTCAGAAGTTGGACATATGAATATGGGTGCCGGACGTATCATTTATCAGGAACTGACAAAGATCACAAAGGCGATTGAAGATGGTGTATTCTTTGAAAATAAAGCACTGCTTGCTGCATGCGAGAATGCTAAGAAGAATGATTCTGCACTGCACCTGATGGGACTGGTATCTGATGGTGGCGTTCACAGCCATATCGGACATATCTTTGGTCTTCTGGAACTTGCCAAGAGACAGGGACTTAAGAAAGTATATGTACACTGCTTCCTTGATGGCCGTGATACACCACCGGCTTCCGGAAAAGAGTATGTAGAGCAGCTGGAAGCTAAGATGAAAGAAATCGGCGTAGGAGAGGTTGCAAGCGTATCCGGACGTTATTATGCAATGGACCGTGATAACCGCTGGGATCGTGTGGAAAAGGCTTACAAGGCGCTTTCCGCAGGTGAAGGTGAGAAAGCCGCTTCTGCAACAGAAGGAATCCAGGCGTCTTATGATGCAGATGTAACAGATGAGTTCGTAGTACCATTTGTAGTAACAAAAGATGGTGCACCGGTTGCAACAATCAAAGAGAATGATTCCGTTGTATTCTTTAATTTCCGTCCTGACAGAGCAAGAGAACTTACAAGAACATTCTGTGACGACAGTTTTGATGGATTTGACAGAGGAGACAGAATTAAGACAACATTCGTATGCTTTACAGAATATGATGCGACTATCGAGAATAAACAGGTTGCATTCGTAAAAGAAGAGATTACGAATACATTTGGTGAGTTCCTTGCAAAGAATGGCAAGAAACAGGCACGTATCGCTGAGACAGAGAAGTATGCACACGTAACATTCTTCTTTAACGGCGGTGTAGAGGAGCCGAATGAAGGAGAAGACAGAATCCTTGTGAAATCTCCAAAGGTTGCTACTTATGATCTGAAACCGGAGATGAGTGCATATGAAGTATGTGATAAACTGGTTGCAGCGATCAAATCTGATAAATATGATGTGATCGTGATTAACTTCGCAAACCCTGACATGGTAGGTCATACAGGTGTGATCGAGGCTGCTGTAAAAGCTATTGAAGCAGTGGATGAGTGTGTAGGAAAGGCTTATGAAGCATTAAAAGAAGTGGATGGACAGATGTTCATCTGTGCAGACCACGGTAATGCTGAGTATATGATCGATGAAGAGACAAAAGAGCCATTTACAGCACATACAACCAATCCGGTACCATTTGTTCTTGTGAATGCAGATCCTGCTTACAAGTTAAGAGAAGGCGGATGTCTGGCTGATATTGCGCCTACACTGATCGAACTGATGGGTATGGAACAGCCTGCTGAAATGACAGGAAAATCACTTCTTGTAAAATAATACAGGTGTTTAGAATATGTTATAATGAACAGATTGTGAAAGATGTAGAATGCATTTTTCGCAGTCTGTTTTTTTGCAATTGAAAAGCGGGAAGGCATTCTTTCGGATAGTGATTGACAAAAAGTAGATGGAACAGTAAAATGACCTTTATAAAAGAATGCCAAAGTGTATTTATCAGTATAATTGCAAAAGAGGCATTGTAAGGAGAAAAGATATGCAGATTGTTATCGTAGAAGATGATAAAGGCATCCGGAAAGAATTAAAACAGCTTCTGGAAAATGCGTTTTATGAAGTAAAGATGATAGAAGTATTTGAAAATGTGGCGGGACAGATATGCCGTATGAATCCTGTACCTGATCTGATATTGCTGGATCTGAATCTACCGGGAGAAGACGGCTTTGATATCTGTGCAAGATTAAGAGAACATTCAGACATTCCAATCATCTTTCTGACCAGCCGGACAGATTCTATGGATGAGCTGACCGGAATCTTGAAAGGAGCAGATGATTATATTACAAAACCATTCAATCCACCGATATTATTAGCAAGAATCGGGGTGGTATTAAAAAGAACTACTAATAAAAATGCTGGAAAATCAAGGGAAAATGCATTGAATATAGAATATAAGGATGTAGTCTTAAATATTGCGGGAGGGTACATAGAACATGACGGAAAGAGGGCGGATCTTACAAAAAATGAATTAAAGATATTGCATCTTCTATATCAGAAAAAAGGTGAGATTGTCCCAAGACTAGATATGATCGAATACCTGTGGGATAATGAGGTATTCATAGATGACAATACATTAAGTGTCAATGTTACGAGACTTCGGGGAAAGCTTGCAGAGATCGGAGTAAAAGATTTTATTGAGACAAAGCGAGGAATGGGGTACCGTATATGAGATTCTCAGAATATATAAAAGATAAGATACTGATATGCCTGCTGCATTTTTTGTGCATGATACTGTTGATTGGCTTCTTGTATATTACAGGGTATAACCGGAATGCGGCGGTGCTGATCCTTGTTTTCTGGTGGATAATTCTTGGTCTGTGGATCGTGACCGGATATTACCGCAGAAAGATATATTTTGATAAGGCAGGACATATCCTTGAAAATGTAGATCAGAGATATCTGCTGGGAGAACTGCTTCCATCTTCACCGTATCTGGAAGATAAAATTTACCGGGAACTGATCAGGCGGTCGAACAAATCTGTAATAGAACGGATCCGGAAGCTTGAAGCGGAGCAAAATGATTACCGGGATTATATCGAAAGCTGGGTGCATGAGATCAAGGCACCGATTACAAGTATCCAACTTGCGTGTGAAAATCACAAGGATGAAGTGACCAGACAGATCAGTTTTGAGAATCAGAGAATTGAAAATGATGTAGATATGGTTCTCTATTATGCCAGAATGGAAAAAGTATACAAAGATTATATGATTGAAGAGACAGACCTTGGGAAAACAGCCTCGGAAATCCTGATGAAAAATAAGTATTATCTGATCAGCAACGGTGTGTGTGGAGAGGTGAATTGTCCGGACCTCGTTTATACAGATAAAAAATGGATTCAGTTCATATTGAACCAGCTTGTACTAAACAGTGTAAAATATATGAAAGAAGACGCGGATGTACATCCATATATTCATATTTACACAGAAAGGTATGCACATGGTGTCCGGCTGACCGTAGAAGATAATGGAACAGGGATCAAGAAAGAAGAGATATCCAGAATATTTGAAAAGGGATTTACGGGTTCTAATGGAAGAAATGGAAAGAAGTCTACGGGCATGGGACTGTATCTGTGCAGAAGGTTATGTGATAAACTGGGAATTGCTATTGAGGCGGAATCCGTCTGGAAAGATGGAACGAAGATGATTCTTACATTTCCAATCAGCAGTTATCTTTCAAAAATGTAAGATAACTGAAAGGTGCATCAATACAACTTTCTGGTCTGACTGAGTAAAATAAAGACGTAAAGAAAGAAAACGGCCGGAAAGGATGAGATAAATGAGAAGAAAAAAAGACATAAAAAAGATGCAAAGGGAAATGGCTCCCGGGAATGGAAGAATGGAAAATATACCGGACGGAGAGATACGGGTATGTGACGTGGAAAAATATTATGGAACTGACACGAACGTTACGAAGGCAGTAGACAGGGTCAGTTTCCGGGTGCAAAAGGGAGAATTTGTAGGCATTATGGGTGCATCGGGATCTGGTAAGACCACTCTGTTGAATATGCTTTCAACGATTGACCGTGTGACAGCCGGACATATATATTATGGGAATACGGATATTACGGAATTGAGCGAAGATGCATTGTCGGAGTTTAGAAAAGAGAATCTTGGATTCGTATTTCAGGATTATAATCTGCTGGATACATTGACAATAGAAGAGAATATCATTCTTGCGATGACGCTGCACAGCCAGAATAAGAAACAGATAGAGAAGAAATGTGACGAGATATTGAAACTTTTGAACATATGGGAAATCAGAGGGAAATTCCCATATCAGGTATCGGGAGGACAAAAGCAGAGATGTGCCTGCGCCAGGGCACTGATCAATCATCCGAAACTGATTCTGGCAGATGAGCCGACAGGAGCACTGGATTCCAGGGCGGCACAGACATTGCTGGAGACATTCCGTAAGATGAATCATGAGATGCAGTCTACGATTCTCATGGTTACCCATGATGCTTTTTCGGCCAGCTACTGCAGCCGTATTTTATTTTTGAAGGATGGCAGGATCTTTCATGAACTGGTAAGAGGTGTAGAAGAACGGAGGGAATTCCTGAATAAGATATTAGACGTGCTTTCCCTGACGGGAGGTGAACTGTCTGATGTTCAGTAAACTTGCATTTCGTAATGTCAGAAGCTCTGCCAGGGATTATCTGGTGTATGTGCTGACGATGACATTTGTTGTGGCATTGATGTTTGCGTTTAACAGTATTATTTTTTCAAAAGATCTCCAGAAAATGTATGAGATGGCAACAATGATGACGGTGATGATCGGGGTTGCAACATTTTTTATTGTGTTGATCGTAGCGTGGCTGATCAATTACATGGTGCGGTTCATGCTGGAAAAAAGAAGCCGCGAATTTGGGATCTATCTGTTGATCGGAATGAAGAAAAAAGAAGTTTCCAGACTTTATATGAAGGAAAATGTGATACTGGGGCTTGGATCCTTTGTGATTGGATTAGGCCTTGGAATGCTGTTGCAACAGGTACTGATTGTCGTCCTCTACAGTGTTGTACAGGTGGAATTAAAACCGCATCTGGAATTTAACCGATATTGCTTTTTGATGACGGCATGCTGTTTTGCGGGATGTTATCTGCTGGCATTATTTCGGTGTGGAAGACGCTTCCGCAAGATGAATATCCATGATCTGATGAGCAGTGATCAGAAGAATGAAGAGATGAAAGAAAAGCATGAAATGTTGAAACGATGGCTTTTGCCGTTGTCGGTTCTGTTTATCATTGCATTCGGAGTCTGGATACTAAGCGGCAATATCCAGTCGGTTGGAGCGGCATATATATTTTTGATCGGACTTTTCATTACAATCTATGTATTTTATACGGGACTTTCAGCGTGGATCGTCTGTTATGTGAAGAAAAAAGGAAAGGCAATCTACCGCGGGCAGAATCTGTTCCTGTTCAGACAGTTTGCGTCTAAGTTAAAAACGATGAAATTTACCATGGGAACACTTACAGTACTCTTTATGATCGCGTTCCTTGGTTGTTCGGTTGCTTTGATGTTCACGGACTGGCAGAATCAGGTGCTGGACATGAAATTCCCGTTTGATGTGCAGGTGAACAGTCAGGATCCAAAATACGATTTTGCACGGGAACTGAAGGTTGTTGGAAAAGAAACGAAGATAAAAGATGCATATGTGTACCGGATTTATGAAAATCATACGAATGCCATGAATACGTGGCTGTATACACATCTGCGTTATTTTGGAGGAGAATACCGTAAAGCGGATGGAACGCCGGATAAAAAGAAAATCCGCAAGAGTGAAGAAGGTGTATATTGCAGATATGATACCTACATGGGACTTGGGGATTATAATCATCTGAGAAAAATGCTCGGATATCCACAGGAGACACTTGGAGAGAATGAATATATCCTGCAGATGAAAAAACGGGTATATAAAGAGACAGGTGATTTTACAGATCAGGTAAAGATCTGGGGAAAGAATGGAACGTTGACCTGCAAGAAGATCTGCACAGAATCATTTTCGCAGGATGGGCATAACGGGGGCGACTATGTCATCGTTGTGCCGGATGCGTGGATAGGGCAGATGACGCCGTATTATTCTGAACTTGCGGTAAGTGTATCTGGAAAAGTGCCGGATAACCTGCAGAACCAACTGGATGATCTGTCAGATAAGCATGATTATGCAGGACATACTTACATGGAAGAGGGCGAAGGAAATGTATGTTACGGTTCCGATACTGTTGTTACCTATGATGCGGTAAATATCGTGCGCGAAAATGCATCGGCAGAAGTCCGGTATATGCTGACCTGTATTACATTTCCATGTATGTATATCGGGCTTGTGTTCCTGTGTATTGCACTGACGGTGTTATCGGTACAGCAGCTGAGTGATTCGGCAAAATACCGTTTCCGTTATCAGGTACTTTCAAAGATCGGACTGGGAAAACGTGAAATACACCGCACGGTATTCTGGCAATTGTTCGGCTATTACCTGTGTCCGGCAATCTTTTCGGCAGTGATCAGTGGAATTATAGCAGTATATATGGGTGCAAGATTTAATTTCTATACCGGAGTCAGTACCCCGGTGCTGCAGTATTTTGCAATATCATTTGTGCTGTTCTTTGGAGTATATGCGATTTATTTTGGAGCAACCTATGTAGGATTTATCAGAAATATTGAAGAATAAGAAGCGGGAAAGAAGATAAAAACGGCTTTGAAGATTAGGAGAGAGAAGTATGAGCAGAAATGCAGTAAAATATCTGGCAATGTTGACAATGTTTTGTAATCACTTTGCCTATGTGTTTCTTAAAGAGGGAAGTATCGGACAGGAGGTAATGATTGATATCGGATATTTTACTGCAATTACCATGTGTTATTTCCTTGTAGAAGGATATCATTATACCAGATCTGTAAAAAAATATGCATTACGGCTGTTGGTATTTGGTATCCTTTCGCAGATTCCGTTCATGCTGGCACTTAAACAGACAAATCTGAATATGATGTTCAGTTTACTTTTGTGTCTGGGGGTGGTGTGGATCACGGATCATGTGAAAAATAAAGGAGAAAAAAATGCGTTACTATGTGTGCTGGTATTTTGCTCGCTCTGGACGGACTGGGCACTTTTGGCGCCGGTATTTACGATCTTGTTCGCAAATGCATACGGAGACAGAAAAAAGGTAACGCTGGCGTATATGAAGGCGACAGGACTTTTCCTCTTCTTGAATATATTGTCATATGCAAAAGATTACGGACCGGCAATGAATATAATACATTCGGTGTGTGCATGCGTGGGATTGCTGATGTCAGGAATTGTCATACAGTGTGTCTATGACAAAGAGAAGAAAAGAAAGATATACGGATGGGAAAAATGGTTTTTTTATGGATTTTATCCAATCCATCTTCTTATCTTATGGCTGATAGGGTTTGCAAAAGTATATATAGGACGGTTATAATGATACCGGGACGTGCGGAAGGTATGAAAATACCGGAAAAGGTCCCGGTATTATTTTATAACTGCAGAATGCCGGATATTCAAAAAGAAAATGCCGGAAGCATGCCATGCAGGAAAAGGGAGCAAGAGATGGAAAAAGAGAAATTAAACAGGATATATGATATCTGTTTCTTTGACCTGGACGGAACGATCATTGATTCTTCACCGGGAATTACGAATTCGGTGATGTATGCATTAAAGAAGTTCGGAATAGAAGAGACGAATCGGGAAAAATTGTGTAAATTTATCGGGCCGCCGCTTACGGATTCGTTTGCAAGATTTTATGGATTCAATGAAAAGAAAAGCTGGCTTGGTGTCGAGTACTACAGAGAATATTATCAGGATACAGGAATCTTTGAATGCTCTGTGTACAACGGACTCGAAGAATCATTAAAAGCGTTGAAGGCAGCAGGAAAACGTCTGTTTGTTGCGACATCCAAACCGGAAGTCTATGCAAGAAAGATTATCGAACATTTCGGTCTGGAAGAATATTTTGAATATGTAGCCGGTATGGAACTGGATGGCAGAAGAGGCAGTAAAGCAGAAGTGATTGAATATCTGATAGATACTTGCCATGTGACAGAAAAACAAAGGATCCTGATGATCGGCGACCGGGAACATGATGTTCTTGGTGCGAAGAAAGAAGGGCTTGATTGTATGGGGGTATTATATGGTTTTGGCAACCGGGAAGAACTGGAAAAAGCCGGTGTGGTATGTATCGCAGAGACGCCGGAGGACATTGCGAAAATTATTTTAAAATAGCTTTGGATAATTCATAATATCAGAGAAAATATTCACAAAAAAACAGGATATAAAAAAGCAAAAAAGAAAATCCAGGAAAATTGTAAAAATATGGGTGGCAATACTTGACAAAAGCAGAAGTTGTTGCTATTATAAAAAAACAGAACGCACTCTGTTTTTTATAAACGATAGAAAAGAGGTGCAATATGCAAAGAGTATTTTCATTACTGGTAGATAATAATCCGGGTGTTCTAAGCCGTGTATCAGGACTGTTCAGCAGACGTGGATACAGCATCGACAGTATTACTGCCGGAGTTACGGCGGATCCGAGATTTACCAGAATTACCATTGTATCCAGCGGTGATGAGCTGATCTTATCTCAGATTGAAAAGCAGGTCAGAAAGCTGGAAGATATCATTGAGATCAAAGTACTTGATCCGGAAGATTCGGTGTACCGGGAACTGATCATGGTGAAGGTCCGGGCGAATAAGGCGGAGAGAACAGAGATCATATCTGTAGCGGATATATTCCGTGCAAAGATCGTTGATGTAGAAAAAGATTCCCTGATGGTGGAACTGACAGGAAATGGTTCAAAAGTAGATGCGTTTCTGGAACTTCTGGAAGGTTACGAGATTCTGGAACTTGCAAGAACCGGTATTACCGGACTGCAGAGAGGAATCAAGGATGTAACGATCATTGATCAGGAAGGAAACATCAACACATTGTAATATTTTTATATGACATTAAACTGAGACAATCCTCAAAAAGAAGGGGAGCCCCATGTTTAAGAATAAAAAATAAATTTATTTTTTAGGAGGTATGCTATAATGGCAGCAAGAATTTTTTATCAGGAAGATTGTAATTTATCAGTATTAGAGGGACAGAAGATCGCTATCATCGGTTATGGTAGCCAGGGACATGCACATGCTCTGAACTTAAAAGAGTCTGGATGCGATGTTATCGTTGGTCTTTATGAAGGAAGTAAATCATGGGCAAAAGCTGAAGCTCAGGGATTCAAAGTATACACAGCAGCTGAAGCAGCAAAACAGGCTGATATCATCATGATCCTGATCAATGATGAGTTACAGGCAGATATGTACAAGAAAGACATCGAACCAAACCTTGAAGAAGGTAACATGTTAATGTTCGCTCATGGTTTCAACATTCACTTCGGATGCATTACTCCACCGAAGAATGTAGATGTAACAATGATCGCTCCTAAGGCACCAGGACACACAGTAAGAAGTGAGTACCAGGCTGGAAAAGGAACACCTTGCCTTATCGCTGTAGAGCAGGATGCTACAGGAAAAGCTTGGGATCGTGCACTTGCTTATGGTCTTGCAATCGGTGGAGCAAGAGCTGGTCTTCTTGAGACAACATTCAGAACAGAGACAGAGACAGACCTCTTTGGTGAGCAGGCAGTACTTTGCGGTGGTGTAT
>ERZ808240.3960-NODE-3960-length-13746-cov-29.103280_pt1 | contig 13746 bp, 7 predicted proteins | sample MGYA00521084_ERZ808240 | MGnify/ENA primary metagenome ERZ808240 (study PRJEB31516, sample SAMN03275571) | gut metagenome | biome: mammalia-associated habitat; material: feces | host: Papio cynocephalus | place: Kenya | collected 2012-08-06 ... | reverse complement strand
GCCTGAAACAAAGCCTTGTCTAATCCGATCCGATCAAATTTGATTATCATTTAAATACCTCATCGATGTAAAGGCCTTCAGAACGGTACTGTCTTTTTGCAAAGTCTAATTTGGTCTGGATTTCCTTGCCCCGCTCAATGGAATCTTTCCTGCTCTTTTCTTTTTCTTCGGAGCAGAGATAAAGCCGTTCCTTGTATTGCAGAGCATCCACCGCTTTTTTGCTCTTGAAAACAAATTGTCTTCCAAGACGCGAAGCCGAAAGAGCATGAATAGCCTGACTGGCCGTGATTTCACCCCTGCCAAACTGAGTCATCACTGCAAACATCTTATTATTGGCAATCGGAGCAATAATTAAATCATCCTTTTGATGCTTAGAAATCAATGAACGCAATACCTCGCTATTTTTATATTGTTCAAGCCTTCCACGATAATAGCAGACGGTCAGCCTCCATTCTATATCGCACCGAAACTCCCCAATGCAAAGCCCGTTCGGAGATAATTCGAAAACATAGACTGATGAATGGGGATCCATTTCTACAAAACTAACTGCCGAAGAGTAAAACTCTCCACAATAAAATCCATAAGAAAAGTCACAGTTTGGTCGAGATCCCTTGGCATCAATCTTGTTAATCCCATTTGAAGAACCATGGAAAAGAAGGCAGCTGCCTTTTTTCCTGTTCTCACGATAGTTTTCCTCTTTGACTTTATTCAACCGAATTCCCCGCCGATAAGCATAAGAATAGAAAGCTTCCAGAACGTCCATTGATACGTTAGACACTTGCATGGCACGGGCAAAAGAAACATCAGGAATACCTGCTTCTTGTGCAACCTGACAGACAGAAACATTCATGCAGTCGCAAACAAAGTGAACATCCTCAACGAAAGAATAAGAAAAACCAGGTTTCATAGCCATAACATAGCATAGAAAGAATAGTATGTCAAACTTTGTTTTCCATTTGGTAGAACTAAGTTTAGAGTCCAAGTCCAAACTAGGAAGCAGCATAAAGTTTGTGTAAGGAGGGCAGAATGACACGATAAATGGGGTCTTTCTGTGCCATGAATCGGAAAACTTACAAGCGCTTTTCTATTTGTCCTGAATTAACTTACGTTCAATCCTTGATGCCTTGATGATTTTCTTAAGTCTCGTGTTCCTACCTAAATCATCTTCCGTATAGCCGTATTGAACAAGAAGATGACATGGGCAGGAGACAAGAGACTTAAGAAATTAAGAATAAAACGGGAGATGATTTAGTAAAAAAGACAGGATTGAAAAGTATAAAAGGTTTTTCCAAGTTTCTATTGCCTAAGCCAACCATACTCATTACTGCTACTAATCTGATAAGAAACATAAGTCTTCCCTGCCGATAGTTTCTGTTCTCCGGCTTTTTCAATTTTTTCGTTTCCCGCTGAATCGGTAGTTTTCTTAACCAAAATTCCGGCAGCAGACTTGGTGACAGGCGAATTATTAAAGTCTGTGAAATTAAATGTCACATCTGTTCCGTTGATATCAAAATTTCCATCCCCTTCATGGCTTTGTAAATTATCCGTTACCGCTCCAGTTTCAATAATCAACTTGGCAGACGTAGTCTCAGTCGATACTCTACCGCCAAAGGAACCTGTTGATTTAATAGTCCTAGTTCCATTGTTTATCCTCTTAGCAGCTCCTTTGTCTGGATATGGACTGATTGTTCGGTCAGTTGGATAGACGAACTGTTTTGAGTCAAGGGAGTCATCATAGACAATACATTTATTCGTCACGTTTAACTTGCCACCATTAGCCACAACAATATTAGCTCCAGGCATTAGTTTCCTCGCTTGAGAAAGTTCAAGAGAACCACCGCTTTCAACATTTAAAGTCCTGTTCCATGGTAAGGGAAAATACACTTCGGAAGTTTTCACTTCTTGGTTTAGTCGTTTCTTAATATTTGTTGTGAAAAGTTTTGCCGTTTCAGACGCTAACTTAACAAGCCATTTGAGTAAAAAAGGAAACGTATCTGAATTATCATGGATGCTTAAATCTTTGCCTGCATCAATAGAAATTGAAGTCTGATTGAATCCGCAGTTTTCCTTAAAAGATAGGATAGTAGTTCCAATAGCACCTTTATCACGCAAATAATTGCTATAAAGATAATCATTTGGGCTTCTGGTAATAGTGATGGTTGAATTTGAATCTTTGGTTTCAAACAGATAAGTATCGCTTCCACTAGGTCCAATCAAATTTAAATCATCCGTATTGTGACGTGCGGCAATGGTTGCATAGATTTTCATGGTATATTCTTTAGTTAATTCAATGGGAACAGTCTTTTGCTGTTCCTGCGTATATAAATCCACATACCCAATTAATTTCGAAGTGTGTTTAAAAACCATTTCCGATTGGATATTAGGAAAATCATATTGGTACAAAGGAAAAATCTTTGTATCTGATCCATATACGGATGCCGTGAACTTACCGCCCTTGTAATCATAGAAAACAAAAGGCATATAGAGAACAGAACCGGATTCATTCTGTAATTTGCTCTTTGTATGCTTGTTTTCCTCTTTGATGTATCCCCTACAGTCAATCGTTCCCTTATTAATAATGCTAGAACCCTTTTTCCTTGTAATCTGAGCGTACTTTCCGCTTGTCTGTCCGCTCACTCTCTGTCCATCCCAACCAAGAATTCCGCCAATATTCAACCGTGCATTTTTTTCTATCGTAATCGTACAATTCGGATTTAAGGTTACTTCATTCTTTTTAAAATACTTGACAAAAGCCGCATTGGCATCGGCAAAGGGCGGGTTAGGATTTGTATAGTTAGTCATAGGAATAAAATCTCCGGAAACCGGAACACCATCATTATCGAATGTAACCGGAGTCTTCCATGAATTATTCGAAGTGCCTCCGGACTGAGCATTCCTCTGTCTTCCATTATAGGTTTCCCCTTCGTAAGGAAGGCAGAGAGTATCTCCGCTTTTTACTGTGCAGGACTTATAAATCGTCGGATTCGTTCCAGGGATAACATACACTGTATTTCCCTGTGAGTCGGCTCCTGCAGATGCTAAGGCACCTTCAATCGTGGTGAAGCTGTGCTTCTTTTTGTTTGCGTCAGTATAATAGGCAACCTCTTTTCCCTCATTACGATTATCATGCTTTAAAGAGAAAGAAGCGGTCACCCCCTGAATTGACCATTTTGAAAACCCTATCCCAGTCAGGAAAAGGGAAAGAAAAAAGGAAACAACAGGAATTGCTAATCTTGTCCGCTTTCTCATGCTTTGCCCTCTGCACTTATATTGGCCACCAGATTTAGCCCATTAGTGCCAAAAGAATCATAGGCTTCCTTTGTCCTAGAGGAATCCTTCAGTTTAAACGATAGTTTGGTTAAGAAATAAAATGTGTTCTTATCTTGGACCGTGTCTTTGGCAAAAGCAAAGGAGCAGGACAGAGAAGACGAATCCTTGATTAGGGATGGGTTAGGGTTTCCTGTCGTCCCTGTTATTAAATCAGCAGTCTGATAGTCATTATAGGAACCGGGCTGACTTTCCGTCATAGAAAGAGAAGGGGTAATATCGAAATAGTTCAGAAAAAGCAAAGCCTTTCCTCGTGCTTCTTCGATATTCAAGGAAAAGACAATCTGCTTCTCTTCTTGTCTCCTATGGTTACCAAGGGTATCGTTTTGATCCGGAAAAAGCAAAGAAAAGGGAACAGAAATAACCCCAGTATCACTTACACCAATTTCATCATATTGGTTTAGAAAGCCTGACTGAGAAAACTTAAAATTACTGGTATTAACTCCGCTTAATAAGCCACTGCTAATAGTAAACTGGTTTTCCCTGCTGATATATCGATTTAAGTCAGATATCTGACCATCGCCTTCAATAGAGGAGAGCTTGTCGTTATAAGAGATAGATACCGTCCAACTAGAAAACCCAACCCCTATCAGGGATAAGGAAATAGCCCTTAGTAACCCCCCCCCCCGTTCAAAACACGGGAAGTCTTCTTTATGAGAGGAGATTTCATCTTAATAAAAGTTTTTCACAAAACAGAACAGACTTCAAGACATTTTTTTGCCTTTATGTCCACCTGTTGTCAAAGGGAGGGAACGACCTCTGCTGTTTTCCCTGGGTTAGAATATTCATAGCAAACGTCCATTCTAAGCATGCGGAATCATTCTCTCTACCTAAATTTTCTGCTTCTGTTGCTATCCGTAATTATCTATAATTATCCTGGTGTTAAGAATGTTTAAATCCTACGGAAAAAAGAAAAGAATCTTTCTTATCGTTAACTTTATAGCCTATCTATTCTGTGTCCTGTTTTTGATTGTCGAAGCATCCCTTCCCGGAACAATCTCCGCAAACCAGTCCGATGCCATCGGAGGAGGTATCGCCGACATCATCGACAAGAACGCAGGTGATCAAAGCGTCCTCGTTAAACCGGAAAAGATTAATCTAAACAAAGAAAAGGATTCTCTCTTTGTCGGAGAGACCTATCAGCTTAAAGCGACAATCCTTCCTGAGGACTGCTCTTTTCAGTCTTTAAGCTACGAAAGTAGCGATGAAGAAGTTCTTTCTGTCGATGAACAAGGAAAAGTAGAAGGAATTAAAGCCGGCACAGCCTTCATCACCTGCTATTCCACGTCTTATCCTTCCATCAAAGATACTATGTCTTTTACCGTCTCTAATATCGTGGAGACATCCATTTCCTCTTCTGTCTCTGACGCAGAAAAAGACAAAGAAGGTGTCTATTTATTAACGATGGGTTCTTCCTATCCCATCAAGACGGTTTTTGATCCGGAAGACACGACCATCAAAGAACTTTCCTACTCTGTCAGCAGCACGGCAATAAGCATAAAGGAAGACATGATCTATGCTGACTCCCTTTCTTCTCATCCAATCACGATAACCATCACTTCAAAGCAAGGAAAGCAAAGCCAAGTTAGGGTGAGAGTGGTGGAAGACAGTAAGGATGTGATTCCTCTGACGAAGATTACCATTAAACAGGAAGCCTATACCCAGTCTGTAGGAGAGAAAGTATCGACGAAGAGTGATGGTGTCTACGCCATCTCTTTTGAGCCTAGCAATGCCACGTATAAAACCTACGATTTAGTCATCGCAGACACATCGATTGCTTCTGTCCAAGGCACAGCCATTCAAGGCCTAAAAGAAGGAAAGACTACCCTGAAAGTCGTCTCAGCAAAGTATCCGTCCATCACTGCCACACGGGAAATAACAATTGGATTAGTGAAACTTAATTCGGTTGGAAGCATCCTACTTGGTGGCTCTTCAAGTCCCAGCTTGTTTGTCGGTGATAGCAGTTATCTTTCTTATCAAAACCCTTTGCCAGGTAACGCCTCCGCCATCAAGGGAAAGAAAGAGGAACACATCTCCTTTGAAAGTTCAAATCCAGAAGTAGCCTCCGTGGATAAAGCCGGAAAGGTCACAGCCACAGGGGAAGGGAAATGTACACTGATCAGGAAGTTCTATGACCGGAAAGAAGACAAAGAAAGCGGAAATAATTATGCGGTAAAGAAAGAGATTGAAGTAACGTGCCGGAAAAGAGGGCAGATTTCCTCTTTTTCCCTGTCTGACACGATAAACGAATCAAAAGATGCCAGCCAAAAAGTCCTGTATCTAGGAAAATCCTATTCTTTGAAAAACGGGCTAAAAGCTAGTGCGTTCTACGATGAGAAAGGAAATGTGAGGCAGGATGTCCTTTCATCTTCTTTGTCCTACGCCGTGGATTCCGTTTCTCCTAATTCTCTTTCATCCTCTGTATCATTCAATGGTGACAATCTTTTGGTAACAGGAGACACCCCGCTTGAGATCACAATCAAAGTCACCCATCCCTCTTCCTCGCTAAGCCAATATCTTGTCTACAAAGTCATTCATCCAAGGGAAATTACTCTGTCCAGGGAAGGGGAGACAGAGTCTGGAAATGACACATTCGATGGCGAAAACTATCCCTTGTTCAGTACTTCTGCCTCTTTCTCAGTCGGAACGGACCTCTCCATAAAAAGGAAAGCCTTGGAATCCTATTCTTTCACTTTTGAAAAAGAAAAAGACCATCTCTACTCGAGGACAGATAGGAACACTACGAATGGTTTTTCTATCCGTGGAATGGACGAAGGAGAAAGGAAAGTCCTGATTACTCCTTCTTTCCAGGGAACTCCGCTAGAAGGAAGGAGCAAAATACTGAAGATTAAGATCTTCCGTCCACTTATCCAAAGCATGAACATCCGTCTCTATAAGAACGGGAAGGAAATCCCTCTTCAGGACTACACCGATTCTGCCGGGAAAATTTCCCTGACGCTAACAAAAGGAGACAAAATCAACTATCAGTTAATCAAAGAGCCGGAGAAGTACATCAAAGAAAATATTTCCGTTGAAAACAGCAACCCACAGTCTCTTCAACTTCAGAACAACAGGATCATCAGGAAAGAAGTGGGAGAAAGCACCATCAAATGGGTAGACAGCTATTCCAGAATCTCTCTTACTCTGAATTTACTTTGCGTGAACAGAGTCCTTCTGCAAGATAAACCATTCACCCTATCTCAGAGTAAACTGACTTACGACAAAGAGAAAAATATCTATCATATTGAAAACGGAGCCCCGGCAAAGATAACGACAAACTTTAAGAAAGGGAGTACGTTCACAAAGGTCAGTTATTCTTCCAGTGATGAGAACGTCCTACAAGTAGGAGACGACGGAAAGATTACTCCGCTAAAGGAAGGAAAAGCAACCATCACGTGCTCCATCAACGATCACCACACCATTGATCAGTTCTATCAGGTAACAATCGCCGTGGATAAGAAAAGCATCATTTCCAATAGGAGAAGCTTTCTTCTTAAAGTCCGGAAAGGAATCGGTCATCTCGGAGCGTTTTTTGTCCTAGGCGTCTTCTCCACGCTGCTTAGTCTCTTTGCCGTCAAGAAAAAGAAAGAATATTGTCTCTCTATTCCGCTTAACTTCTTGCAGGGGTTCCTTGTTGCCGGATTAACCGAGCTCATCCAGCTCGCCGTGCCTGGTCGGACGGGCTTATTCTCTGACGTCCTGATTGATAGGATTGGATTTGCCATTTCGGCAGTAGCCATAACCCTTTGCTTCTTCCTTATTCCCTTGATTAAGAACTGGATTTCATCCCTGCGGACAAAGAAAAAAGAATAATCCTCCTTTTTGCCTAAAAGGAATAAGCAATGATATTCCTAGCTCCCTACCTGCCCCATTGAAGTTCTTTCCTAGGCATGGGGTCACCAATTTCAAAATCCCCTCCTGGACTGACAAAAGAACCACCGAAAAGGATTGTCCATATGTCTTTTCGTGAGTATTTCCTTAGCCTTCATAACTTACGAGTGTGCATGCTTTAAACTGTCCGACATGGTTAGCCATACACTGCACATAGGTGAAGGAGATGTTCTCCGTACACCTGCAGACCCATCATAAAACTGTCTGTCGGAGAAGAGGTTATATATAGGCATCGGTTTCAACATTCTTCTTTTCATGGATACCTTAAAAGGCAGAATATTGATGGCGACTAGAAGCATGAATATTTATCCTTTTTTCATTTATTCAGGCAATGATGATATAATTTCTTTCATGCATAAAAAGATATTAGTCAATTTAAAGGCCAAATTCGGCTTGGCTTGCCCTGGCAGCCTTCCAAACTTTATCCTTTTCCTTGTTCTCACCCTGCTTCTTCCTTTTTTCTGCATGGGCCGGTTCACAGAAGAAACGATAAGGGGGTACGGAAATCCGACAGAAAAGTTTGGAAAACTGATGTATTATCCAGGTAGGATTCCTCAGCCCTATTTTATTTTTCCTTTCTACTTTTTCTTTCTTGCCCTTGCCTTAACCCTTCTTATTCGGATGCGTGGGAAAGTCAAGGCAAACAGACTCATCCTTTCCCTCTTTGTTCTTTTTGCCGTTTCCATTACCCTTTCATCCATTCTCTATCCAAAAGGAAGGCAGTCCTATACATTCATCTCCCACTACGGAAACAGTCAGACGATCAATACGCTTGGCCTAAGTCCTATTATGACAAGGGTAAACTATTTAAACGAGTTTTTCTTTTATGGCTACATTTGCAGGTTCTTCCATATCATTAAACCGCTGACGAAAGACTGCACCCCCTATTTCCGCATTTTGTCAGCACTCCTACACCTTATTGTTATTTCAAGGATTGTCTATTCATTAATCATGGAAAGGAAAGAATACCTAATCAATATTGAAATCCTACTGGGATTAAGAAAGAAAATAGAAATATATATCACAGCCTACACCACAAACCGAAACATCTTCGGCTTCTTTCTCTTTATCGGATTTTTTCTTTCCGTTCTCGCTTTCTTCCGAAAGGAAAATTTTCTTTCTATTCTGACTGCTGTCCTATACACTGCCTTTACTATTCTTATCCAATCGAAAACCCCTGCCCTATTAGAGCTTTCCCTTTCTCTTATCATCCTGTTGATTTATCCCATTTTCAACTTCAGAAAGAAACGGAAATGGTCGGTCTTCTTTCTCTCTTCCCTCTGTTTTTTCCTTGTTCTTGTCATCCTGGTTCTTTGCATCAATAAAAAACTTGTGGTTTCTATTTATTCCTTATTCACCAACAGGGGAACAAGGTATTCCCGTTTTGGCATCACCAAACTGGCTCTGACAAGGAGGAAGATCTCTCCGTTATTTAGGGTATTCGGCTTTGGACGCTATCCCTTTTCGGCCCTCTTTACTCAGTACTCCCTACTAGAACAGGAACACCCCCTTCCCACCAGTCACAATTCCTTCGCCGACATCCTTCTGGAATTCGGGATATTCGGAGCCATCATCCTCCTTCTTTCCTTCCTCGTGGCGGTATATTACTTTTTCAAACGTCCTTTTTCGGAAGATAAGACAGCATCCATCACTTATTTCTTTGCTATCGTTTCAAGGAGCATTTATTCCTTTTCCGAACCCCGTGCCTTGTTTCTCAGGGAAGGAACATGCATATTCTTTCTCTTCCTTGCCAGTCTTTTCTTTGTCAACGAGGCCATTGCGAAAGAAAAGAGAAAATCAGCCCTAATAGACAGTCTTATCCCTCAAGGCAGAAAAAGTAGGCAAAGCCGGAACTAAGGCAGCATTAAATCTTCCTTAGCTCCTCAGTCAAAAACAGCAGATCCTGCAGATAATCACGGGTCTTAGTCAAAGTAAAGGCAAAGCGACGGTCGTCAGTCACTTTCCTATGAAGCTTGACTAGCAAGGGGCGCAGGTTTTCATCCCTCTTTTTGTACGCCTTAGGCTTCAGGGAGAATTCTTTTGTCCTCTCCCTTGAATACCTTCCAAGTCCTTCCTGGAAGGACTGAAAGATTCCGGAATTCAAATTAATTTCGATTTTCCGTTTAATCAGAAGATTCGATACTTCCTCCGGATAAGGACCATAGACATCCCGAAGTTTATCCGAGAAGTTTTTCAGATCTTCATCGTTCTGGCAATCGGAGAGCTCCTGGTACCTGCTTATCCGCTGAGCCTCGTTTCCGTACTCCGAAGGAATATGGGCATCGAGAGAAAAGGAGAGTTCAAAATCAGTCGTTTTCTTTTTGCTTATCCCCTGCCTCATCAGTTTCTTCTCGCTGACGACTTCCTTTAAAAGATCCCTGTAGGCATCATAGCCAAGGGAGTCGACAAAGCCAGCCTGCTCGCTTCCTAGAATATCACCGGCACCGCGGATGTTAAGATCCTGCCTGGCAATCTTGTAGCCTGAGCCAAGCTCCGTAAAGTCCTTTAAGGCCTTAAGACGCTTTCTTGCATCATCCGTAAGGTTCTTGCTATCCTTAAAGAAGAAATAGGCATAGGCAAGCCGGTCGCTTCTCCCCACTCTTCCCTTAATCTGATAAAGAGAGGATAGTCCGAAATGGTCTGCGTTCTCCACAATGATCGTATTGACGTTAGGAAGATCAAGACCGGATTCGATAATCGAGGTGCAGACAAGGATGTCCGCTTCCCGGTTATAGAACTTCGTCCTGATATCTTCCACCTCTCCGGCATCCATCTTGGCATGGACGACAGCAATCTTTGCACTTGGAAAGTCCTTCCCAAGTCTTGCCGCGATATCAAAGATGTCCACAATCCGGTTATGAAGATAAAAGACCTGTCCCTTCCGGTCGAGTTCCTTCTGGATGACTTCCTTAATCAATTCCTTATCCTGCTTGGCGACATAGGTCTTCACCGGCCTACGATTGACAGGAGGCTCAGTCAAATAAGAGACAGTCCGTACGCCAAGAAGTGACCTTTGCCTCGTCCGTGGGATAGGAGTGGCGGTCAAAGTAAGACAGTCGACATTCCTTGCCTTCTCTTTAATCTTTTCCTTATGGGCGACTCCGAACTTCTGCTCCTCGTCGATAATCAATAAGCCTAAGTCATGGAAACGGACAGAATCGGAAAGAAGGGCATGGGTGCCGATGACAAAGTCAATCGTCCCTTTTTGAAGCCCATCCTTGATTTCCTTCTCCTCCTGAGCCGTAGTAAACCGGTTGAGCAGGGCAAGATGAACGCCAAAGTCATGGAAACGCTGCCTTGCCACCTTAAAATGCTGCCTGGAGAGAATGGTCGTCGGGCAGAGAAGAACGGCCTGTTTATGGTCAAGGATACATTTAAAGGCAGCGAAGAACGCAATCTCTGTCTTACCAAAGCCAACATCACCGGCAATAAGCCGGTCCCTAGGATGGGGAGACTCCCTATCCTTTTTGACATCTTCCCTAGCCTCTTTCTGACTCTCCGTATAAGGATAAGGAAAGCTTCTCCTATAGGCTTCTTCCCTCTGAGGATCAGATGAGAAGGCAAAGCCAGGACGGGTAGACCGCTCCGAGTAGAGGGTAAGAAGCTGATCGGCAAGATAGGAGATCTTGCTTCTAATCCGGCTCTTCTTTCTCGACCAGGTGGAGCCGCCAAGACGGTCAAGGGAAGGGGTGAAGCCTTCCCGGGAAGAATACTTCCGTATCCTCTTATATTGGGCAAGAGGAAGATAAAAGAGGGCATCTTCCGCATATTGGATTTTAAGATACTCAAGTCCGTTTAGTTCGGCTACCCCAAGATACCGGCCGACGCCATTTACTTCATGGACAACATAATCGCCGACCTCAAGGTCCTCATACCGCCGGATGATCTTCGCTTCCTTATACCGGGAAAGGAAGCGGGAACGCTGAGTGGAGACGCCATAGATTTCCTTGGCGGAGAGATAAACATGTTTTTCCTTAGGAAGTTCAAAGCCGTGGCTAAGCTTGCCTTCCAAAAACATAACGGAGGTATGGAGAGGATAGAGGGAATAGGGGATATTGCTTTCATGAAGATAGTTCTGGTAGTTGCTGAAGTTCGGCTCAGGAAGAACAATCCGGACCTTGTATCCTTCCTGAAGATACTCTTTGATCCTTTCGTCGGATTTTGCATAAGAGATGGCTTTAAACGAATTATTCCGTAGGATAAAAGAATTCTCTTCCTTGTTTTCCACATTGTGGAAAGAAGATAAATCAAACGAAGACGCAAACCTTCCTTCCCCAGGCAATGAGTTGCCATCCTTGATTGACTTAGTAAAGAATGTATCCTCTCTTGTTTTAAGGTACTTAGACTCTTCTTCTATCTGCTTCTTGTCGAAGATAAAGCACTCATAGTCAGGAAGATAGTCCCTTAAGGAAACAGATTCCTCGGCAAAGAAAGGATAAAACCGGGCATGGATTTCCGAAAGATATCCTTTCCTCGCTTCCTGCTTTACTTCATCCACCATTTCCTTCAGTCCGTCAAAAGACAGGCGGTCAATCTTATCTTCCTGCTGTTTTAAAAGGGAGTCGAGAAGGTCGCATCCTTTGTTCCTCTCCTTATCGGTGAGAAGACGCCTGCTAGAAGGATGGATTGTCACTTCTTTGACGTGAAGGAAGGAACGTTCGTCCTGCACCTTGAAAAGACGGAGATCATCGATTTCGTCACCGAAGAATTCCCTTCGGATCGGATTATCATAACTTCCGTCATAGACATCGAGGATTCCTCCTCGCCTTGCCCTCTGGCCAGGGAGGGTGACGGAATCCATCCTCTGATAGCCAAGTCTGGAGAGTTTTTCGACAAGGTTCTTCCTTAGTAACCTATCTCCTTCCTTGAGATGAATCCTAGAAGAGGCATACTGCTTACTGTTCCTAAGCCGAATCAGAAAAGAGGAGACATGGCCGACAAGAATCGACGGCTTAGGAGAAAAGACAGAAGAAAGAGCGAGGAGACGCTCCTCATCCCTTTCCGGAGAGACTCCGATAGCACTTGTCTTAAAAATCTCGTCAAAAGGAAAAAGATAGCTCTCATCATCCGCCACATAATCGCTCAAAAACTGATTAAACGATTCTGCGTCTCCTATCGTGGGGAAAAGAAAGAACCTTTTTCTCTTCCGTTCATGAAAGGAAAGGGCAGTTAAAAGGGCAAGAGCCTCCGGAGAGGAAACGGCAAGGTCTTTGTCCTCATCCAGACGTTCCAGCTGTTCATTTCCGGAAAGATAGGAAAATAGGGAAAGATGATCAAGAATACCCATTATTTATTGAACTTGTTCCTTGCCTTATCGAAGGAGTACTTCCTCGCAAAGGCAGCGGCGGAAGCAGCCAGGCTGATTCCGTCCTTCCACTTGGTATACGTTTCTTCATCCTTAGGATGGGAAAGGACAAAATCGGCAACATCGCTGTGCTTAATCAAAGGGCGACCTATCCCAATCCGAATCCGGTTGAATTCCTCGCTTCCTAGGACCTGGATAATTGATTTCAGTCCATTGTGTCCTCCGGCAGCGCCCTTCCTTCTTAGCCGGATGCTGCCTGGCTCGGTATCCCTGTCGTCGACAAGAATAAGAATATCCTTAATATCCACCTTAAAGAAGTTCTTTGCCTGGATTAAAGCGTTCCCGGAAAGGTTCACATAGGTGAGAGGCTTCCTCAATAAGACATCCTCCCCCTCAATATCTCCCTTTCCGACAATAGCATCAAATTTCTTCTTGTTCCTATCGATATGAAAGTCTTCGCTAAGAAGATCAATGGCCTGAAAACCCGAATTATGACGGGTATCCTCATATTCAGGACCATAGTTTCCGATTCCAAGAATGATTTTCATTTTGTTCCTTCTTTCTCTAAGGAAGTGATAAATTCCCTGGCCTTCTTTAAGGCACGTCCCCGATGGGAAACAGAATCCTTCTCCTCCCTCGTCGCTTCTCCAAAGGTTTTCTTTAAATCATAGGAATAGAAAATCGGATCGTATCCGAATCCGTTTTTCCTTTTCGGGTCAAAAGTCTTAACAATCTCTCCCGGTGCAATTCCTTCAAACACTTTTTCGATTCCTCTGTTCTTGTCAAGATAAACCATAGCCGTATGGAAGGCAGCTCTTCTGTCTTCTTTGTCTTCCCTCCTCTTTAGAATTGCCTGGTTTTTCTCTTCGTAAGGATGCCCTTCCCTAAAGCGGGCAGAATGAACACCCGGAAAGCCATCTAATGCCTCGATAGATAATCCGCTGTCATCGGAAATGACCGGATACGGACACTTGGAGGCAATGTCCTCAGCCTTGATTTTCGCATTTCCGGCAAAAGTCTCAGCATCCTCAGGATGAGTCACTTCTAGTCCAATATCCTTAAGACAGAGGACTTCAAATCCATAGGGCGCGAGCCTCTCCTTAACTTCCTTAACCTTATTCGGATTCGACGTAGCAAATATCAGTGTCTTTTTATTCATCGTTTTATACCTGTTTCATTATAGTTGAGAGAAGGAAAAGAATAGTCAAGAATTTACACAGGGA
>ERZ808240.3959-NODE-3959-length-13749-cov-3.337009_pt1 | contig 13749 bp, 9 predicted proteins | sample MGYA00521084_ERZ808240 | MGnify/ENA primary metagenome ERZ808240 (study PRJEB31516, sample SAMN03275571) | gut metagenome | biome: mammalia-associated habitat; material: feces | host: Papio cynocephalus | place: Kenya | collected 2012-08-06 ... | reverse complement strand
AAGCAATTATGGATACAGATACGAGGTGAAAAAGGCTTCGTTGGGCGAAGCCATCCAAAATCCCAATGTTTATTATATAAATAAAGGACGTACCGGAGACGACAGCCGTTGGATTTATACTGCGCGATATGACCTTTGGAACAAAGGCTATGATTCTGATGAAACAATGACTTCCATAAAAACCATTTACGATCCCTCGCCTCGCGGATTTAAAGTTCCAGTACCAAGGGCATTCTCTGTATTTGTAAACGGCGGAAATTCTTCTGGCGTAGAAAATTCTCTTAACGGAGAAATCTTATCCAACGGCTACACCTATAAGGTATTCACAGAACGAGACAAAAAAGGAAAATCTCTGGAACTCATTGCTACGGGGCAGCGAGTGCCTGATACAACTGGCAATTTAGGAGAACCGGGCGGTTTATGGGCCTTGACGGGAGTTTACTATTGGAGTTGCCGCGGATTATATGCATCAAATTATATTGGCAGGTCTTTGTGCATCCGAAAAGAAGGTGGTACATTCATCACAACATACGGATTTGCCGGTGCACAGACCATGGCGCGTCCGGTGCGCTGCATCAAGGAATGACCTATGCACAAGAGAGGATTAGCATCACTCATATTGAAATGATTTTTACGTAGAGAAGACATTTTGGCGTTTTACATGTCAAAATGCCTTTTTCGTTTTGTCGGTAATTTGCCGGACTATTTACAAGCGTATCACAATCATATCCAAAGATTGCTTGGAATATCCCCCGATTATTCACTACCTTTGTCGGCACAACAAAGATCTGCCGGTCTCGGGACGGCCTCTGTCATACATATATAAAAGGAAAGGCAACCATATCCGGTAACAACGGCAGGAAATAAAAACTTCCACATCCAACTAATCCGCATTACAATGAAAACCCACACATTGCTTCTTTCGGTGCTTTTTATGCTAATCTCATCCGCAGCTTATGCACAGAACATCTGCTACAACCTGCAACGCATTTGGGGTGACGGTTCAACGCATTGTGCCTTCACATCGCTGACAGAGTATAAAGGCTCCTACTACTGTGCATTTCGCGAGGGGTTCAGCCACATATTCAACGAAAACGGGAATGCCGACGGCAGAATACACATCATATCCTCACCCGACGGCAACAAATGGGAGACAGCCGCCATCATCGCAAAAGAGGGTTTCGACCTGCGCGACCCCAAACTATCGGTTACGCCCAAAGGGGAGCTGATGTTGCTTATGGGGTGCTCGCTTTATAAAAACCAAAAATTGGAATCCTCAAGCACACTTGTCGCGTTTTCCAAGAACGGAAGAAAATTCTCCGGCCCCAAGCAGGTAAAGGTGACGTCGACGGCAGCACAGGATTTTGCATGGCTGTGGCGTGTTACCTGGCACAAGGGCACAGGCTACGGGGTGAGCTATTTCAAGGCCGGAGACCAAAACAAGCTGGAACTGGTCACCACAAGAGACGGACAGCAATATAAGGTGATGAAAACATTCGACCTGCCGGGCTACCCCAACGAAACGACAGTGCGCTTTGACGACAACGACAGGATGCTGCTGTTTGTGCGCCGCGAAAACGGGAACCGCTCCGCAATGATGCTATCCTCAGTGCCGCCATACACCGACTGGAAGCAGAAAGAACTGGGATTCTTCTGCGGAGGGCCGGATGCCTATGTGTCAGCAAAAGGAAAGATACTGCTCGGCGGACGCGAAACACACATGCCGTCGCGCCCGAAGACAATGATTTACTGCGGCAACACGGACGGAGATTTTCACGAAACGCTGATACTGCCCTCGCTTGGCGACAATTCGTACCCATCGTTTCTCAAAGTGGGAAACGAGATGTGGATAACCTATTATTCGTGCCACGAAACGGCAAAGCCGTCCATTTTCCTCGCCAAGATACCTCTTACGTTCTTCAGCACTGCAAGGGAATGAGAATGCCGGTCGGTAGTGACCGCATTTGACCGGCAAGAAGACATTTTGGCGTTTTACATGTCAAAATGTCTCATGTCTATGGTCTGAGAGCACAAAATTCTTCCATTTCGGGTGCTGGCACACGACTTGCCATTGTATAAGCGAACGACGTTCGCAAGAGCGGTGTTCAAAGAACAAAAATAGAACATAAAACAAAAATGGAGGATATAATTATGATGCCAGTAAGTAGAAACAACCAGACTTGGTTACCGGATGTATTCAATGATTTCTTTAACAACGATTGGATGGTGCCCGCCAAGGCTACGGCTCCTGCCATCAATGTGATTGAGAATGACAAGAACTACAAGATTGAGCTTGCTGCTCCCGGAATGGTAAAGGATGACTTCAAAATCAGTGTTGACGAGGACAACAACCTTGTTATCAGCATGGAGAAGAAACATGAGGCCAAGGACGAGAACAAGAAGGAGGAGAAGAAGAACGTGCGCTATTGGAGGCGTGAGTTCAGCTATTCCAAATTCCAACAGGCCATCAGCCTGCCTGACAATATCCGCAAGGAAAACATCAGTGCCAAGATGGAAAACGGTTTGTTGACTGTGACGCTTCCAAAGGTTACCGAGGAAGACAAAGCCAAGTCGTCGTTTGGAATCAATATTGAATAACAGAGAAGAAGCAATAGAGATACTTTAAAAGAATGACCGCGATGATGCGTATGAGCGCATGATTGCGGTCATTTTTTGTTATCCCACCGAGCCTTCGAGCGAAACTGACAACAGCTTTTGTGCTTCTACGGCAAACTCCATGGGAAGTTTGTTCAACACTTGTTTGGCATAGCCGTTGACGATGAGCCCCACGGCATCTTCGGGCGGGATGCCCCGCTGGTTGCAGTAGAAGAGCTGCTCTTCGGAAATCTTTGAAGTTGTGGCTTCGTGCTCCACAATGGAAGTGTCGTTGTTTACGTCGATATATGGAAAGGTGTGGGCACCGCTTGTGTCTGACAACAGGAGCGAGTCGCACGAACTGTAGTTGCGCGAGTTGGCGGCCTTTGGTCCCATCTTGACCAGGCCTCTATATGAGTTCTGGCTGTGGCCGCTGCTGATGCCCTTGCTGACTATGGTGCTGCGCGTGTTTTTGCCGATGTGAATCATCTTTGTTCCTGTGTCGGCCTGCTGGTAATGGTTGGTTACGGCCACACTATAGAACTCTGCCTGTGAATTGTCACCGGACAATATGCAGCTGGGATATTTCCATGTAATGGCCGACCCGGTTTCCACCTGCGTCCACGACAGTTTGCTGTTGTCACCACGCAAGTGGCCTCGCTTTGTAACGAGGTTGTACACTCCTCCGCGTCCGTGTTCATCACCCGGATACCAGTTTTGCACGGTTGAATATTTCACCTCTGCATCCTTGTTGACAACAATTTCCACAATGGCTGCATGGAGTTGGTTTTCGTCGCGCATGGGGGCTGTGCAGCCTTCGAGATAGCTGACGTATGCACCTTCGTCGCAAACGATGAGGGTGCGTTCAAACTGCCCTGTGTTGACGGCATTTATACGGAAATAGGTGGAAAGCTCCATGGGACAACGCACATTCTTGGGTATATAGACAAACGAACCGTCGCTGAAGACTGCGCTGTTGAGTGCGGCATAGAAGTTGTCGCGATAGGGCACAACCGTTCCCAAGTATTGACGTACCAATTCGGGATAATTGTTTACGGCTTCGGAAATAGAGCAAAAGATGATGCCCCGTTCGGCCAGGTGCTCCTTGAAAGTAGTCTTGACGGATACGGAGTCCATGACTGCATCCACGGCTACGCCGCTCAACGACAGGCGTTCCTGCAAAGGTATGCCCAATTTGTCGAATGTCTTTTCCAATTCCGGGTCAATCTCTTTAGGGGCACCGGCTTTTTTCGTGCGCGGGGCAGCATAGTAGGAAATGGCCTGATAGTCTATCTCAGGCAAAGAAACGTGACCCCAATGGGGCTGTTCCAGGGTTTGCCAATATCGGAAGGCATTCAGTCTGAATTGCAAAAGCCATTCGGGCTCGTTCTTCTTTTGGGAGATGAGCCTCACGATGTCTTCGTTCAGGCCTTTGGGTATGACATCCGTATCCACGTCGGTCGTGAAGCCGTATTCATACTTCTTTTCCGTTATGTCTCTGACTATATCGTTTTCGCTGTTCATTTTTTGGGATGATGCATGTCTATCCAAATGGTATCCGATGTTTTCTCTTCGTCGTGCGAATGTGAGGGCCTGGGATGCTCCTTGCCCGCAAATGCTCTTTGCACGACAGATGCCACGGGTTCATAGAATATGGATGCCGACTTTTTGTCGGCATTCATAATGCCGATGAAGTCCATGGCATTAAAGACGAAGCTCATCAGCACCAAGTATTTTACCATACTGACGGCAGAGCCGCAGATGGCATTGAGTCTGCCCAGATGCAGGCCTTGAAGGGATTTTGTGAGTACGTTGGCCGCAACTCCCATCAATATAGGTACTATTATCCATATCAAGACGAAAGCCAAAGCCTTGCACAAATAGTCACCGATGACAGAGCCCGAAGACAGGTCGGGCATGAGATAGCCGCCAAAGGAGCTATAGAGCCTGAAAGCGATGAACAGTCCCACAAAGAAGCCTGCCATGGAAACAAGTTCCTTGAAGAAACCTTGTTTCCATCCATGATAAACAGACCAAAGCACTAAAAGGATGATAGCCAAATCTATCGTTTCCATTTGTGGCTACAGCTTTTGTTTGATTTCTATCTCGTGGAATGTTTCTATGGTATCTCCTTCAAGGATGTCATTGCAGTTGGTCAGGCTGATGCCGCACTCAAAGTTGGAAGCCACTTCTTTAACATCGTCTTTGAATCGCTTCAAGGCATTGATTTCGCCGGTAAACCTGACAATGCCATCGCGTATAAGGCGTGCCTTGTCTGAACGATGCACCTTGCCGTCTGTTACGAATGCACCTGCCACAGTTCCCACTTTACTGATGTGGTAAACCTGGCGCACTTCCAGCGTTGCCGTCTGTTCTTCCTTGATGATGGGCTTCAGCATGCCTTCCATGGCAGTCTTCACGTCATGGATGGCGTCATAGATGATGGAATATAGTCTGATGTCTATGCCTTCCTGTTCGGCCTCTTTGCGTGCCTGTGCACTGGGTCTCACCTGGAAACCTATAATGATTGCCTGTGACGCTGCCGCCAAGGAGACATCGCTTTCCGTGATTTGTCCAACAGCCTTGTGTATTACATTGACTGCAATCTTCTTTGTAGACAACTTGATGAGTGCGTCACTAAGGGCCTCGACAGAACCGTCAACGTCGCCTTTGACTATTATATTAAGTTCCTGGAAACCACCTATGGCAATGCGGTTGCCAATGTCTTCCAGAGTGGGACGTCTGTTGGTACGCAGGCTCTGTTCGCGCTGAAGCTGGAGGCGTTTGTTGGCAATGTCGCGCACTTCCTGTTCGGTTGCCATCACGTGGAATGTGTCACCGGCCTGCGGAGCTCCGTTGAAGCCCAGGAGCGTGGCGGCATGGGCCGGCCCCACGGAATCGATATGTTTTCCGCGTTCGTCGCTCAGGTCTTTCACACGTCCGAAGCATGTTCCGGCAATGACATTGTCGCCAATGTGCAGGGTGCCGTTGCTCACCAGTATCGTTGCCACATAGCCGCGGCCTTTGTCAAGGGATGATTCGATGATGGTACCAGTGGCGTTACGATTGGGATTGGCTTTCAGCTCGAGCATGTCTGCCTCGAGCAGCACTTTTTCCAACAGTTCGTTGACCCCCGTTCCTTTCTTGGCCGAGATATCCTGGCTTTGATACTTGCCTCCCCATTCCTCGACCAGGAAGTTCATACTTGCCAGAGTTTCCTTGATTTTGTCAGGGTTTGCAGCCGGCTTGTCCACTTTGTTGATGGCAAAGACTATAGGCACGTTGGCTGCCATTGCGTGGTTGATGGCCTCTTTGGTCTGCGGCATCACATCGTCGTCTGCGGCAATAATGATGATGGCAATGTCAGTCACCTGTGCTCCGCGTGCACGCATGGCTGTGAATGCTTCGTGTCCGGGTGTGTCAAGGAAGGTGATGTGTCGTCCGTTTTCGAGTGTCACATTGTAGGCTCCGATGTGCTGGGTGATGCCTCCGGCCTCACCGGCAATGACATTGGAGTTGCGGATATAGTCGAGCAACGATGTCTTGCCATGGTCTACGTGACCCATGATGGTTACGATGGGATCGCGCGGTTGCAGGTCGTCTTCATTGTCTTCTTCTTCGTGTACGGCTTCAGAGACTGATGCGCTTACATATTCGGTTTTGAATCCGAACTCTTCGGCAACGAGGTTGATGGTCTCTGCATCCATGCGCTGGTTGATGCTGATCATCATGCCGATGCTCATACATGTCGATATTACTTGTGTGACGGGAACGTTCATCATTGTAGCCAGTTCGTTGGCTGTCACAAACTCGGTAAGCTTGAGTATTTTGCTCTCTTTGCTTTCTTCGTTCAGCCGTTCTTCGTTGGCAGCTCTTACCTGGTCGCGCTTTTCACGACGGTATTTGGCACTGTTGCTGAAGTTCTTTTTGCTGGTGAGTCGCGCCAGGGTTTTCTTCACTTCTTTGGCTACGTCTTCGTCGGACACCTGCGGCTTGAATACAGATGTCTGTTTTTTGTTTTTCCCTTTTGTGTTTTGGAAGTTGTTGTGCTGGTTGTTTCTCGGCTGGTTGTCGCCTCTTCCCTGCTCCGACTTTCTGGCTTCGGCCGAGATGTCGACCTTGCTTCCGGATATGCGTTTGCGTTTTTTCTTTTGCGCGTTTCCTGCAGGTTGTGCGGCGGCATTGCCGGCGTGTTGCTGCTTCAGCTTTTCTTCGCGCTCCTTTTTCTTTTCTTCTTTGGTTTTCTTGCGTGGGCGCGTGTTTTCGTTGATGGTTGACAGGTCGATTGTTCCCAGCACTTTGGGACCTGTGATGGTTGGTTTGTTGTTGAGATGGAACACGCCGTCCTGCACCGTTCCTATTCTGTCGGAAGGTTTGGCCGGTGAGGGTGTTTCTTCTTTTTTGGCCGGTGCCACTGCCGCAGGTTGCTTTTCGGCCGGTGCGGGTTGTGTGGCAGGAGTTTCTTTTGTCTGTTTTTCAGGCTTTTTGTCTGTTTCTTTCTGTTCTTTCGGCTGTGTGGTTTCGGTTTTTGCAGCCTGAGTCTTTTCGGGAGCTGCGTGTGGCTGTTGTTTTGCGGCTGCCTGTTGCGGGGCCGTTTTCGGGGTGACAGCAGTCTCCGGTGTTGTTTTGTGTTCCTGTTTCACAGGTGGTATTTCAGTTGTTGTTTCTTTTTTTTCGGGCTTGGGAGCCTCTTTTTGTGCTTCAGGTTCTTTGGCCGGTGCGGGTTTGCCGATGCTATCGAGGTCTATTTTCCCCACGGGTTTGAATTGGGGCACAGCCTGTTCGGGGATTTCGGTCTTGATTTCTTCGACGACTTTTTTCGCTGCGTGTGTTTTCTTTTCCTTGGTTTTTTCGGTGTGGCGTTGCGATATAAGGATGTTGGCCTCGTTGCGCAGGCGTTTGTCCGAACCGAACTCGTCTTTTACTATCTGGTATTGCTCGTCTGTGAGTTTGGCATTCATATCGTTTTTGATGGTGATGCCTTTCTTGTCCAGATAGTCAATGACGGTTTGCAACCCGACGTTGAATTCTTTTAAAACCTTGTTCAGTCTGACTCCCATATACTATTCTTTCTCAAATTCTTCGTTTAATATTTTGAGCACTTCATCGATGGTGCTTTCTTCGAGGTCGGTGGCCTGGATGAGTTCTTCGCGGCTATGCGAGAGCACTTCGCGCGCTGTTTCCATGCCGGCGTGCTTGAATGCGTCGATGACCCATTGGTCTATTTCGTCTGAGAATTCGTAGAGGTAGATGTCGTCTTCCTCGTTGTTTTCTTCCGATTCGCGATATACGTCGATGGTATAGCCGGTGAGCATGCTAGCCAGTTTGATGTTGAGTCCTCCCTTGCCTATGGCCAGTGACACTTCTTCGGGTTGCAGGTAGACTTCGGCCTTGTGGTTGGCTTCGTCGAGGTATATATCCGAGATTTTCGCGGGACTGAGGGCGCGCTGCACATAGAGCGAGGGGTTGCTGGTATAGTTGACCATATCGATGTTTTCATTGCGCAGTTCGCGCACTATGCCGTGTATGCGCCGGCCTTTCACTCCTACGCAGGCTCCTACGGGGTCTATACGGTCGTCATAGCTTTCCACGGCTATCTTGGCTCTTTCTCCCGGTATGCGTGCAATGCCTTTGACGGTGATCAGACCGTCGTTTATCTCGGGCACTTCGGCTTCGAGCAGCCGTTGCAGGAACATCGGTGAGGTGCGGCTGAGGTAGATTTTAGGGATATTGTTGATGTTTTCCACCTTATTGATGACGGCGCGCACTATTTCACCTTTGCGGTAGAAGTCGCCGGGTATCTGTTCCGATTTGGGAAGGAGCAAGTCGTTGTGTTCTTCATCCTGGAGCAAAATCTCGTTTTTCCACACCTGATATACCTCGCCCGAGACCACTTCGCCTATACGATCCTTGTATTTGTTGTATAGGGAGTCGTGCTCCAGTTCCAGCACTTTGCCGGCCAAGGTCTGGCGGAGTGTGAGGATGGCTCTGCGACCGAACTTCATGAAGTCTATGGATTCGCTCACGTCTTCACCCACTTCATAGTCGGCATCGATCTTGCGGGCATCGCTCAGACTGATTTCCTTGTTGAGGTCGGTCACCTGCCCATCGGCCACCACAACGCGGTTTCTGTGTATTTCGCAGTCGCCTTTGTCGGGGTTAACGATGATGTCAAGATTCTCGTCCGAGCCGAACATTTTTGCCAGCACACTGCGGAAGCTTTCTTCGATTACTCCTACAAGGGTGGCTCTGTCGATGTTCTTTGTTTCCTTGAACTCGGCAAAGGTGTCTATGAGGCTCACTGTATTTTCTTTCTTTGTAGCCATTATGTTTTATTTTGGTTATTGCATGCTGAGGGGTGTCCTGCCGCTTTTGCAGCCCGAGGCTGCCGCACAGGCACCTGTTATTTGAACGATATGAGGTATTTCACACTTTTGACGTCGTCGTAGGCATAGGTCACATCTTCTTCCACCATCTTGGGGCGTTTGGCTCCTTCGGGCTTTATTTTCTTTTTGATGCCGGCCGTAAAGTGGTGCTCATCGGCGGCTTTGAGGGTGCCTTTCAGCTTTTCGCCCTCACGGGTGACTATCTCCACTTCGTCGCCTATGTGGTTGATGTACTGTTGAAGCACCTTGAACGGTTGTCCTATTCCGGCACTTCCCACCTCAAGCTCATAGTTGTCTGCATCACTGTCAAGGCGGGATTCGATATACTTGCTCAGGTCAACGCAGTCGTCGATCCATACACCTTCTTTGTGGTCAATTTCCACAACAATCTTGTCGTCCGGGCTGATTGACAGGTCGGTCAGGAAATAGTCCTTGTCTTTCAGCCAGTCGTTGACAATGTCCTTTAAAGTCTTTATGTCTATCATATCGTCGTTGTGTATTAAAAAATGAGAAGCTCTTCCGGGCCTCTCACTCCTCTAACGTTTGCAAAAGTAGTGATTTTCTTTCTTTTCTCCAAATATTAAGGCAAAAAATTTAAGGAAATCGCTACTTTGTCTCTGCCGATTGCCGCCGGTGGTTCGGAGGCATGCCGGTCTGAGGTGTGCGGCATTCTGTTTTACATCTGTACATATCAGAGGTTACGATGTGGCTGATTGCAGCGTGTTTCCTGTACATGAAACACATTGTTCTCTGTACATGAAACACTCTGTTTCCCCTACATGAAACACGTTGTTTCCTGTACATGAAACACGTTGCAATCAGCCACATTGCAACCCGAGGGCTTTGGGAGAGGCTTGTCAGCCGTGGCTCTGCCCTTCGTCGGGATGCAGGAAACGGCCGTGACGGTGTGAGGATTTTCCGTTTTCGATGGCCGACATCGGACAATGGTGCAGGCAGGAGAGGCAGAGCGTGCATCGGGGCTTTGTCCATTCGGGACGGCTGTCATTGATGCTTATCGAGCCTGTGGGGCAGAGCCTTGCACAGAGCCCGCAGCCCGTGCACCGGCTGTTCACCTTGAAATAGCGGGTGCTCCGCCGCCTGTCATAGAGGGCATATTGCCAGCGTGCCAGCCACCACGGAAGGCTCCGTGAGGCAAAGTTGCCACTGGCATTCCTGCATATCCCATGTATCGCTGTGTCTATCTGCGGCTCTGCGTTCTGCGTTATCTTCAGGCACTTTTCCTGATTGCTGACGTCGAAAAGCGGCGTCCATACATCTACCATGCGTACACTGTAGGTGGCACGGAGCGGCCAACTTTTCCGTGCAAAGAGGCTGCGCGCCATGTGAGTGAAGCCGCCTGTGGAGGTGCCATAGGTGGCAACTGTGTATATATAATGGCCGGCGGCATCGGGCAAGGTGAGTCTTGACATGAAGTCGATGACTATTTGTGGAAGTCCCCAAAAGTAGACGGGAGCCACAAGCCCTACTCTTTCGTTGCGGGAAAGCCTGAACGCGAATGTCCCCTCGTGCAGGCAGCGAACAATGGAGATGTCTCTTTCGCCGGTTGCCTGTGCTATGCGACGGGCCACATGGCGGCTGTTTCCGGTTCCCGAAAAGTAGAAAATCATGGCAGGATGAAAACAAGACCTGCGGCAGGCAGCACACAAACGTGCCGTCCTGCCACAGGCATCAAGGGATTAAAGCTCCTTTCCGTCGAAGTCAACGTAAAGGGCGTTGTGATCGGAGAGGTAGTGTCCGTTGCCCAAATTGCCGTCGTGCAGACAGGCTTTCTTGGCTTTCAGGAAGGGCGATGCAAAGACAAAGTCAATGATGTTCCCCTTGTCGTCGGCAATTTTGCCCCAGTTGTTGAACGAGGATTTCAGCCCTTTGCGTTTCTTGGCATTCTTGTAAGCATCCTGAAGGGCAAAGATGCGGTTGAGCATGGTTGAATAAGCCGGCGAAGAGCTGGTAACATTGAAATCGCCGGTTATGAGCATCGGCAGGTTGTTGGCAATACGGCTGAGCCTTTCCTTTATAAGCATCGCACCGTTGACACGGGCTTTTTCGCCCACATGATCAAGGTGAGTGTTGGCATAGACAAAGCTGTTTCCGGTCTTCACATTCTGTAACAAGGTCCACGAGCATACACGGCGGCAAGCTGCATCCCAGCCGAGTGAGGGCTTGTCAGGTGTCTCACTCAACCAAAAAGTACCGCTCTTGATGAGCTTGAACTTGTCCTTGCGATAGAACACGGGACTGTATTCGCCGGCTTCCTTGCCGTCGTCGCGTCCCACGCCCACATAGGCATAGTCGGGCAGATTCTTTGACAAATCGTCCATCTGAACCTTGGTGGCTTCCTGCACACCAAACACATCGGGAGCCGTCTTGCCTATGAACTTGCACACCGCATCACTGCGATTGGTCCAGATATTATCGCCATCGGCAGTTGTCAACAAACGGATATTAAACGACATGATGCGGAATTTCTTGGCATCCGTACTCACGGCACCGGCTGCAAAGAGCAGCAGCAGGCCGAAAAGCCTTAAAGAAAGAGTTTTTGTCATCATCATACTTGTATGTTTTATGTTGGTTATCATTTACCTTGAAGCATCAGATCGATGGCACGCTTCAGCTGCCTGTCGTCGCCCGAAAGCATTTGCTCGGGAGTGTTGTCAACAGGGATGTCGGGGTCGAGCTGCAGGTTTTCTATCGGCTTACCCTCCATATCCAAACAGTTCACCTCAGGCAGTCCGAGTATCAGGCTGCCATCATCCAGGCTCTCCCACCACACGGCAGTCATCGTGCCTGCCATGGGTGTGCCCACCAGCTTGCCCAGTCCCAGGGCCTTATACATGGACGGGAAACCGTTGGCATTGGAGTAGCAGTTCTCACACACCAGGACACACGAAGCACGGTTCCAACGCGTAAAAGGATCAACGCCCAGATACTGGCCGCGCGAAGTATAGGTCTGAAACTGCTTGCCACTCAACAGAATGGCCAGATCGCCATGGAGCCAGCCTCCGCCATTATGGCGTTCGTCAACCACAAGAGCCTCGCAGTTGCGGTATTTGCCGAGAATCTGCGAATAGACCTCACGGAAACTGTTGCTGTTCATGGCTTCGATGTGAACATAACCTATCTTACCTTTCGAATATTCCTCGGTAAACTTCTGGTTGCGCTTCACCCAACGTTTGTAGAGCAATCCGCTGATAGCGCCCGGTGTCACAGGCTTCACATGAAACTCTGTCTTGTTCTTGCCCGAAGCATCCGTAACAGTCAGCAGCACCCATTTGCCGGCCTTGCCCGCAAACAAGGGGAAATAGTCCCGGTCCTTCAGTATCTTCTGATGGTCGATTTCACTGATGATGTCTCCCGGTTTGACTTTGCTTCCGGGCATATCGAGCGGGCCTCCCTGAATGATTTCCTTCACCTTCAGGCCGTCGCCCTTATGATCTTCAAAGAAAGCCCCGAGCTCGGCAGTCGTCGGGCAGGTTCTTGCAGCACGATATTTCAGACCTGTGTGCGAGCAATTGAGCTCACCGAGCAGCTCACTCACCATTTCGCTGAAGTCGCGGTTGTTGTTGATGAAGGGCAGGAACCTGCGATAATGGGCAGCCAAAGCCTTGAAGTCAACGCCATGATAGTTGACATCACAGAAGCGGTTCTCTATCTGGTTGACACAATGGTCGTAGAGGTATTCCCTGCGCTCTGCCGTCTGTCCCTCTTTCTCGGCACGGAAAGGCAGGTCCTTGATGCTGCCATTGGAGAGCGTAACCTTCTTGAGACCACCATTGCACAAGTAGAGGTTTTCACCCTTCTTGTCGGGGATGAACCGGCCTCCACCAATACCCTTGCAGACAATCTTCGTAGAATTGTCCTCCAAATCGTGCACCCAAAGGTCATAACCACCCTCAAAGCGGCAAATGTAGTAGAGCTTCTTGCCATCGGGGGTGAGATACATACCACCCAGATGAGACGAATTGACAGTCAGACGCTTTATCCTGTTCTCGCAACCATCAAAGTCAAGATTCAAAGGTTTCACTTCAGTGCTGTCCTTCTTAGGCGACTTCTCATCCTTGGATGCGCCTGACTTGTCCTTGCCATCGGCCTTTTTCTTCTTGTCAGTCTTAGACTTCTGCTTGCCGGCCTTCGACGACTTGTCGGTAGAATCCTTGGCAGCCTTCATGCGCTCTTCATACAGGGCACGGTCTTCCTTGTTGTATTTCGACAGTTCGTAAGCCTCTTTGTCGAGATACATTATATATACGTCGTCCTCGGCTCCCCAACTGCCATGACTGCGATATCCGGCACGGTCGGAAGCCCATACAATGGCCTTGCCCCCCAAAGCCCATTCGGGAGACTCGTCGGAATAGCCACTGTTGGTGAGGTTGACCACCTTCTTGCCGTCAATGCTGGCAACGGCAATGTCCATATTGTTCCAACCGCCTTCACCCATGTAGGAAGTAAGAATCCAACGGCTGTCGGGAGACCACTCAAAGCCCATGTCACCATCGGCATAGGAGAAGTTGAACTTGGCCGGAAGTGCCACATCGATGCGCTTGCTCTTTACGTCATAGACACGTATTTCCGTACGGTTGGCAAGGAACGCTATCTTCTTGCCATCGGGTGAAAACTTCGGATGTGTAAACGGCTCTTTGCCGGTAATGAGGGCCTCCTCCTTGACATCCGTGGCATAAGTGAAGTTCTTGTCTTTCTTATCCTGGAGCTTCATGGCATAGATATTCCACGTACCTCCACGCTCGGAAGA
>ERZ808240.3958-NODE-3958-length-13750-cov-10.450091_pt1 | contig 13750 bp, 12 predicted proteins | sample MGYA00521084_ERZ808240 | MGnify/ENA primary metagenome ERZ808240 (study PRJEB31516, sample SAMN03275571) | gut metagenome | biome: mammalia-associated habitat; material: feces | host: Papio cynocephalus | place: Kenya | collected 2012-08-06 ... | reverse complement strand
ACCGCTGTATTTGGGATCCTTGGATAGCTTCACACGGAGCTTCTGGAAGGTCAGAGCCATTAAGATGGCGTACTTCCGCTGCTCCCATTTGGGCATGTAGGTGTCCATCAGCCGCTGCTGATCCGCCGCGTTGCGGGCTTTATGCTTCTCGCTGGCACTCTCCCCCGCCCCCTGGTAATTGGCGATGACCCGGTCGAGATACACCGGGGTGACGTTCTTTCCGCAGACCAGATACCAGAGCATTTCCCGGTCGGCCAGGATTTTGTAGCTTAAATCGTAGGGGTGCTCGGCGAAAATGTCCGCCCGGTAGACGGTGGCCTGGTGGCAGATCATGGTGCGGTAGCAGCTCATCCGGGTGAACCGCTTGGGATATGCCCGCACCTGGCCGGTCTGGCGGTCGAAGCAGCTGCCGTAATACAGCGGTGCCCGGGTACGCTCGATGGTGGGGGCAATGTCCGCCAGCACCCGGTTGTCGTAGAGCCAGTCTCCGGCGTTCATGAAGATCAGGTAATCGCCGGTGGCTTCCTGAACCGCCTGATTCATGGCATCGTAAATGCCGGTGTCCCTTTTTTGCACCAGGTGAATCCGCTCGTCGGAAGGAAGCTTTTCCACGGAGCCGTCTGTGGAAAAGCCGTCCTTCACGATGATCTCAAAGTTTTCGTAGGTCTGAAGCAGAGTGTCTGAGACTGTGGCAATCAAGTCTTCCCCGGCGTTCAGGCACACCGTAATGATACTGAAGCGAATCATTTCCCACACTCCTGTAGGTAATCCATATGGGCTTTGGCCATATTTTCAAGGGTGTAATTCTGGATTTTTTTCAGGGAAATCCGACCCATAGCAGACATATCTGAGGAAAGAAGCTCCCGCAGGCGATAAGCCAGGGCGTTCTCGTCCGCCACGGGGACGAGATAGCCGTTGACCCCGTTTTCCACCAGCTCCATGCCGGCCACGCACCGGTCGGTGGTGACCACCGGCAGGCCGTAGGCCATGGCCTCGTTGATGACAAGACCCCAGATGTCCTCCCGGGTGGGAAGGACAAAGGCATCCGCCGCCTTGTAGTATTCCGCCAGCTCCGCCTTGGGCTTGAAGCCCACAAAATGGACGTTCGTAAGACCCAGCGTTTCCCGCAGCGCCGTATATTCGGGCGTTGCCTCGCCGCCGACAAAATAAATGCCCACGGTTTTGTCCAATTGGGCCGCGGCCTTCAGAAGCACGTCAAAGCCCTTTCTGGGGATGAACTGACCGATGGCAAGAAGCATTTTGGCTTCCCCAATACCCAGCTTTTGCCGGATTTCCAGTTTTTCCGACTGGGGCACCACATCGGGCAGAATCTCCGCCTGGTAGAAGGAGGAAAAGGGGTATTCCCGGATGTTTTCCGGCTTCGCGCCATAGTGAATCAGGTAGCGGGTGGTCTCCTTGCCGGTGCTGAGCCAGCAACCCGCAAGGCGCACCAGGAACCGCTTACAGGCAAATTTCAGTTTGCCGTCCGGACGGATGAGACCGCCGTCTACCTCCATAGTGAAAGGGATGCCCCGCAGGCGCATGGAGAGCATGGCAAGAATGGCCGTGGGGGAGGAATAGCCGCCGACGAAAATGGCGTCATACTTCCCTTTTTTCAGCCATTTGCAGACATCGAAGCAAAGCTGCTTGCCCCCTACCGTGCAGGTGGTTTTCAGCTGGACGGAGCGGAAGCCCCCCTGCCCCGGCTCGAACCACTTGGCATCCCGGTGGGACACGTCCGCACAGGGGCGGGAATAGAGTACCGTCACCTGAGCGGTCTTGCCCAGCTCGTCGAAAAACCGAACCCGGTATGGCGAGGCATAGGTGGTCAAAAACAGGATCCGCTTCATGGTTCCTCCCCAAAGTCGATTTCTACGATCTGATGGCGGTTTTCCCGGCTGTCCTCCGGGGGCAGGGTCATATAATCGCCATACATGGAGCGAAGATACCCGTCATAGTCCCCGGGGCCCGGGAAGGTCTCCCCCTCGAAGGTGTAGGAGGCCAGATTTTCCAGCCACTCCCGGCGAAAATACCTGGTGGTGCTTCCCGGGTACTGCTGCTGCACCGTCTGGGATTCCGGATAGGATTCCGCAAGGGCATCATAGCCCTTGGCCAGGTCACGCTGGCTGACAAACAGGGCTTTGAGCTGGTAGTACAGATACCCAAGCCGCTTTTTCCAGAGGAAGCGGCCGTTTTCCATCCAGGGTCGGTAGCCGGATTTCATCAGCTTCGTCCGGTAGATGGAGCGTAGGCGGCGATCCAGCTTCTTCCGCTCGGCTTCCGTTTCCGGGGCGTTGTCGCAGGGAAAAATGTCCACATAGAAGCCGTTTTCCTTGAGACGGCGGGTTTTCTTGTCCTCTAAATAGACGGTTCCCCGCTTCATGACCTTGCCGAAGGGCAGGCCGTAGTTTGGCTCCGAGTACCAGTTCTGGAAAAAGAACTCCGGCTTCAGCTTTTCCGGGGCGATCCGGCAGAATTTCTCATAATCCGGCCGGAGCATACTCATGTCCATGTCATCATCCCAGGGAATAAAGCCCTGATGGCGCACCGCCCCCAGGAAGGTGCCGTGGGCAATAAAATAATGGATATCGTTTTCCTCGCAGACCCGCTTGATCTCCCGGGCAATTTCCAGCTGGGTCAGTTGAACCCGGCGCAGGGTTTTGGGATCCATCAGCCTTCCTCCTTTGTGCGTTTTGGCAGCACCTGCTCGGTAAAAGCCATGCAGGGAAACAGCCAGAAGAACAGATCGGCCACAAGATTCTGGGTATTGAAGGACAGGAACAGAATCCCCAGCAGAATCAGATTTCCGATGATTCTGCGGTTTCTGTCCCAGAGCATTTTCACCCACACCGCCACGCTCAGGCCGCCGCCAAAGACACCCGTGGCCGCGAAGAGCACCAGGGTGGAGGTGGTATTGTGATTGGTGCCGTGGAGCACCGGATGGAATTTTGCCCCCAGAAGGGGGTGCTGGGCGAAAAAGCGTAGATCCGTAAAATAGGCGTTGATCCGGTCAACCAACGATTCGGAATCCGTGGTCAGCCGGGTAACGATGTCGCCGAACTCAAAGAGGATGCTGTTGCCATAAAGAATCCGCTTGGTTTTCAGCAGATACAGCACCACCAGCACCACCGCCGCCAGACCCGCCAGAAGTACCGCCAGGGTGCGTCTTCCCTGCTTCGTCCGGTGGTAGCCCTTGTCGAAGAACAGAAAGGCGGCAAACACCACCAGCTCGATCATGCCGGGGACAGAGAAGGTACTGACCATGGTCAGGGTCAGCACGGCACTGATGAGCCAGGTCTTCCAGGGCTTGTCCCAATTGGCCGTATAATGGTTCAGGTACAGCCCCAGGATCAGGAAATACTGATAGACACCCGGCTCCCGGAACAGGCCGAAATTCCGGTGCCAGTAGGGCTCCGTGCCCGTAAAGCACAGGCCGAAGTCGTAAAACCACATACCCGCCGGATTGATCCAGATTTTCGGCTTGAACACGTCCCCCCAGACCAGATGCCGCAGGCCATAGGTAGCCAGCAGCGAATAGGCCGAAAGCACCGCAAGGATCAGAAGATAGGCTCTGGCCACCCGGCGGCTGTCCGTAAAATAGGTCAGAAACACCGCGAACACCGGGCACACTGCAATGCTCAGATACATCATCTGCCAGTCCCGTTTCAGGATCATGGCAAGCAGGTACAGACCCAGAGGCACCGCCATCAAAAGCATCCGTTTATCTGTAAGGATTTCCCGAAGGCGGTTCCGGTTCACGATCAGGAAGGCCAGACCCGTCAGCACCATCACCGCCAGCATGGCAAGCTGAGAGGGATAAAAGCCCAGCCGCAAGGAGGAAATCAGGGTGTCCCGGGTCAGAAGCAGCAGGGCAAAAAGCATCACCCCGAAGGCGGCTGGCCAGAATCGGCCCTTAGGAAAGGGGTATTGCTTCATAGGGTTTTCCCTCCTGTCAGTTCCAGTATGGCATCGCGCAGGTGCGCCGACCCCCTGGGTACGGCAATGCCGCCGTAGGCCTTCGCCACCTCCTCGCAGGCGGTGTCCTGGTAGACCACCGTCTTGGTGCCGCAGCAGCAGGCCTCCAGCACGGTCATGCCGAAGGTCTCCTCGGTGCTGGGGCAGACGAATACGTCCGCAGCGGTGTAGGCCTGCGCCAATTGCCGGACATTGTCCGTTCTGGGAAGACCCAGAATTTCCGCCGGAAGGGCGGCCAGCTGCTTTTCATTCAGACCGATGAGGACAATTTGGTATTCCTCACTCAGAAGTCTGGAAAGCTCCAGGAAATCCTTCAGACCCTTCCGCGCCTCCCAGACGCTGGCAACGCCCAGAATGATTATCTTGTTTTCCAGCTGGTATTTCTCCCGGAAATCTCCGGGCGTTGGCCTAAAAATGGACTTGTCCACCTGATTGTAGATAACCTCTATGGGGTAGTCCTTCAGAAAGCTCTCCTTCACCCGACCCTCCAGCCAGCGAGAAGGCACGGTCAGGGTCAGGTTGGGAATGCCCGTAAAGAGGGCGCGCTTGCGAAGGTAGTTTTTCCGGCTGTTGTCCGCGAGGATGCTGTCGGGATAAGTGCCCTTCTGAGGGCAGTCATGGCAGCCGGTTTTCCACTTTTCGCAGCCCACATAGTCAAAATAGGCACAGTGGCCGGTGAAGGCCCAGCAGTCGTGGAGTGTCCAGTGAATTTCCTTCCCGCAGGCGCGCAGGTAGGAAAACAGCTCCCCCACATGCAGATAATAGCCGTGCAGGTTGTGAAGCCAGATTACGTCCGGGTCGTACTCCCGCACCCAGCGAAGAAATTTCCTTGTCGCCTGCCGGGAGCCGAAGCCGGCGTTGTCTAAGACGCGGCTTTCCAGGCCGTGGATTTGGTTATCCAGATTGGAGCCGATGCGCACCGTGGTCACATCGTCGCAGTTGGCAGCCATTCTTCCGTAGGCGAGCACGCAGGTATGCCCCTGGGCGCTCAAAGCCCGGCACTGATCTGCCGCGATCCGGCCGGTGCTGCCGTAGCCTGCCGTTACGTTGAGAAACAGATATCTCACGTCCTCGCCTCCTTGCTTCAAAACTTCCGCCAGACCATTTTGTCCACCACGCCGGTGTAGGACTGGATGATTCTGACCACCTTATCGGACACGTTCTCGTCCCGGTAGTCGGGGACGGGAATGCCATAGTCGCCGTTTTTGTTCATTTCCACCGCCACGTCCACCGCCTGAAGAAGACCCTTTTCGTCGATGCCGGAGAGGATAAAGCAGCCCTTGTCCAGAGCCTCCGGCCGCTCGGTGGAGGTGCGGATGCACACCGCCGGGAAGGGGCGGCCGATGGAAGTAAAGAAGCTGGATTCCTCCGGCAGGGTGCCGGAATCGGACACCACACAGAAGGCGTTCATTTGCAGGCAGTTGTAGTCGTGAAAGCCCAAAGGCTCGTGCTGAATCACCCGCTTGTCAAGGACAAAGCCGCTTTGCGCCAGCCGCTTTTTCGAGCGGGGATGGCAGGAATAGAGAATGGGCATGTCGTATTTTTCCGCCATGGCGTTGATTGCCGTAAAGAGGGACAGGAAATTTTTCTCGGTGTCGATGTTTTCCTCCCGGTGGGCAGACAGAAGAATGTACTTGCCCCTCTCAAGACCCAGGCGGGCATGAATGTGGGAAGCTTCGATTTTGGGTAAATTCCGGTGGAGCACCTCGGCCATGGGAGAACCGGTGACGTAGGTGCGCTCTCTGGGCAGGCCTGTGTCCGCCAGATACCGGCGGGCGTGCTCGGAATAGGCCATGTTCACGTCGGAAATGATGTCCACAATCCGCCGGTTGGTTTCCTCCGGCAGGCACTCGTCCTTGCAGCGGTTCCCCGCCTCCATGTGGAAAATGGGGATGTGCAGCCGCTTGGCTCCGATGACGGACAGGCAGGAATTGGTATCTCCCAGCACCAGCACCGCGTCGGGCTTCAGATGCGCCATCAGCTGATAGGACTCAGAAATGATGTTGCCCATGGTCTGCCCCAGGTTCGCGCCCACGGCATTCAGGTACACCTCCGGGTCGGCAAGCTCCAGATCATGGAAGAATACGCCGTTCAGGTTATAGTCGTAGTTCTGCCCCGTATGCGCCAGAATCACGTCGAAGTATTTCCGGGTTTTGTTGATGACCGCCGCCAGCCGAATGATCTCCGGCCGGGTGCCGACAATGATCAAAAGCTTTAATTTTCCGTTATTCTGAAAGGAAACGCTGGAATAATCCGCCATAGTTTCTCCTTTATACCGGTTCAAAGAAGGTGTCAGGTTTTTCCGGATCGAAGCACTCGTTTGCCCACATGAAGGTCACGAGGTCTTCCGTTTCGGACAGATTTGTGATGCTGTGGGTATAGCCCGGGAGCATGTGTACCGCCTGGATTTCTTCCCCGGAAACCGCAAAATTCAGCACCTCATCGGTTCCGATTTTCCGCTGCTGGATCAGACCCCGGCCGGAAACCACGATGAAAAATTCCCACTTGGTGTTGTGCCAGTGCTGACCCTTGGTAACGCCGGGTCGGGAAATGTTCACACTGAACTGGCCGCAGTTTTCGGTTTTCAGCAGCTCCGTGAAGCTGCCCCGGATATCCACGTTGGTTTTCGGGGTAAAAACTGCCTTCTCTGCGGGCAGATAGGACAGATAAGTGGAGTAGAGCTTCTTGGCAAAGCTGCCTGCCGGGATTTCCGGCATTTTCAGGGTCTGGGGCTGTGCCTGGAAAGCATCCAGAAGCTTCACGATTTCCCCCAGAGTGACGCTGTGGGTCACGGGAGCCGCGCAGAATCTGCCGTCCGCCCGGAACACCGGACGCAGGCCGTCAAAATCACAGCGGTGAGCCTTCCCTTCCAGGGCGTCCAGCATTTCCGCCACCAGATCATCGATGTACAGCATTTCCAGCCGGACAGCGGGGTCGCTGACCTGGATGGACAGGTCGTGGGCGTAGTTATAGCAGAAGGTAGCCACCACGCTGTTGTAGTTAGGACGGCACCATTTGCCAAAGAGATTGGGGAACCGGTACACCAGCACCCTTGCCCCGGTTTCCTGGGCATAGCGGAAGAACAAGTCCTCCCCTGCCTTCTTGGACTTGCCGTAGTCCCCTTCCGCGTAACGGCCAATGAGGGTGGCCTGAATGGAGGAAGAGAGCATCACCGGGCAGGTGTTGTGATATTTTTTCAGGGTACCCAGCAGCGTGGAGGCGAAGCCAAGGTTTCCCGCCATGAATTCTTCCGCGTTCTGGGGCCGGTTCACCCCGGCAAGATTGAAAACAAAGTCCGCGTTTTGGCAGCCTTCCTCCAAAGCTTCCGCGGGAGAATCCTTGTCGTAAAGGTAGAGGTTGTCAACCGAAAGGTTGGGTCTCGTTCTGTCCGTGCCGTTTCGCAGGCAGCGAAGAGCTGCGGTGAGATTTTTTCCCACGAATCCGGCGGCACCGGTAATCAGGATGTTCATAGCGGCTACCCCCTCAGCCCTTTTCCCGGAGGGCAGCCAGCTCCTCCCGGATGTAGGCAAGGGACAGAAGCTTTCCCTTCACCTGCTCCACGTCCAGCAGCTGGGTGTTGTTGGAGTTGAACTCGGTGAGCACATTCCGCTGGGCATCGCCCACCCGGAAATATTTGTCGTAATTCAGATCCCGCTTGTCAGACGGCACCCGGTAGAAATTCCCCAGGTCGATGGCGTGGGCGCACTCCTCGTTGGTAAGGAGTGTTTCGTACATTTTTTCGCCGTGGCGGATGCCGATGACCTTGATTTCGTGGCCGGGATGGAACAGCTCCGTCACCGCTTGAGCCAGCACCCGGATGGTACAGGCGGGAGCCTTCTGCACCAGGATATCGCCGCTGGTGCCGTTTCGGAAGGCGAAAAGCACCAGGTCGACGGCCTCCTCCAGGGACATGATGAATCGGGTCATGTCCGGCTCGGTGATGGTAATGGGGCTGCCGGACTTGATCTGTTCAATCCACAAGGGGATCACGCTTCCCCGGGAGCACATGACGTTGCCGTAGCGGGTGCAGCAGATTTTGGTGTCCTCCAGGTCAACCGTCCGGGATTTGGCCACGATGACCTTCTCCATCATGGCCTTGGAGGTGCCCATGGCGTTCACCGGGTAGGCCGCCTTGTCGGTAGACAGGCAGATCACCGTCTTCACGCCCTCGTCAATGGCCGCGGTAAGCACGTTGTCCGTGCCGATCACGTTGGTCTTCACCGCCTCCATGGGGAAAAACTCGCAGGAGGGCACCTGTTTCAGGGCTGCCGCGTGGAAAATGTAGTCCACATTGTGGATGGCGTTTTTCACGGACTGCAAGTCCCGGACATCGCCGATGAAGAACTTGATTTTTGCCGAGGCTTCGGGCATTTTCGCCTGGAACTCGTGGCGCATGTCGTCCTGCTTCTTTTCGTCCCGGGAGAAAATCCGGATCTCTCCGATGTCCGTATCCAGAAACCGGTTCAGCACCGCGTTGCCGAAGGAACCGGTGCCGCCGGTGATCATCAGGGTCTTGCCCGCAAAGATACTCATGGTTTCCTCTCTCCTTCCTGCCCCAGAAGCGCCCGGAAAAGGCGGACATACTGGGCAGTGCAAATCTCTTTGGTATATTTTTGTTCGTACAGGCTGCGGCAGACCCGGCGCATGGACTGCGCCGTCTCCGGGCTATCTTTCAGCGAACGGATTTTTTCCGCCAGAAGGGTTCCCTCGCCGTTTCGCACCCAGCAGCCCGCCCCGGCTTCGATATCCGAGACAATGTCGCACTCGTCCATGACGGCAAGCAGCGGGATGCCCTGCATCATGTAGCTGTAGGTTTTGCTGGGGACGCACAGGCCGGTGCTCCCTGCCACCAACGTCACCAGGGCGCAGTCGCTGATGGCAAGGGCGTTGTCAAAATCCGCCCCGTGGAGAAAGGGGTACACCGCGATATTTTCGATGTTTTCTGCCTGGACGGTCTGCTTCAGTGCCTCCATCTTGTTGCCGTGACCGGCAAAGAGGAAGAATACGTCCGGGTCATTTTTCAGCTCCCGGACGGCCTGCAAAAGGGTCTGCATGTCCTGCATGGTGCCCATATTGCCGAAATAGGACACGGTAAACCGATCCTTCGTGACCTCCCGGAAGGGATTTTGTTCCCGGTTCCGGCGCAGAAGCCCCTTGTCCTCGTACCAGTTGGGAATTACGGCGATATTTTCCGCCGGGAAGTCCCGGTGGGTCAAAATGTAGTCCCTCATCTCCCGGGACAGCGCCACAATCCGATCCGACCGCCTGCAGATGCACCGGTTGATGTGGTTCATCAGCCGGCAGATAGGGTGCTTTTCCCCCAGGGTGCCGGTGACGGTGGCCACCTCCGGGTACAGATCGTAGCTGACGAAGACCAGCTTTGTGCCAAACAACGCCTTGGCCCAGGTGGCAATCCAAGGGAGAATCGGCGGGTTGGAATAGACCACCACGCTGCGATAGCCGGATAGCCTCGGCAGGTTCAGCAGCACCATGAAGGTGAAGGAAAAGTAGTTGATGATCCGCCCCAGAAAGCCGGAGCGATCCAACTGGATGTATTTGAGCCGCCGGATGGAGATTCCCTCCACCGTCTCCCGTTTAGGAACATGAACGGTATCCGAGTATTCTCTGGGATAGCCGCAGAGCACCTCCACGGAAAAGCCCGCTTTTTGCAGAGCCTTGGCGGTGTCGAAGGGCAGCTGAGCCGAGGAAATATACTCCGGGTAGAAAAACTGGCACAGGAACAGAATGTCCTTTTTCACGCTCCGCCCTCCGTTTCCGCAATGGACTGCTCGAAGCTCACAAGGTTGTAATTTTGGGGGTAATCGCTGAGGGATTGGTCATAGCAAAGGCTGCCGAAGGCCTTCCCCGCCAGGGCGGTCACATGGGACAGAAGCTTCAACGCCCAGGCGCAGCCGCCCACCAGGCAGATGTGCTTTCCGTGGGCTTTCGCGATTTCCCGCACCATGCGGCTGGTGGAAACATACTCTGCGTTCTGGGGGCAGAACAGGCCGTCGGCACCGTCCTCGATCAGAAGCCTGAGAAATTCGCAAAGGTTATCAATATAGAGCATGGAACGCCGATTGGCGATTTCGGGGAAAATAGGAAGTTTTTTGGCCAGATGCGCCAGGGTCTGGTAATTGCCCTTGCAGCCCCTGCCGTAGATCATGGGCGGGCGGAGAATGGCCACCCGGAAGCCGTCGCCCCGAAGAAGGTCCAAATCCTCCTCGGCCTTTCGCTTGCTGATGCCATAATTGTCCGTGGGGTGCAGAGGGGTGTCGGCGGTGATGGTCAGGGTCTTCCCCACCGGGGCATGAAGGCCGTAGACGCTTTCCGAGCTGAGAAAGAGGAACTGGGAAACGCCTTCGGCTTTTGCCTTTTGGGCAAGCTCCGCCGTCAGCCGGTGGTTCACCCGGTCGTACACATCTGCCTCATCCGGATCATCCTTGGACTTCGGCTGGTGGACGATGGCCGCTGCGTGGACGATGGCGTCAACAGGTTCAAAATCCGCCTGCTTCCAGGTACCGTCCCGGAGACTGAGAAAATCCACCCGGTATTTCTCGGGCCAGCGGTTCAGGTAATTTGCCAAAGACCCGCCAATATAGCCCTGGGTGCCGGTAATGAGGATCCGCTTCATTTGCCCTTCTTCTCCTTTTCCAGCTGGCCGGTGCCGCCCTCCACCACGCCCTCGGACTTGAGCACGGAGCCGATGGTGCCGAAGAAGCACTTGCAGTCGAAGGCAAAGCTGAGATTTTTCACATACTCCCCGTCGAACCGGGCCTTCACGTCAATGGGCAGCTCGTCCCGGCCGTTGATCTGTGCCCAGCCGGTGAGCCCCGGGCGCACGTCGTTTGCCCCGTACTTGTCCCGCTCGGCAATCAGATCAAACTGGTTCCACAGAGCCGGACGGGGGCCGATAATGGCCATTTTACCCGTAAAAATCTGAAAAATCTGGGGAAGCTCGTCAAGGGAGGTCTTACGCAGGAATTTTCCCACCCGGGTGATATACTGCTCCGGGTTTTCCAGCAGATGGGTGGGCACGTCCTTGGGGGTGCTCACCTTCATGGTGCGGAATTTCAGAATCCAGAAATGGGTCTTGTGGATGCCCACCCGCTTCTGCCGGAAGAACACCGGCCCCGGATCGTCCGCCACAATGGCAATACAGATCAGAAGGTACACCGGCGACAGCACCACAATGGCGCAGGCGGACAGCAGCAGGTCAATCAAACGCTTCGCGTATTTCTGATACATGGTCATCCTCATTTCCCATTATACTTCTATACTTCAAGCTTTTTCCGATAGGTTGGCACGATTTCCGCCACAATATCCTTCATATTTTCCGTCTCGGCCTCGCAGGCCTCTCTGAGGCACTCCAACTGAGTCAGGAATTTCTCATCGTCCATCTCAATGGGCTTGCCGATGTGAATGAGCTTGTTGGCGGTCTCCTGGAGACCCTCCTCCTTCATGAGCAGCTCCTCGTAGAGCTTTTCGCCGGGGCGAAGACCGGTGTAGACCACCTTGATGTCCACGTCCGGCTCGTAGCCGCTGAGACGGATCATGTTCCGGGCCATGGTGTCGATCTTCACCGGCTCGCCCATGTCGAGAATGAAAATCTCCCCGCCCTTGGCGTAGTACCCCGCCTGGAGCACCAGGCTCACCGCCTCCGGAATGGTCATGAAATAGCGGATAATGTCCGGGTGGGTCACAGTCACCGGGCCGCCAGCCGCGATCTGCTTCTTAAAGAGCGGGATCACGCTGCCGTTGCTGCCCAGGACGTTGCCGAAGCGCACTGCCACAAATTCGGTTTTCGACCGGCGGTTCATCATCTGGATCACCATTTCGCACAGCCGCTTGGAGGCGCCCATGATGTTGGTGGGGTTCACCGCCTTGTCCGTGGAAATCAGCACGAACCGGCGGACGCCGTATTTTGCCGCCGCCCGGGCCACCTTGTAGGTGCCGAAGACGTTGTTCTTGATGGCCTCGTTGGGACTGTCCTCCATGAGAGGCACATGCTTGTGGGCCGCCGCGTGGAAAATCAGGTCAGGCCGGTAATGGCCGATGACCCAATCCACCCGGCTGGTGTCGCGCACGGAGCCGATGAGGACTTCCAGATTCAGCTCCGGGAAGTTCCGCCGAAGCTCCTGCTGGATGTCATAGGCGTTGTTTTCGTAGATGTCGAAGATGATCAGCATTTCCGGCCCGGCTCCCGCAATCTGCCGGCACAGCTCACTGCCGATGCTTCCGCCGCCGCCGGTAACCAGCACGGTTTTCCCATGGACATAGCCCACGATTTCCTCCAGGTTCACCCGGATCGGGTCTCTGCCCAGCAAATCCTGGGGATCCACCTGGCGAAGCTTGCTGACGCTGACCTCGCCGTTGACCATCTGGTAAATGCCCGGAAGCATCTGCACCTCGCAGCCGGTGGTGGTGCAGATATCCAGGATTTCCTTGCGCATTTTGGCCGGGCAGCTGGGAATGGCGAAGATAATCTTGCTGATCTTATACTGCTTTGCCATGGCGGGAATGTCGTAGCGGTTGCCCACGATGGGCACCCCGCACAGCCGCTTATTCAGCTTCACCGGGTTGTCGTCGATGACGCAGGACAGGTGATCTTTCACATAGTCGCTGCTCATGAACTCCAAGGCAAGTGCCCGACCCGCGTCTCCCGCGCCGATGAGCATGACATTTTTCAGGCCGTTTGCGTGAGTCATATGGCTGATCTGCTTCTGAGCCGTCCGCCAGAGCCGATAGGAAAAGCGGATGAGCACCGTCATGGCAAAGCTCAGAAGGTAGCCCATGACCATGCTGCTTCGGGGCATCAGGAAGCCGTCGAACCGGAACACCAGAATGCCGATGATGGCCAGCACCAGATAGGCTCCCGCGATCCGGAAGACCTCCGAGGTGCTCACAAAAGCCCAGATGCTGCTGTAGAGCCGGAAGCACAGAAACACTACAATGGTGATGACGCACCAGGGGCCAATGGCAGAGAGAAATCCCTGCAAATGCTCCGCACGAATCTCCTGGAAGGAGAAATCGTACCGGAACCACAACCCCAAGAAAAAGGACAGCATGGTACCTACCACGTCGCCTGCCATGATCAGCAGAACCTTGCCCAGGACGGCCCGGCTCAAAAACTGGGGTTTCTTCGTGTCCATTCCCGCTCACCTTCTCATCTTTGTAAGAAATACCCATTTTCCGCATAGTTCGGTTTATTATAACACATTATGCCCCATACGGCAAGTAATAGTTTCATGGGAACAAAAAAGAGGCACCCATATGGGTACCTCCACAGCATGTCAAAAAAGTCCGAAAGATACGTTGTCATTCCGAACCAGTCCGCAGACTGGTGTGGGAATCCCCCGGTTGAACGTAAAAACTTCCGGTTTTGGAACGAAAATGTTTGAAAATCAGGGGGATTGCCACGACAGTGTGCGCACTGTCTCGCAATGACACGGTTTTTCGACAGTCTGAAGAGGTACCCATATGGGTACCTCCAATTTTATCGCTCTTACAGGCCGAAACATTTTGACGCGCTTCCGGCGAAGCGGCCGGGGGATTCTTAAGGGGGCGGCTTTTCGGCAGCGCCCCTTAAGCCGGCTTCTTATCAATTTTCTTGCCGGGACAAGAAAATTGCCTCCGGAGGAACCAGCGCCAAAACATTCCTTGCGTGTAGGAAGTTTTTTGCTTTGGGACGATGAGGGCATCGTCCCCTACGAGTTCTATTAAGGAAGCTCTGATGAAATCGGCAAGAGCTGGCAGCGAGAGATTTTGGCACGAA
>ERZ808240.3957-NODE-3957-length-13753-cov-4.034166_pt1 | contig 13753 bp, 10 predicted proteins | sample MGYA00521084_ERZ808240 | MGnify/ENA primary metagenome ERZ808240 (study PRJEB31516, sample SAMN03275571) | gut metagenome | biome: mammalia-associated habitat; material: feces | host: Papio cynocephalus | place: Kenya | collected 2012-08-06 ... | reverse complement strand
CTGTCAGAGCGCTACCTGCCTGACCGATTCCTGCCCGATAAGGCCATCGACCTGATGGACGAAGCCGCCGCCCGGGTGCGCATCCGGGGACGGCAGGAGCCGCCGGAATTGCGGCGCATGGAGGAGGAGCACCATGCCGCCGAGACGGCACTTCGGCAGGCGGTGGAGCAGGAGCAGTTCGAGCAGGCCGCCGCGCTCCGGGATCAGGAGCAGGCCCTCTTGAACCGCTGGCAGAGGGAAAAGCGCCGCTGGTCCCGCTCGGAGGAGGCCCGGCAGCTCCGGGTGGAGCCATCGGACGTCAGCGCGGTATTGTCCGTCTGGACCGGCATCCCGGCGGGCGAGCTGACGGCGGACGAGAGCCGGCGGCTTATTGCGCTGGAGGAAAAGCTCCACCGGCGTGTGGTGGGCCAGAGTGCAGGGGTCGCGGCGCTGGCCCGGGCCCTGCGGCGCAGCCGGGCAGGACTTCAGGAGGAGGGCCGCCCGGTGGGTGCGTTCCTGTTTGCCGGCCCCTCCGGCGTGGGCAAGACGGAGCTGAGCCGGACGCTGGCGGAGGCGCTCTTCGGCAGTGAGCACGCTCTGATCCGGCTGGATATGTCGGAGTTCTCCGAGGGGCACAGCGTATCCCGGCTCATCGGCTCACCTCCGGGCTATGTGGGCCACGAGGAGGGCGGTCAGCTGACGGAGCAGATCCGGAAGCACCCCTATTCCGTGGTGCTGTTTGACGAGATCGAAAAGGCCAACGGGCAGGTGTGGAATCTGCTGCTGCAGATCCTGGAGGACGGCGCGCTGACAGACGCGCTGGGGCAGAAGGCGGATTTCCGCAATGCGGTGGTCATTCTGACCTCCAACCTGGGGGCGGACACCCTTTCCGGCCACCCGCTGGGCTTTGGCGACCGGCGGGCTGGGGCGGAGTATGAGCGCGCGGTGCGCTCTGCGCTGAAACAGACCTTCCGGCCGGAGTTCTTGAACCGGCTGGACGAGGTGATCTGCTTCACCCCGCTGGGGGAGGAGGAGATCCGGCAGATCGGCGGGAAAATGCTGCAAAGCCTTGCGGACCGGCTGGAATGGAAGGGTGTGAAGCTGGAGGTGCGGGAGGGCGCACTGGCAGTGCTGGGCTGTCAGGGCGGCAGCGCCGAATATGGGGCCCGTCCTCTGCGCCGCTTCCTGCGCACCCAGCTGGAGGAGCCCGCCGCCGACGCCCTGCTCTCCGGCGCGCTGGCCGACGGCGATACGCTGCGTGTGGACGGGGCCGGGGAAAACCTGACGCTGGAAGTGAAAAAAGGGTAGACAAAAGCCCCACCATGCAGAGCATGGTGGGGCAGCTTTATGGCGCGTGTGTCATCCTGAGCGAAGCGAAGGATCTTAAACACCGGTTTTCGACAAGGAATGGTCTGCGTGTAGAATATCCATGCTGTCAGATTTTTCGGCCTCAGAATAATGGGATTTCTTACTTCTCCAGATTCTCCCGGATGGCCAGAATGAAGTCCCGGCTGTTGAGGACGGTGACGTCCTTCAGGGTGGTGATGAGGGCCAGATCCTTGGTCATCTTACCCTGGGCGATGGTGTCCAGCGTAGCTTTTTCCAGCTTGTCGGCAAAGGCCATCAGCTCGGGGATGTTGTCCAGCTCGCCGCGCTTGCGCAGGGCGCCCGTCCATGCGAAGATGGTGGCCACGGAGTTGGTGGAGGTCTCCTCGCCCTTCAGGTGCTTGTAGTAGTGGCGCTGAACGGTGCCGTGGGCGGCCTCGTATTCATAGTAGCCGTGAGGGCTGACCAGCACGCTGGTCATCATGGCCAGAGAGCCGAAGGCGGAGGACACCATGTCGCTCATCACATCGCCGTCGTAGTTCTTGCAGGCCCAGATGAAGCCGCCCTCGGCCTTCATGACCCGGGCCACGGCGTCGTCGATCAGGGTGTAGAAGTATTCGATGCCGGCGGCGTCAAACTTCTGCTTGTACTCGGCCTCGAAGATCTCGGCAAAGATGTCCTTGAAGGTGTGGTCGTACTTCTTGGAGATGGTATCCTTGGTGGCGAACCACAGATCCTGCTTGGTGGCCAGCGCGTACTCAAAGCAGCTGCGGGCGAAGCTCTCGATGGAGGCGTTCAGGTTGTGCATACCCTGTGCCACGCCGGGGCCCTTGAACTCGTGCACCAGCGCGCGCTCCTCGGTGCCGTCGGCGGCGGTGTAGACCAGCTCCACCTTGCCGGGGCCGGGAATGATCATCTCAGTGTTCTTGTAGACATCGCCATAGGCGTGGCGGGCCAGCGTGATGGGCTTTTTCCAGTTCTTCACGCAGGGCTCGATGCCCTTCACCACGATGGGGGCACGGAACACGGTGCCGTCCAGCATGGCGCGGATGGTGCCGTTGGGGGAGGGCCACATCTTGTGGAGGTTATACTCCTCCACCCGCTGGGCGTTGGGGGTGATGGTGGCGCACTTGACGGCCACGCCGTACTTCTTGGTGGCGTTGGCGGAGTCCACCGTCACCTGATCGTTCGTCTCGTCCCGGTGCTTGAGACCGAGGTCGTAGTATTCAGTCTTGAGGTCCACGAAGGGGAGGATCAGCTCGTCCTTGATGATCTGCCACAGGACGCGGGTCATCTCGTCGCCGTCCATCTCCACCAGGGGAGTGGTCATGGGAATACGGGGCATGGAAACACCTGCTTTCATTTTAGTGACTTTATTATAGCGAAGTGCGGGGCATTGTGCAAGAGGGAGCTTAAAAAGGTTCATTTTACATGAGAGAGCCCCGAAATGCTTGTACATTATAAACAAAAAGTAACACCGTTTTGTGGGATATTCACTTTGCGACATATTCCTATGCCGCAGAATGAATTTTACAGAAAACTGTATAAAATGCTATATTTAAGCTCGGATTGAGCGTGCTGGGTCCGGCCGGACAGCAGAGTTGCTCAAAAGACAGAAGATGGAAGAGAAAAATCAAGAGGAGGAAATTTTGGATGAGCGAACATAATATCAACAGCACCAAGAGCAATTTTGGCCGGTGGGGCTGGACGATGATCGTATATGCCGGACTGATGTACTTCTTCGGCTCCGGCTTCCGCAGTGACGGCCTGAATGTCATTGTGGGCAACTTTGCCGCCGCCCATGCGCTGGATGGAAACCAGCTGTTGGCGCTGGCGACACCCGCCAGCTGGGCTGGCTTTATCGGCTCAATTTTCTGGGCATTCCTTGTGGATCGAAAGGGCCTGCGCCCCATTGCGCTGATCACCGGCATTCTGGGCGGCATTTCCTTTTTCCTGTATGGCGTTGTGTCCACCACAATGGGCTTCTTCGCCGTCACCGCATTTGTAAACTTCATGTGCTATGGCTTTAACTATACGGTTGCCACTACGCTGATGTCCAACTGGTTCCCGATGAAGAAAGGTCTGGCGCTGGGTTGGGCCACCATGGGTCAGAACATGGCTTCTGCCGCCTTTGTGCCGCTGTTCCTGTTCATTATGCACCGGGTGTCCCTGACCGGTTCCTTCTACACCATGGGTATTCTGCTGGCCGTGGTCAGCATTCTGGGCTTCTTCATCGTGCGCGACCACCCCGAGGAGCGAGGCTGCGCGCCGGACAACGGTTCCTTCACCAAGGAGGAGATCGAGGCCAACCTCCGCGAGCTTCAGAAGTATAAATCCCCATGGACGCCCGCAAAGCTGCTGAAGAACAAGCAGGTCTGGCTGATCGGCCTGTCTCTGGGCATCTATGTTCTGGTCACTGTCTCTCTGATTTCCCAGATGATCCCGCGCCTGATGTCCTGCGGCTGGAGCGAGACCAAGTCCACCGGCATGATGACCATTGCCGCCTTCTTCGGCCTGCTGGGCAGTTATGCCACCGGCTGGCTGGATCAGAAGGTGGGCACCAAGAAGGCCTGCATCATCTATGGCATCTGGTATCTGGTCGGCCTGATCTTCTGCATCGTGCCTGCCAGCAGCTTCAGCCTCTACGCCTCTGTGGTCTTTATTGGTATCGGCATTGGTGGCGTCGGCAATCTGTTCCCCTCCATGGTGGGCACCGTGTTCGGCCGTTATGATTTCGTCCGTGCGCTGGGCGTCATCACCCCGATCCATACCATTGTGAACTCCTTCGCCTTTGCAGTCGTGGCCTTTGGTCTGGCCTATCTGGGCGGCTACTCCGGCGCTTACACCATTGTGGCCGTGCTGGATGTGATCGCCATTATTCTCATCGCGTTCGTGGATGATACCTGCATCGGCAAGAACTGAGCATTGCATAGTTCCTACCATTTTCTCAAAGCCGCAAATGCCGCACCTGACAAGGGTGCGGCATTTGCGGCTTTTGGGGACAGCAAAACCGCCCCCGCATAACCATGCGGGGGCGGTAAATGATTTGCCTTACGCGTGAGCGGCTTCGGGCTGCTCCTCTTTTTTTGCCTTTGCGGCCAGACCCTTGGCGTTGGCCAGCATCAGCTTGATGCGGTTCTCCTGGTTGATCTCGGTGGCGGAGGGGTCATAGTCGATGGCGACGATATTGGAGTTGGGGTAGTTGTCCTTCAGGGCGCGGATCATGCCCTTGCCCACGATGTGGTTGGGCAGGCAGCCAAAGGGCTGGGCACAGACGATGTTGTTGGTGCCGGAGTGGATGAGCTCCAGCATTTCGGCGGTGAGCAGCCAGCCTTCGCCCATCTTGCAGCCGTCGCCCAGATAGCCCTTGACCAGCCTTTGCAGGTCGGCGAAGTCGCCGGGGGCGCGGAAGCGGCCGGAGGCCTTCAGGGCGTCGATCATGTCGTGCTGGCACTTCTCGATGTAGCCCATGAAGAACTGGCAGACCTTTTTCTTGAGCAGGCTGCCGCCGTAGATGTCCACATCCACCACGCGGTTGTAGATCTTGAAGATCATGAAGTCGGTCAGGCCGGGCACCACGGGTTCTGCGCCCTCGGAGAGCAGGAAGTGCTCCAGATTGTTGTTGCCTAGGGCGGAGAACTTGACGTAGATCTCGCCCACCACGCCGACCCGGATCTTCTCGCCGGGGGCATAGGGGATGGTCTTGAAGTCATTGCAGATCTCGGCAAAGGCGGCGCGCATCTGCTTGCGGCTCATGCCCTTGCCGGCGGTGAAGCGGTCGATGAGCTTGTTGCACCAGAAGTCCACCATCTTGTCCGTGTCCCCGGCGTTCAGCTCGTAGGGGCGCACCTGATTGGCCACATTCATAATGAGATCGCCGTACATCATGGCGTAGATCAGCTTGCGGATCAGCGGAATGGTCAGGGAGAAGCCGGGGTTTTTTTCCAGACCGAAGGAGACGGAAATGACGGGGATGTACTCCATGCCGGCCTTTTTGAGGGCCTTGCGGAGCAGGTGGATGTAGTTGCTGGCGCGGCAGCCGCCGCCGGTCTGGGTGATGAACAGCGCCACCTTGTGGGGGTCGTAGCCGCCGTTCTTGATGGCGTCGATGAACTGACCGATGACCAGCAGGGCGGGGTAGCAGGTGTCGTTGTGGACGTATTTCAGTCCCTCGTCCACCACGGCTCGGCCCTGATTGTTCAGCTGCTCCACATGGTAGCCCTCCAGCTGGAGCATTTTCTTGAACATACCGAAGTGGATGGGCAGCATCTGGGGCATCAGGATGGTGTATTCCTCCTTCATCTCCTTGGTGAAGAGAAGGCGGCCGGTGTTGTCATATACTAATTCAGCCATGGGCAGAAACCTCTTTTTCAGGATTTGGGCCAGTAGACCGGCCCGCGGGAGCGCTGGCAGCCCAGTGAAGTCTGCAGTGCCAGCGAGGGGAGATTGTCCTTAAAGATCTGGGCATAGGGGATAAAGCCCCGGGAGAGCTCCAGATTTACAATGTGTGCTTCCAGCAGGGAGGCGAGTCCCCGGCGGCGGTAGGCGGGGTAGACCTCCAGCAGCCCGAGAGTGCCGTCATCATGCCAGCCCATGAAGCCCGCCAGTGTATCGCCGTCAAATGCGCCGATCACGTCATGGCGCTGGAGCGTTTTCATGAGATCGTCATCGCCGATCAGGGTGTACTGGGCCCGGACGGCGGGATAGAAGGACTCATCCAGCGCCCGGAGCGTGAAAGAGTGCTCCGGGATGGGCATGGGAGATGCGCTCATATAGGCGGTCTGCCAGCAGAAGTTGCAGCCGGGATAGCCGAAGCGCTTCTGTAGCAGCGGCCAGCACAGCTCCTCGTGCCAGGTGACGTAGCCCGCATCCTCCGGGAGGAGTGCGATCAGATCGGCGGCCCGCTGTTCGGTCTGGGCGGACAGGGTGTAGTGGTCGCCACCGCCGGCCAGCACCACCCGCACCAGCGCGCCCTGCGCGTCGACGTCCACCACCTGCCCGGTGCCCCGGGCCAGCGGCTGGGTGAGGTCGAGGTAGCGGATGGGGTCGGCGTCAATGACCGCCTTCATACAGGCGAGTTCATTCATGGGCGGCGCGCTTCTTGCGCTCTTCAATGGCGGCGATCAGGGAGCGGATGCGGATCTTGACCGCGCCGAGGTTGGAGATGTCGTCAATCTTCAGCTGGGTGTAGAGCTTGCCGCCCTCCTCCAGAATGGAGCGCATCTCGTCGCCGGTGATGGCGTCCACGCCGCAGCCGAAGCTGACCAGCTGGATGAGCTCCATGTCCTCCTGCGTGCAGACGTAGCGGGCGGCGTTGTACATACGGGCGTGGAATGTCCACTGGTTGAGGACGGTGCGGGGCTGCTTGTCCATCTTCCACGCCACACTGTCCTCAGTGATGAGCACGAAATGGAAACCGGTGACCAGATCGTTGATGCCGTGGTTGATCTCCGGGTCCATGTGGTAGGGGCGTCCGGCTACCACCATGATGGGGCAGTCGTTCTGGCGGGCAAAGTCGATGTACTCCTGAGCGGTCTTGCGCACGTCGGCCTCATAGTCGGCATAGGCCTGATAGGCGGCTCTGGCGGCGGCGACGGTCTCCTTTTTCGGAATGCCGAATTCCTTCTGGAAGTAGACGGCGGCGCGCTTTTCAAAGTCCCTGGGCCGGTGCAGGCCGAAGTATTCGTGGATGAAGTGCTTGCCCTCCAGCGCCGGAATGTTGGCGGCGATCAGGTCGGGGTAGTAGGCCACTACGGGGCAGTTATAGTTGTTGTCGCTGATGTGCTCATCGAAGTTGTAGCTCATGCAGGGGTAGAAGATGGTGTCCACGCCCTCCTCCAGCAGGCTGAGTACATGGCCGTGCACCAGCTTGGCGGGATAACACACCGTGTCGGAGGGGATGGTGCGCTGGCCCTTGATGTAGAGCTGACGGCTGGACTCAGGGGAGAGCACCACATCGAAGTTCAGCTTGGTGAAGAATGCAAACCAGAAGGGCAGGTTTTCGTACATATTCAGCGCGAAGGGGATTCCCATTTTTCCGCGGCTGCCGTTGCCCTGGCCCACGCCGTGCATGGCGCGTAGCTTCTCATATTTGTACTTCATGAGGTCGGGCATATGCTCCTGCTTGCCGCCCAGCGGCTTGGAACAGCGGTTGCCGGAGATGAAGCGGCGGCCGCCGTCGAACTGGTTGATGGTCAGGCTGCAGTGGTTGGTGCAGCCATTGCAGGTGATGGGCTTGGCGGTGTGCTGGAAGGATTTGAGCTCCTCCGGAGTGAGGAGCTGGCTCTTCTCCAGCGCCAGGTCCTTGGCGGCCAGTGCCGCGCCGAAGGCGCCCATCAGACCGGCGATGGTGGGCCGGGTGACATTGCGGCCCAGCTCCTGCTCGAAGGCCCGGAGCACCGCGTCATTGAGGAAGGTGCCGCCCTGCACCACGATGTGCTGGCCCAGCTCATCGGCGGAGGACATACGCAGCACCTTGTAGATGGCGTTCTTGACGATGGAGATGGCGAGGCCGGCGGAGATGTCGGCCACGCTGGCGCCGTCCTTCTGGGCCTGCTTGACGGAGGAGTTCATGAACACCGTGCAGCGGGAGCCCAGGTTCACCGGCTTTTCGGTGAACAGGCCCAGCTTGGCGAAGTCGGCGATGTTGTAGCCCAGCGCCTTGGCGAAGGTCTCAATAAAGGAGCCGCAGCCGGAGGAGCAGGCCTCGTTCAGCATGATGGAGTCCACCGCGCCGTTGCGGATCTTGAAGCACTTCATGTCCTGACCGCCGATGTCGATGATGAAGTCCACGTCGGGGTTGAAGTGCTTGGCGGCGTTCAGGTGGGCCACCGTCTCCACAAGGCCCAGGTCGCAGCGGAAGGCGTTTTTGATAAGGTCCTCGCCGTAGCCGGTGACGGCGCTGCCCTTGATGTGGATCCGATCGCCGCACAGGGCGTAGATCTTGTCCAGCTGCTCCCGGACAATGGCCACCGGGTTGCCCTGGTTGGAGTGATAGTAGGTGTAGAGCAGTCCGCCGTCCGGGGCAATGAGGGCCAGCTTGGTGGTGGTGCTGCCCGCGTCAATGCCCAGATAGGCGTCGCCCTCATAGGTGGCGGCATCCACCACCGGGGGATGGGAGGAGTTGTGCCGCTGACAGAATGCGTCGTACTCCTCCTGGCTCTTGAAAAGCTGGGGGGCGGTGTTCAGGGTGGTGGTAGCCTCCCGGCTTTCTTCCAGCAGCTTCAGGGCCTTGTCAAAGGGCATGGAGTCGTAGTCGGAGGCACACAGTGCCGCGCCGATGGCGGCGAAGCAGTCGCCGTCCTCGGGGAAGATGGCGTGCTCTTCGTCCAGCTTCAGCGTCTCCACGAAGCGCTCCCGCAGTCCCTTCAGGAAGTGGAGCGGGCCGCCCAGAAAGACGATCTTGCCCTTGAGTTCGCGGCCCTGGGTCAGACCGGCAATGGTCTGGTCCACCACGGCCTGGAAGATGCTGGCCGCCACGTCCTCCTTCCGGCCGCCCTGGTTCAGGATGGGCTGTATGTCGCTCTTGGCGAACACGCCGCAGCGGGAGGCGATGGGGTAGATCTTCTCATGCTTGAGGGAGAGCGTGTCCAGCTCGTCGGCGGTGACGTTCATCAGCGTGGCCATCTGGTCGATGAAGGCGCCGGTGCCGCCGGCACAGGAGCCGTTCATGCGCTCCTCCAGCGCGCCGCCGAAGAAGATGATCTTGGCGTCCTCACCGCCCAGCTCGATCACCGCGTCGGTGTCGGGGATGTACTCGTTGACGGCGGCGGCGGTGGCGTACACTTCCTGCACAAAGTCGATGCCGCTGGCCTTGGCTACGCCCAGACCGGCGGAGCCGGTGATGACCAGCCGGATGTCCTGCCCGGAGAACCGGGGGGCGATGGAGCTCAGGATCTCGCAGGCCTTTTCACGCACCTTGGAAAAATGCCGCTCATAGGAGCGGAACAGCAGCTTGTTCTGTTCATCGAGTACGACCACCTTGACGGTGGTGGAACCGATGTCGATACCAATACGAAGGCTCATAAAAGTCCACCTTATCTCATAATAATACAGATTACATTATAGCGAAATTTCGAGGATTATCAAGTTATTCTACCACAGGAATTGTGAACGCGCTGTAAAATATCCGGCGGATCGGAAGTAATTTGCCCCGCTGCAGGGGGAAGTGTACACTTGTTCCAAAACAAAGCCGCTTGCCGCCATAAAAAAGATGGAAAATTTGCGCAAACCATCCAAATTTTTGAATCAACTGGTTAGAAAGTTGATATTACATTTTTCTAGTAGTATAGTAAATTTGAAAATGAAAAGAAAATGTGAGATGTTCGCAATGCAACAAGGGAGGTGTTTATCATGCAGCGAGAAAGGAAAGTATCAACATATTGGAAACTAAAAAGGAGAATGAATCATGAAAAAATGAGAAAATTTGTTTCTGCACTGCTGATTTTGACCACGCTATTTTGCTATTGCGCTGTTCCAGCGACTACCGCAGCAGCTGCTGGGGATGATAGTGTTGCAGTATGCCAGTTGGTAGCAAGATGGAATATTACCCCAGAGCAGTGCAGGGAAATGGCTGCGGCCATGAATGATGGAAGTCATTGGACAGATGATATTGCAATTGCAGTTGCAGAAATAATTGGTGGAGGAGCGCTTGGTGGAGTTACATGGCTTGCCACTCAAATTAAAAATATGAATTACAGGGCAGCTAAGCAGGCACTTCAAAACGGTGCAAAGAGCGGAAAAGGTTGCACAATGCTCATTTATGATAATGCGGTTCCAACCATTATTCAAAATTATTGAATAATTAAGTGATAAGCGGAAACAGAGAGGGGCGAGAGGTATGCGCGATAATCAGAAAAGGAAACTTTCCATAGCCTATTTGTCGTTGTTTGCCTATATTGGGTTAATGATTCTACAAGGTATCTACATGGAGATTGCGCTCGACAAAACCGCAATACAACCATTGCTTCACTATGCCCAATCCGGTGAGTGGAGGTATAGCCTCTGGCCGATGCGGAATATGATTGCATTGATTTCTGGAGGGCATGTGCTGGATGCACTGGTGGTATATGGAGGCGAGTTTCTGCTTGCTATTCCGTTGGGGATTTACCTCCCTTTGTTCAACCGAAAAAATCGTACCTATGGCAGAACACTCATCAGAGCCATGGCCTTGGGGATTATCATCATCATAACGGGCGGAATGCGTGCTATTGGCGTGTTTGAACTGGACTATTTTATACTACTGATTCTCGGGACGACAGTTGGTTACTGGATTTGGCAGCGTTGCCTGTGGATATATTTTATCGAACAGGAGGAGACTTAAAAAGGAAAACAGCAATTGCGGAGCAAGAATATCTGGGGGGTGATAAAATGATCGATCGTAATCAGATCAGGAAACAGATTCAGCACCTTCGGATATGTGATTGGGCTGCAACCTTGATTTGTGTGGTTTCCATAGCGCTGGTTCTGTCCCCCCCAAAAATTTCCAAAAGCTATTACTTGATTCCTGTGAGTGTGGCGGTGGGCGGATTCCAGTGGTATCGCGTGATTAAAAATGACGACCTCAAGGTGGCCTGCACCTGTCCGCACTGCCATAAGCGGATTTCGCCCAGGCGGCTGCTGCGGGAGAACATGATGGTCTGCCCCTATTGTGGCAAGCCAATTATGGAGCAGAAGCCGGAGATCAACCTGTGACGGATTGGACAATCAAATGGAAACCGTTTGCGCCGGGCGGCCGGGAAAGGTCGCCCGGCTTTTGTGCTTTGGATGGGGATGCCTTTACCGAGGGACGGAATCGTGCTATAATTCCGATGATGAATATAATGTATGCAGGAGGAATGTCCCATGCCGCCCAAAATGAATTTTGACCGCCCAAATTATGACAGTCAGGAGGGAATGCTGGCTCAGGCGGAGGAGATGGCCCGCTATTTTCGGGAGGATATGCCCGGGACCGTGGCGGACAAGATCCCGCTCTATGTCCACGAGGTGAACTACGAGCGCAAGACGCTGACCATGGTGCTCCAGCCCTCCCCTTGGACGGCGGACCGGAGCGGTTATATGAGCAACGGTGCCTTCTGCGTGGCGCTGGATGAGACGATGGGATTTCTCTGCCTCTACACTGCCCGGATGCCCATGACCCCCACCGTCACCATGCAGCTCTCTCTGCTGGGCCCCATCCCGCTGGACAAGCCGCTCTATATCAAGGCGAAGATCCTGAGCAGCGACGGCACCAAACTGGACGTGGGCGCCACCGCGTGGAGCGGCGATATGGAGCATGAGCCGGTGTGCACCGCTGTGGGCATCTACTTTGCCCCGAAGGCGAAGTCGTAAGGAGGAACGTACGATGAATAAACAGGATGTTTACGCCCTGCTGGACGAAAAGAAATTCTGGCACGAGATCACCGAACACAAGGCGGTCTATAATATGGCGGAGCTGGCCGAGGTGGAGTGCCCCTATCCGGAGGCGGACGCCAAGAATCTGTTTGTTCGGGATGATAAAAAGCGTAATTATTACCTTATCACCGTCAAGGGCGATAAGCGGGTGGACCTGAAAGCCTTCCGCAAGGCCTACGGCACAAAGTCGCTGACCTTTGCCTCCCCGGAGGATCTGTCCGCCATTCTCGGCCTGATCCCCGGTGCGGTCACGCCTCTGGGCGTGCTCAATGACGAGGAGCGGAAGGCAAAACTGTTTCTGGATCAGGAGTTTTTAAATGCCCCCGGGCTGATCGGTGTCCATCCCAATGACAATACCGCCACCGTCTGGATGAAAACAGAGGATCTGATTGCGCTGGTCAAAGAGCACGGCACCAAGGTGGAGTTGGTGGAGGTTTAAGAGATAAATTGGGGTTTGGCAAAATAAAAGCAAAGTTATCTATTATGGTGTAGGGCGGGTGCTTGCCCTCGCCGCGGACGGCCGCAGTTACCGCAATAGGATAGCCTACAGGTGTGTTGCAAGCGTGATTTATGCTTACTCATGCAAATCGGCATACCTTTTACGATAGCATTTGCAAATCTGCCAGCATGGCACGGCGGGGGCAAGCACCCGCCCTACATCAGACCTGAAAGCTGTCAGCACCGCCCGAAAGGCTTCCCCCAAGGGGAAGCCTTTCGGAGGAAACCTACCCCCCCCCAATTTGCCGTCCTAAGTAAAAATGAGAAATCCCCCCTGACCGCTTCAGCAGTCAGGGGGGAGCGCTTTTAGATGCTTATTACAGCTCGCTCAGCTCCAAATACTCCATGGGATCGGAGGTGGCGGCGACATAGAGTCCGTTGAAATTGCCCAGCCGCAGCTCGAAATGGCAGTGCACGCCGGTGACGCGGCCGGTGGCACCCATCTCGGCAATCTTTTCACCCTGCTCCACGGTGTTGCCCACGCTGACGCAGATGGCGGAGTTGTGGGCGTAGTAGGTGTGGGTACCGTTATCGTGCTCCACGACCACCAGATTGCCGTAGCCGCCGTTGTCCCAGCCGGCGTAGACCACGGTTCCGGCCCGGGCGGCACAGATGTCAGCTCCGGCGGCGCCGGCAATGTCGATGCCGGCGTGCTTGCGGTGGGCACCGTTGATGGTGTCAATGCCGTAGCTGCCAGTGTAATTGCCGTGGGCGGGCCAGATATACTCGGCGCGCTCCTTGGTGCCCACATAGGTCACGGTGTCCTGGGCCTCCACGGTGGTGGTGGAGCCGGTCTGCTTGCGCAGCTTCTCCACGCCGTTGACGCTGATGACATCATAAGTGGTGGTCTGCTCCCCGGCGTGTCCCTCGACGGTGTAGCTCTCGTCTGTATACAGGCTGTCGTCCTCCACAGTGACGGAGCCGCAGGGGATCTCGGTGATCTCGTTGACGGTGGAGATGGTCTGCACCGCCAGCTTGTTCAGCACGGCGGCTTTGGAGGACAGCGGCGTGTCGGCGGCGTCCTTCACAAGGGCGGAATTTTCGGAGCGGATCTGCACGGCGCTGAGTACCTTCAGGGTGGAGACAGAGTCGGTGCGGTAGGAGTCCACAGCATCCTCATAGAGCCGGGTCAGGGTGTCCTCGTCCTTGGAGGCGGCCACGCTCTGGCCGTTGATGGAGAGCACCCACACGGGGGACGCGCCGGCCGGGGCGGCCATTGCAGTGCCGATGCCCAACGCGCTCAGAGATAAAGTGCCGATCACGGCGGCGCTCACCAGTGCGAGCGTGCGGCCCTTCACCCGGCGGAAGAGGGACTCCGGTTTCTGCTGCATCTTGATCGCGCACCTTTCTGTTACAAATCAGCGTTAAGTGAATACAAAACGAAAACAACTATTACAAGTTGTTACAAATATAGTAACAGAAATGTCAGCGCCTGTCAACCACTATATGTGGGTATCCGGTGGATTTGTTCGATACATCGGCACAAAATAGGGTATGCGGGGCAGATTTTAGCGAATTTTGGCGGTTACAAAATGGGGGGTCAAGAGGAGATATACAG
>ERZ808240.3955-NODE-3955-length-13758-cov-18.499964_pt1 | contig 13758 bp, 9 predicted proteins | sample MGYA00521084_ERZ808240 | MGnify/ENA primary metagenome ERZ808240 (study PRJEB31516, sample SAMN03275571) | gut metagenome | biome: mammalia-associated habitat; material: feces | host: Papio cynocephalus | place: Kenya | collected 2012-08-06 ... | reverse complement strand
AAATCACCGGCTCCACCGGCGCACGCATCATATTTATGCACTCGCCCGACGGCGGCGCCCGCATCGAACTGATGCAAAAGCCCCGACCCACCGACCAACCGCTCACCCCACCTCTCGGACAAGCCGATGTCCAATCCGGCGAGCGACCCGCCACCCCGCCATGCGGACAAACCGGTACCCCACCCAGCGGATACGCACACCTGGCATTTTCGGTCGGCAGCGAAGACGCTGTCAATGCCCTCATCCAACACCTGCAAGCCGCCGGCGTGACCATCCTCCGCCGGCCGCAGCACACACCCTCCGGCACCCTCCTCGCCACCATCGCCGACCCCGACGGCAACCCCCTCGAAATCGTCCCCTGACCTCCCATGCCCGCCAGCCCATCAGCCTTATCTCCGCCTGCTTCACACTATCATAACCACATAGCCATAACAGACCACATAATTCAACTATTTTTATTATTCTAGTGTTTTATTCAAATTAATCACTAACTTTGTCTTTTGAAACAGACTTCGTTTATGGATAGCACAAACACCTGCTCAGACATGAAGGACAACATCAATACGTCCACCAATTTCTTTACAAATAAGAATGGCAATACTCTCATAAAGGAATTTGAGGGTATATTGCAGCATAATAATCTCATCAAAAACATCGATGCCGTTGTCGGTTTTTTGCGTGCCTCAGGATATTTCGCATTACGCCCATTACTTGACAATCTAAATAGAGTTCGCATACTTATTGGTATTAATGTAGATAAATATATATCACAAGCTGCAAACTCGGGACATATTTTCTTTGGCGCAGAGAGTGAGGTTAAGGTCGACTGTTTACGCAAAATCCGCAAAGACATCGAACAATCCCATTATTCTAAAGATGTTGAAGACGGGATTTTCCAAATGCTTGAAGACATAATCAATGGCAAGCTTGAGCTTCGCGCCCACCCATCAAGGCAAATCCACGCAAAGCTGTATGTCTTATATCCGGAAAACTTCAATCAATACTCACAAGGCATCGCTATTACAGGGTCAAGTAATCTGTCCGGATACGGATTAGGAGTCTCAGAAGATAAACAATACGAATTCAACGTTAAACTGAGCCGATTTGACGACGTGAAGTTTGCCAAAGACGAATTCGAACAAATATGGGAAGAGGCCGAAGGATGCATCATAACATCCGAGGACATAAAAGGTTCTATAACCAGAACTTATCTAAATGGTGATGCAACACCCTACGACATTTACATCAAAATGTTAATGGAGTTTTTCTCCGATAGGGTATTAGCAACCAATGACAACGACCCGTTCGATATGCCAAAAGGGTATACAAAATACGACTATCAGATGGATGCTGTTGTTGAAGGTTATCAGAAGCTCATCCATTATGATGGTTTTTTCCTCGCAGACGTGGTCGGCCTTGGCAAAACAGTTGTTGCCACCATGATAGCAAAAAAGTTCTTGATCGAAAATGGACGAGACAACACAAAAATACTTGTTGTATACCCTCCGGCAGTAGAACAAAACTGGAAAGCGACATTCAAAGACTTCGGCATAGACAAATATGCGAACTTCATCACTAATGGTAGTTTAGCCAACATTCTTGACGAAGATAACTACAACTATTGGAACGCAGATGAGTTTGACCTTATCTTGGTTGACGAAGCCCATAAATTCAGGTCGCACACTACTAAGGGTTTTGAGCAATTACAAGAAATATGCAAAATGCCACGCATTGAGACCGGCAATATTCCAGGCTACAAGAAAAAAGTTATGTTGATTTCGGCAACACCGATGAACAATACCCCTGCAGACATTTATACCGAAATCCTACTTTTCCAAGACCCACGCCGCTGCACAATTGATGGAGTCTCAAATCTTACGGCCTTCTTTGCTCCGCTAATTAAGAAATTCCAACGGTTAAGGAAAGACCCTGATTCCAGCTTACCGCAATTCAAAATATTAGCAGAACGTGTCCGTGACAGGATTATAAAACCTCTAACAGTCCGACGCACACGCACTGACATCGAAAATGTGGCACGCTACAATAAAGACATCGGCTGTTTTCCAAAGGTTGAGCGACCAATAGAGAATAGGTATGAGCTGAATGAGCATCTGGCTAATTTGTTTGAGAATGCGATGAAAATCCTCGACAAAGAACTTACCTATGCACGCTATCAAGCAATTGCATATCTAAAGCCCGAAGTTTCTAAAGGTTTGTACGACAACGCAGAGTTGATAAGCCGCAGTTTGGCCGGCATTCGCAAAAATGGGTTAGTAAAACGATTGGAGAGTAGTTTCTACGCTTTTCAAAAGTCATTAAATAATTTCCGGCAAGCCAACCAAAACATGATTGACATGTTCAATCGTGACAAGGTCTTCATTGCTCCCGATCTTGACATCAACAACTTACTGGAGTCCGGGGTTTCTGATGAAGAAATCGAAGCTAAATTGAATACAAAAGCAGAGGACAATCCCAAAAACAAGGTATTCAAGGCATCAGATTTCAAGGACGGATACCTCGACATGCTCCAAAAAGATCAAACGATTCTCGAAGACTTATATAAAGCTTGGGAGAATATCTCCGATGCTGATGACTCCAAATTTGCGAAATTCAACGAACTACTCAAGCACGAGCTTTTTAAGACCGAAAAAAATCCGGGACAAAAGCTTGTGGTATTCTCCGAATCAGTTGACACTGTAAAGTATCTTGAAAGGCGCATAAATCGAAAAGATGTACTCGTTGTTTCTGCGGAAAACCGTAATAGTTTATTCAAAACAATTCGAGAGAATTTCGATGCAAACTACAGTCCAAAGCTAAACGACTACAATATTATACTCACAACAGACGTTTTGGCAGAAGGAATCAATCTACATCGAGCCAACGTTATTGTGAATTACGATACGCCATGGAACAGCACTCGATTGATGCAACGCATTGGACGTATCAACCGTATCGGTTCATCGTCAAAGCACATATACAACTATGTGTTCTATCCATCACGTGAAGGGAATAGGGAAATAAATCTCACTCAAATAGCGCTAAGCAAAATCCAATCATTTCATTCGACTTTTGGCGAAGACAACCAGATTTATTCCACCGAAGAAGTACTTGACTGGGACCTTACAAAGCTATTCGATGAAGGAATAAAACGTCAGAAAGAAGACGTCAACCAAGAACTACCATTCTATGAAGAACTTCGAGCTCTATACACGACCGACCGCAGGGAATACAACCGCATAGCCAAACTATCTTTGCGCAGTCGTACAGGGCGAGAGCCACGAAACATAGACGGTGTCACCCTATCAGGAGACACACTTGTGTTCCTCAAAACTAATTTCCGAAAGATGTTCTTCCTTGTATCTGAAACGGCAAAAGAGCTATCCGTTGTTGACGCACTTAGATATTTCAAAGCGTCAAAAGAGGAACAGCCCGTGGAAAGGATTGAGCAGCATCACGAACATGTCAATATGGCATTGCAAAAATTCCGTGCCATCAGAGATGAAGAACTGCGCACACAGGAAACACCACAGGAAGCAAAAACGTCTCTTGGCGTACAGGTCAGCACCGCAGTCAGCCTTCTAAACAGCTTCCTCAGAGAAATAGATGATACAGAGATATATACTAAAGTAGTTCAGCTAAAGTCATTAGCCGAACGCGGCGTCATCACATACATACCTAAGCGGTTACAACGCATACAAAAAGATTTGCGCCGTACAAATGGCAAGGCTCGGATGACACACGACGAGGCACTGGACGAAATCATTGAAATGGCAAAAAAATACGCCGCATACTATATGGCACAAGAGTCTGAAAGCGACCGGCAAGAGACTAATGCCGAAATAATCCTATCAGAATCATTTAGAGAATAATCATCATGGACTATAAAAAAATAATAGAGGCAAAGTATAATCGTAAAGACTGGCAAGATCTGCTTCGCGATATATTCCACAACAACGTCAAATTCTTCACCAGTGTCGGTGAAGTTGAAGTGAACAGCCGTCTCGCAAAGAGCGCAATATTCCTTGGAAATATTTCTCTTTCCGATGGAGAATCCCTTGCTGTATACGAGGTGGAACTCGCAGATAATGTGGACATCGCCCGCAATCGCCGTGGCATACGGGATATGCTAACAAAAGACTGGCGCGACTCTGGGTACGCCGGTGCATTTATGTTCTGCTACCGTAAGGGAGAAAGCGTATTGCGCTTCTCTTACGTTAGTGAGACCTGGGGATTTAACAAGAACGGCGAGTACGAGAAAATAACGACTGACACAAAGCGCTACACGTATTTATTAGGCGAAGGACGTGGTTGCCGTACAGCAATCGAGCAATTCGGTGCTTTAAAGAATAGCAAACGGGCTCTTAGCGATGTCACCGCAGCTTTCTCTGTCGATGTCCTTACCAAGCAGTTCTACAAAGATCTATATGGCTGGTATCAATGGGCCATAGACCCTGCTTCAGGTGTATTTTTCCCGAACAATACATCTATCGAAGATGATGATCGCGAGGACATTGAGACAAAGATAATACGCATGATTACACGTATTATGTTCGTTTGGTTTATCAAACAAAAAGGTCTTGTGCCTAACGAAATATTCGACGTTGACTATCTTGAGAAAATTCTGAAAGACTTTGACCCCGAAAGTAAAAGTATAGGTAATTTCTACAATGCAATTCTTCAGAACTTGTTCTTTGCCACCCTTAACCGAGCTATCGAAGACGAGCAAGGTAATAAGCGTAAGTTTGCTACAAGTGTTAACCGAGATATTAAGACCTTATACCGCTATGCCGAAATGTTCAATATAAGCGAAGACGAGGTCATAAAACTATTTGCCGGAGTACCGTTCCTAAACGGCGGCCTTTTTGAATGTCTTGATAAGACTAAACAAATAGACGGGGTGGAACGTGCTTACAACTATGATGGGTTCAGCCGCAACGACAGAAAGTTTGCCGATGGTCGCTATCGCAATCGTGCTATCGTTCCCAACATTCTTTTCTTCGAGCCGGAGGAAGGGCTTATCTCAATCCTAAACCGATACAATTTCACTATAGAGGAAAACACGCCTGAAGAACAACAAGTGGCACTTGACCCCGAATTGTTAGGCAAGGTTTTTGAAAACCTTCTTGGTGTATACAATCCTGAAACGCAGGAGACAGCACGAAAACAAAGCGGTTCATTCTACACCCCACGTGAAATTGTCAACTATATGGTAGACGAAAGCTTGATTGCTTATTTGGGCGATACCGATTTCGTTCGCTCGTTGTTCTCTCCGGACTTTGTATACGATAAAGACAAAACGTCTAATTATCAAATTATAGAAAACAAACTCAAGGCAATCAAAATTCTCGATCCGGCCTGTGGCTCAGGTGCATTCCCTATGGGATTGCTGAACCGTATGATTGACCTATTATGCCGTATAAATCCATCGAACAACACATATAGCACCAAACTAACAATAATTGAAAACTGCATCTATGGCAGCGACATCCAATGCATTGCTGTTCAGATAACAAAGCTTCGCTTCTTCATATCCCTCATCTGCGACTGCACAAAGGATTCGACCAAGCCAAACTTCGGCATACCTACACTCCCTAACTTAGAGACAAAGTTCGTTGCCGCAAACTCTTTGATTGCAAAGAAGAAACGTCCGGCACAGCTCAGCTTATTCGAGAATATTGAGATTGAACAGACAAAGCAGGAACTCACCAAAATCAGACACGAACACTTCTCTGCAAAGACTGCCTACCGCAAATCCAAGCTTCGCGAAATAGACGGACAACTTCGCGAAAAACTGGCACAACTTCTTGCAGAAGACAAGTTCTTCGCCCCGGAAGACGCCAAACAGTTGTCTGAATGGAATCCCTATGACCAGAACGCTGTTGCCGGATTCTTTGACCCGGAATGGATGTTTGGTATAACCGACGGCTTTGACATTGTCATAGGAAATCCTCCTTACATACAGTTGCAAAACAATGGCGGCGAGTTAGCCAAGCTATATGCCGATTGCCAATATCAGACTTTTGCACGCACGGGCGACATCTATTGTCTGTTCTACGAACGTGGCCACCAGCTATTGAAACAGAATGGACATCTTTGCTATATAACATCCAACAAATGGATGCGCGCCGGTTATGGAGAAAAAACACGCGGCTTCTTAGCCAAGAATACAAATCCTCTACTACTCGTAGATTTTGCCGGCGTAAAGGTTTTCGAAAGTGCCACCGTTGACACAAACATACTACTGTTTGAAAAATCAGCAAACGCACACAAAACACTCTGCGCAGTCACCAACAAACAAAACAAAGACAGTATCAAGAATTTGAGCGTTTTCGTGCAGCAAAGCGGGTCGGTGTGTGACTTCCCCGGCTCAGATGCCTGGGTCGTGCTGTCACCCATCGAACAGAGCATCAAGCGCAAAATCGAAGCAGTCGGCACGCCGCTCAAAGACTGGGATATTAATATCTATAGAGGTGTCCTTACCGGTTGCAATGAAGCTTTCATCATCTCTACTGAAAAAAGGAATGAAATCCTCGCCAATTGTCAGACCGAGGATGAACGGACACGGACTGCGGAGTTAATACGACCCATTCTTCGTGGCCGCGACATCAAGCGCTACGGCTACGACTGGGCCGGGCTGTACTTGATTGCGACTTTCCCCTCACGAAACTATGATATTGAACAATACCCTGCCGTGAAATCATATCTGCTTTCTTTCGCCAATGGGATGCTACGAGAGGCAGGGTATGACTGGGTAGCAGATGGCTATCTAAATGACTTTTGCCTTCAAAAGTTATCTCAGACCGGTCGGTTTATAGAGATTGAAGGCAAGCGCATCCGCATCGGTAATTCGGATGAAAAGTCACGCAAGAAAACTAATAATAAATGGTTTGAAACACAAGATAGCATCAGCTATTGGGAGGATTTTGATAAGCCAAAAATCGTCTATCCAAATATGACGAAGTACCTGCCGTTTGTATATGAAGACTATGGCTTTTGTACAAACCAAAAGTGCTTCATTATATCTGGCCAAACCATAGAATACCTGACGGCTTTTTTTAATTCATCTCTGTTTAAATATTGCTTTCGCGATTCTTTTCCAGAACTACAGGGGGGAACACGAGAGATGAGTAAGATATTTTTCGAAAATATATCCGTGGCGCAAGTGACTGGCGAGATTAATGCGCAATTCAAGAATGCCGTTAATGATATACAGACCGATTATAGTAAGTCGAAAGCTATGGCAATAGATGCCATGATTTTTAATCTATACAATCTGTCAAATACCGAACGACAAGTCATCGGTTTTTTTGAAATTGAATAGTATAATCAGCAATATAGTCAATTTCTTCAGTAGACAAGTTGTATAAATTAAAGACTAAACTGTTTATCTGGTCTTCTGCCTTTATGACATTTAATTCTATAGCATCTCGGAGAGTATTTTCAAACAAAAATTCCACATCATTGCCTGTCGGAATCATGATAGGTTCTATAGCTTGAACGCTTACAAGCAAATCTCCTGTGCCCGTCTTTGGAGAATCTTTTAGCAAATAATTCCCCATAGCAGAGTTTAATACACAGCAGATGTACGGCATGTGTTGCCCTGTCGCAAAACAAGTGCTATCAAGACCATACTTGCCCGAAGTATCATATGAGAAACGAAGTATCGAGCCTATACGTTTCCACATTATTTTTGGCTTATCAAAATCCTCCAAATAAGCGCAGTTTCGAAGGTTGTAGGGAGTGTCACCTTTGTCCGCGCGAGAGGAGATTTTGTCCCAATATTGGTCGAGATGGGCTTTTACCGCAGGATAATCTTCGATATGGATACGCTCAAGCTTACCTTTGATGCCATTATGGGTGTTTATCAAGTACAGCCCGGCCCAGTCGTAGCCGTAGCGCTTGATGTCGCGGCCACGAAGAATGGGTCGTATTAACTCCGCAGTCCGTGTCCGTTCATCCTCGGTCTGACAATTGGCGAGGATTTCATTCCTTTTTTCAGTAGAGATGATGAAAGCTTCATTGCAACCGGTAAGGACACCTCTATAGATATTAATATCCCAGTCTTTGAGCGGCGTGCCGACTGCTTCGATTTTGCGCTTGATGCTCTGTTCGATGGGTGACAGCACGACCCAGGCATCTGAGCCGGGGAAGTCACACACCGACCCGCTTTGCTGCACGAAAACGCTCAATTCAGCTCAATAGCAAACTGTTTGATATATCGATCGAGTGTATTACGGTCAACCTTACAGATTTTAGCAATTTTACGCTTTGAGACATCTGCCTTAAGCAGTTCTTTTATAAGAGCATCCTTCCCATGAAGCTTGTATTTTTCAGGAGAACTTTTCCTACCTTTCGGTCTTCCAAGTACGACTCCCTCAGCTTTTTTTCGTGCGAGAGCCTCCTTAGTGCGCTGGCTGATAAGATTGCGTTCGATTTCAGCAGAAAGGCCGAAAGCGAACGCAAGGACTTTGCTTTGGATATCATCACCGAGGCGGTAGTTGTCTTTGATAGTCCAAACACGGCATTCCTTGGTCATACAGATATTCAGAATCTCCATAATCATAAAAAGATTACGGCCAAGGCGTGATAGCTCGGCACAGATGATGAGGTCGTCTTTTTGGACACGTTTCAACAAAACGCCGAGCTGGCGTTTATTATAAGCTTTTGTTCCTGAGATAGTTTCTTCAATCCACCCGTCTATTGACATGTGTTCACGCTCACAAAATTTGTTGATTTCGAAGCGTTGGTTCTCAACAGTTTGTTTATCACTGCTCACTCTAATATATCCGTAAATCATTGCATGTAATTATTTTAAGAATAGAATAATATATGCACAATATCTCCACTACGAAAAAAGATCTCACACTTCCGCCGGGAGGTATATGCTGAATTGGAATATGGCGGGCGAATGAAGATATTTTTTTGGCGGAGAAAAAAACTTTTGCTACCTTTGTGGGCGAAAAGATAACACCAAAATGATTGGAATAGACATACGATATTACTTTTATTGCCGTTATGGCCGATTTTACGGACACAACGATGCGGGATCTCGTGTGTAAACAATCATAGTGTTTACTATTCGCCCGAGCCGACCAAGGCTCATTTTTTTGAGATAAGACAAACACGACATCCCACACGCTGCAAAGCATGCGGGATGATTTTTTTCGGACTCTATTTTCAAAAAAACAGACACAGTTTTTCAATACATATACGACAAAGCGGCTCGGCATAAGACCGAAACACACAACATAAAATGATACTGCACAACGACATAAAGACCAACGACAACGACACCGAAACAGACATCGGCACCGCGGCGCCGCTACGCGTAGCCATACAGGGCATCGCCGGATGCTTCCATGACTCGGCTATGCGCCGATATTTTACCGAAACGCAGCAGTCGGTCGTGCCGGTCGAATGCGAGAGCTTCGAGCAAGTGGTGAATGCCGTCACCGAAGGCCGTGCCGACTACGCCGCTATGGCCATAGAGAACACCATAGCGGGGCCGCTGCTGCCCAACAACGAGTTGCTGCGTACCAATGCGATACACATCATAGGCGAGCACAAAATGCGCATCAGCCATGCACTACTGGCTCTCCCCGGCGACCGGCTCGAAGACATCGAGGAGGTGCGCTCTCACCCTATGGCCATCATGCAGTGCGATCGCTTTCTCAAGGCTCATCCGCAGTGGCGAGTGTCCGAGGCTTTTGATACCGCCGGGGCCGCACGAGCCCTGTGCGAGGAGCGCCCGGACGACCGATGCTTGGCCGTCATAGCCCCGGTCGAAGCCGCCTTGACCTACGGTCTGACGGTACTCGCCGATGGTATTGAGACAAACAAGCACAACTATACCCGTTTTCTGATACTTGCTCCGGGCGCCGAGGCCGAGGCCACCGCCGAAGCCGATAAGGCATCTATAGTCTTTTCGCTGCCGCACACCGAGGGCTCGCTGTCCAAGGTGCTGACCGTATTGGCGCTATACGACATGAACATGACCCGCATCCAGTCAATGCCCGTCATCGGACGCGAATGGGAATACCGCTTCTATATAGACCTAACATTCAACGACATCCAACGGTGCCGACAAGCCCTGGATGCCGCTCGTCCGCTGATGAGCGACCTCAAAGTCTTGGGATTCTACAAAGACGCACCCACGCCCGAATTATAAACCGCATAGGATTATGAACACCATAGACATACGCCCGGCAGACCGCGTAGCCACCGTACGCGAATACTACCTGCAACGCAAGATGCGCGAAGTGGCCCAACTCAACGCCGCCGGCGCCGACATCATCTCCTTAGGCATCGGAGGCCCCGATATGCCGCCGCCCCAAGCGGCCATAGACACCCTGTGTGCACAGGCTCGCCGCCCCGACACTCACGGATACCAGCTCGGTTCGGGCCTTCCCGAGATGCGCCGCGCTTTTGCCCGCTGGTACGGCGAGCGCTTCGGCGTCTCCCTCGATGCGGACAGCGAAATCATGCCGCTGATAGGCTCCAAGGAGGGCATCGTGCACGTATCACTGACATTCCTCAATCCCGGCGACGGCGTACTGCTGCCCAATCCGGGATACCCGACATACACGTCGGTCAGCCGCCTCGTAGGCGCCGACATCCGGTATTACGACCTGCGTGAAGACTGCGGATGGACTCCGGACTTCGAAGCGCTGGAACATGCCGACCTGTCCGGCGTCAAAATCATGTGGACCAACTATCCAAACATGCCCACCGGTGCTCCGGCATCGCGCGAATTGTTCGAACGTCTCATAGACTTCGGACGGCGCCACAACATCCTCGTCATCAACGACAACCCATACAGCTTCATACTCAACGACAATCCGCTGAGCATCCTCTCCGTGCCCGGTGCCAAGGACATCGCCATCGAAATGAACTCGCTGTCCAAGAGCCATAATATGGCCGGATGGCGCATCGGAATGCTTGCCGCCAAAGCCGAGTACGTCTCCTGGATACGCCGCGTCAAGAGCAACGTCGATTCAGGGCAATTTGCCCCGATGATGTCGGCCGTGGCGGACGCTCTCGCCGTTGGCGACGAGTGGTACGCCGAGCTCAACGCCACCTACGCCGAACGCCGCGCCATCGTCGACCGAATAGTCACCGCCCTGGGCTGTACCTTCGACCCGACACAGCGCGGAATGTTTGTCTGGGCACGCATCCCCGAAGCCGAGCCTTCGGCCGAAGCCATGGCCGACCGCATCCTCGAGCAAGCACGCGTGTTCATCACCCCGGGCAGCATCTTCGGCTCCAACGGCGACCGATACATCCGCCTGTCCCTGTGCGCCAAGCCACACAACCTGCGCCGCGCCCTCGACCGTATCCAACAAATCAACCAACGCTAAAAAACATTACCACAATATGAAAGATATACAACCCTTAGGCCTCGAAGGCACCACCGGCCCCGGCCCGATCATCATCGCCGGCCCATGCAGCGCCGAAACACGTCAGCAAGTGCTGGACACAGCTCGCCGCCTCGCCGCACAAGGCGTGCGCATATTCCGCGCCGGCATCTGGAAGCCGCGCACACGCCCCGGAGGCTTCGAAGGCATAGGCGCCGACGGCCTACAGTGGCTCAAGGAAGTACGCCAAACCACCGGAATGGCCGTAGCCACCGAAGTTGCCAACCGCGAACACGTGCGCCAGGCCCTCGATGCCGGGCTGGACATGCTGTGGATAGGCGCTCGCACCACCGCCAACCCCTTCGCGATGCAGGAAATCGCCGATGCACTCGCCGAAGCCGGCGCCGACATCCCCGTCCTGGTCAAGAACCCCGTCAACCCCGACCTGGAACTATGGATAGGCGCACTCCAACGCCTCTACAACGCCGGGATACACCGCCTAGGCGCCATCCACCGCGGCTTCAGTGCCTACGGCCCGCACCTCTACCGCAACCTGCCCCAGTGGCACATTCCCATTGAGCTGCGCCGCCGCTACCCCGCCCTGCCCATCATCTGCGACCCAAGTCATATGGGCGGCAAGCGCGAACTGGTGGCACCGCTGTCACAGGAAGCCCTCGATATGGGATTTGACGGCGTAATCATCGAAAGCCACTGCAACCCCGACGACGCACTCTCGGACAAAGCTCAGCAAATCGAGCCGGAAGTCCTCGGATTCATACTCGACACGCTCACCATCCGTCGGCAGAAACAATCCACCGAGAACCTCAGACTGCTGCGCCACGAAATCGACCGACTGGACAACGACCTGCTCGAAGTCCTTGCACGACGTATGCGCGTATGCCGCGACATCGGCCTATACAAAAAGGAACACAGCATGCCCGTACTGCAAACCGGACGTTTCGACGACATCATGCACTCGCGCGTAGCCACAGCCGTCGAGATGGGCATGAGCGCCGACTTTATGCGCACCGTGCTCGCCGCGATACACGAAGAATCCGTCCGCCAGCAAATCGAAATCCTCAACCGCCGATAGCCCCCACCACAGCGGATTACTCCACCTCACAACCACTCACAAACGACACACCCACCACGATGAAAATACTGATTCTCGGCGCCGGCAAAATGGGCAGCTTCTTCTGCGACCTGCTGTCCTTCGAGCACGAAGTCGCCGTATACGACACCGACCCGCAGCGCCTCCGCTTTACCTTCAACTGCCAACGATTCAGCAACCTCGACGAAATACGCGCCTTCGAGCCGCAACTCGTCATCAACGCCGTCACCGTCAAATACACCATCGAGGCCTTCCGCCAGGTGATGCCCCTGCTGCCGCCGACGTGCATACTCAGCGACATAGCATCCGTCAAGACCGGCCTGCCCGAATTTTACGCCACATGCGGACATCCCTTTGCCTCCACCCACCCCATGTTCGGCCCCACCTTCGCACGGCTGGACAACCTCGGCGACGAAAACGCCATCATCATCGCCGAAAGCGACCACCTCGCCAAAGTCTTCTTCCGCGACATCTACAGCCGCCTGCACCTCCATATCGAAGAATACACCTTTGCCGAGCACGACACCACCATCGCCTACTCGCTGTCCATACCCTTCGCCTCCACCCTGGTCTTCGGCGCCGTCATGAAACACCAGGACGCACCCGGCACCACCTTCAAACGCCACATGGCCATAGCTCGCGGCCTCATGAGCGAAGACGACTACCTGCTCACCGAAATCCTCTTCAATCCCCACACCCCCGAGCAGCTACGCGCCATCCGCGCCAAGCTCGCCGAGCTCTCCGCCATCGTCGAGTCCGGCGATGCCGCCGCCCTCCGCAACTTCCTCGACCAAGTTCGCGACAACATCGCCTGACACACTTTCATCATCACTATAATAGCCTATATAGTCATAATAGCTATTATAGCCATCATCGCTAGCCCGGCGAATAATAACGATGGCTCTGACGCGCCTTGACGCCTGCATATCACGGCTCATTCACTTAATCTCCGAATAAAGGCGTAGCGCCCTTACCCGGTTCTGAATTAGCCGTATTAAACGATTTAATCAGCTTCGGCATGTTGTGCGGCTATTGCGTGGCACGCAAAAAAAGTGTAAATTTGCAGTTTAGAACGTTGGACACCGTGATATACGGAGATGTCCGAGTGCACTTATACGACCTCACAGGACTATTATGGCAGAAGATATAGACGACAACAAGGCTGCAACTACCGACGACAAAAAAGCCGCAACAGACGGCGTGGGCGGTGCGGAGAATGCCGCCAACCCGCCGGAGGGATTCGCACCGGAGACGGGCGAAGCGCCCGAGGCAGCGGATTATGACGAGGGCAAG
>ERZ808240.3954-NODE-3954-length-13760-cov-3.350164_pt1 | contig 13760 bp, 14 predicted proteins | sample MGYA00521084_ERZ808240 | MGnify/ENA primary metagenome ERZ808240 (study PRJEB31516, sample SAMN03275571) | gut metagenome | biome: mammalia-associated habitat; material: feces | host: Papio cynocephalus | place: Kenya | collected 2012-08-06 ... | reverse complement strand
GCGGTGCCAAAGCGCGTTAAACTGGCTAAATGTAGCAACTGATACGGCGGAGCACTCAGTGAAGAGGTTAAAACTCACGGTGATATGCCAGTAATCATATCCCACCGTACCGGGTACTCCCGATGGCTTACCAGCGAGAAGGCCTTGTGCAGAACCAAAACTGCAAAAGTGGTAAGGCTCCTGAAGAACCTGTAGGCTGTTGCAGGCGGCTAAAGCCTGCAAGGGGCATAGGGTAAACAAATTTGGCCATTGGCCGGTGAGGACAGCCCCTCGCCGGTCTTATGTTTTTCCCGCCGCAGTCAATGTGAGAAATCATCTTGACAAACTTTAACCGCACCGCTATTATGTAAGTGTCAGCCAACAAAATATCGGCTATAAGCCCGCAAAACGGAAGAATCCGATGGGGGTTTGGTTTTTTGTTGCCTTAATGAGTTCTCTTGCTGATATTATAGCCGAATAATTTCTGGCTGTCAATATAATTGCCAGAAATTTTCTGGCGTTAATGCGCACAAAAAACCACCTTTGCTTTATGCAAAAGTGTACGAGGTGAATTTATGGGCGTGACTGTATATTATGAGCATGGCCAAGTTGTAAATATTTTGCCGGAACCCAATGAATCTTACTGCCAAGTTAGAGAGCTTATAAATGAAGCAACTTCAATTGTTTCAGATGGCGTACCTTATGATTTGACTAATCGGGACTCTATTTATTCAATCGAAATTCCCAAATACACAGACACACACCAAAACCACTATGCACAGGATTTAGGCGCAACAGGCTATTTAGAATACGTTTTGCGTATGCACGCTGGTATTTTGTGGCGTAACGGAGATTATGACCTTTCTTTGATTTGCCTCGGAAAAGCGTGTCAACTAATGCTGTACTCCCCTATGATCTGGCAACGAAAAGATTACTATAGGATTGTCGATGAGAATGTTGAGCTTGGCCGCTTTAAAAAGGCTAAAGAATGGAAAGACTGGATTGAAAAATATGTACCAAATTCTTCTGATTATGCAAGAGAGGCATTTGACAGAACGGTTCAATCTTGCAATCAGCTTGGGACAGACTTAGTTGAAGTTAGTGATGCAAATTATTGCTGCGAGATATGTGCAAAATACAGAAAGCGTATTTATAGCTTATCTGGACGTAGTTGGAAGTTTCCGCGCTTTCCAAAGGATTTTCATTTTGGATGTAATCTTTGTGTAACGGCATTTGTTGAAAATATTATGGAACCTTCTTTTAAATGTTTAAACTATGTCCTTTATAGCAGGAGACCGTTTAAAGACGATCGTTCCATTGAAGAAAAAGAAAGATACGAAAAATGGGTAGAAGAAAATAGAATCGCCGAAGAAAAGCATTTGGTGGCAGATTTAAACCACATTATTTATTACTGGTTTAAACCAAAATTTCCTAATGATTTTCCAAAATCTCTTTCGGGCTTTTCTCGAATGCGAAATTCTAATTCGCCTAAGTATCAAAAACTAATGCAAATGGTTGAAAATGCTGGCTACAAAGTCCCACAGTCTTTAGAAGAGGTTGCAGAATGGGACGAGAAAGAAAATTAAATTATTGAGGGTATGAAATGTCCAGAAGATATACCGTAAAAACTAATTACAACGCAATAAAAACGCTGATAGATAACCATAAAGTGTATCGTGGTAATAACACATCGTTTTGTATTGATATGGGGTTTGAAAATAGAACTTCGTGGGTATCTGATTTGAAACGAAGTCGGAACCTCCCCTCTCCTGAAGAAGCCGCCCGCATATGTGTCCTGCTGCAAACTACCCCAGAAGAAATTCTCATGCATGAGGGGAAAACAGAAAAGGAAACCGAAAAATGCCAAAAGGATATTGCGCTGGTACGTAGTCTGATTGAGCAAGAGAAGGCGAAGAGCAATGAAAAGCCTCCCGTCGATGACGAGAGGTTCTTGCCGCTTGCCGAACGCCGTGAGGCATTGTCCAAAGCCGGTATCCATATCCTGCTGGATGCCGATGCGAAGGTCACAGAAGATCAGCTGGACGATATTATCAGTTTTATTGAGATTCAGCAAAGAAGGAATGGCCGGTGAAGTATTACAAAGACGTTGACTATTTCTTGTTTTTTGTTGATTTCCCTCATATGGGCGTCCCTGGGGCCACCGCTGGAAACAGCGACGCTACTGTAAATATCTACATCAATACGCTATACACACCGGAGATACAGCGCAGAACTGTAAAGCATGAGCTGCGGCACCTCGTAAAAAATCACTTTCACTGTGACTGGATGACCATCACAGAAAAAGAACTTGAAGCCGACGATGTAGATAATCCCGACTGCGTATTTCCTGATGATTTTTCATATGTGGAGTACATTGACGAGAGCAACCATCTAAATACGTGCATATCTGAAACCAGAATCCTTCCCGGGAAGCAGCATCTGTCCGTTTTTCGCTCCAGTGCATTACCTCCGGATGTCTCCTTCGGCTTCTATGTTCCGGACAGTAGTCTGCGCCCTGTGCTGAAAAAAGGCCAGCTGGTGTACTGCGATGACAAGCAGCTTACTCCCGGTGACATCGGACTATTTCAATACAGAGGGGATACCATATGCCGTCAGTATAATAAGGACATGTTCGGCATGACCTACCTCTTTGCGCTGAATCGGCGTCACAGCGGACTGGATATTGTGCTGCGGTCATGTGAGGAAAAGGACTTGATCTGCCTCGGACGTGTACGGATGGATAAGAGAATTCCACTGCCTGGATTATAAAAAGCAGCCAGAAACCAAATATTATACAAATAAAAATACTCAAAAATTTGCTCAAACTTTCGCGTTTTGTTTTGTTGTGTTTCACAAAACAGCGTAACTACGGTTGACAATTTTGCGGAGCTTACATATAATGTGGTACATGATAGAGACTCCGCCACGCCTCTCAACGATGCGTACCATGGCGGGGTCGATTTTTTTAGGAGTGGGAAGATGGAAGCATTAAAAAAGCACTTATCTCCACAGCAGCTCGTTGCGCTCATGCAATCTCGTGGTCTTGTTGTCTCGGATAAAGAATCCGCAGAAAAGGCACTGCAAAGCATCAACTATTATCGCTTATCCGGGTATCTGCACAATTTTAAAGTATCCGGAAGTGATCGATACGAAACTGGCCTCACATGGGAAAAACTCCTTCGCATCTACAATTTTGATCGACGTCTAACCCGCATTCTTCTGTTTGCGCTCGAAGATATAGAAGAAACTCTAAAGACACGGTTATCGCTAACTTTGACCAACTCCCATCCGGAAGACCCGGAGATCTACTTAAGGCCAATCATTTATCGAAAATACGAACCATACATAAAGTTCGTATCATTCTTTGAGCGGGAGATTGATAATAATAAAAAACAGCCGTTTGTCAAGCACCATCTGGAAAACTACGGGGGGCATTTCCCTATGTGGGTAGCCGTTGAACTGTTCACGATGGGAAATATACATGCGCTGTTTGAAAACCTCATCGGCAAGTATCAAAAAGCATTAGCCGCTTTGTATGAGACAGGCCCACAGCAGCTTTCCAGTTGGATTGAAAATCTGACCTATACACGAAACCACCTCGCACATTATATGCGGGTATACAATCTGAACTTTGGCCGCTCCCCGATGAAATGTAAGAAGCACAGCAAATACATGCTGTCAACGAATATGATTTTCGACCAAATATATGTTATAGCCTGCATGTATTCTGACGCAGACGAATGGAATAATTTCGTACTCCCGGAAATCGAGCAGCTTCTGGATGAGTATACGCCAGACATTACACTTGCCGGACTTGGATTCCAGTCTGATTGGCAAAGGATTCTCCACCGTGATTAGTGCATACTTTATAAATTAGATTATCCAAAATAAAGAACCGACCCCGGCGCTTCCAACACCGAGGACGGCTATGCACAGCAATCCTATTAACCGCCACAGAAAGAAGAATCATCATGCTATCATCTGAATTGGCCAGCAAGATCATTACCGAACCGAGCGACGAAAAGCGGGACGCTATGGTGATGGCTCTCAGCGAGGAAGACGCTAAGGAGCTGGCAATCTTCCTGCTTCAGTTCATCGGGAGAAAGAAATAAAAATCCGCCCGCGGTATTACGACTACCGCGGGCGGAAAGAGGGTGATAGCATTGACACCGCATATCACCCTTTCATATTATACAAATATGGGAGGAAAATCAAGTGAAAGTTCCAGAAGCGCGAAAATTACCGTCCGGATCATGGTTCATTCAGATGCGGCTGGGCGGTGAAAGCATCCCCGTAACTGCAAGAAGCGAGCGCGCTTGCATCAGAGAGGCGCAGGCAATCAAAGCGGAATATCTTGCGGGAAAACGACGCGTCGAAGAAAAAGATCCTGAGCGAGAAGCCGTTACGCTAGCTGAAGCTATAGACAATTACATTGACAGCAAGAGCAACACATTATCGCCATCTACAATTAGAGGATATCGGAAAAATCAAAAATACCGATTTCAAAGTATCATGCAGGAAGGCGTGGAAAGCCTTGCCGGAAGGCCTCAAAACGAGTGGCAGACCATTGTAAACGACGAGGCGGCGCTATGCTCCCCGAAGTACCTGAAAAATGCCTACGGCTTCATTAAGGGTGTGATACGCTTCTCCACAGGCAAGATAATACCAGAAGTAAAGCTAAGCACTCCTGTGCCGTCTGAGCAGGCTTTTCTCATGCCGAATGAAATTCTCTTATTTGTTGATGCTGTTAAAGGGACGTTTTTTGAGATACCGGCGCTATTGGCTCTGTCCTCAATGCGAATTTCTGAAATACAAGCGCTCAGATGGGAGAACATTCCAAAGAACCCGGATTTTATTAAGACCAACGGGGCCGTGGTGCTGAATAGCGAAAACAAACTAACAGCAAAGAAGCAAGGGAAAAACGTTACATCGTCAAGAAATGTCCCTATCTTGATACCGTCTTTAAAAGAGGCACTGGAGAGGGAGAGAAAGCCGTCCGGTCCGGTGATGGACATTACGCAGGATAGACTGCGCGAGAATGTTCATAAGACTTGTATCCAAAACGGCTTGACAGATGTGAGTATCCATGGACTTCGGCACAGCTTCGCGTCTTTGGCTTATCATCTAAGAATGCCCGAAAAGATCGCCATGGAAATCGGCGGGTGGTCCGATTCCGGCACAATGAACAAAATATACACCCACATTGCTCGCAGCGACATCTCCAGATACCAGACTGAGATGGCAGCATTCTATGCAGGCAAATGCACAGAAAACGAAAAAAATGCTAATGAAAATGCTAACAAAAAATAAAAACCGCGTGTTTCCAACGCTTACAACAATTATTGTGTGGGTTCGAATCCCTCACGGCGTACCAAAACTCCTCGAAATCGTATGATTTCGAGGAGTTTTGTTTTTCATAAGTTATCATTTCTTGACTGCACTTTTTCCTGACCCAAACGCTGACCCCAACAGGAGCGGACAGCGGACCATATCAGTCTGGAAACGGTCCGATACGGTCCGGTCCCTCCTCTCGGATGGCCTCCTCCTCGGCGCGCAGAAGTGCCGATTGCAGCAACTTACGGGTATCCCACACGTTGCCGTGCTCTAAAAGGTCCATGGAGTCTGACGCCGCGGCCAATAAAATATGGTACGCTTTCTCAATATCCGGCATCCTATGTTCCCCCAGTGTCTATATATATCGAATGTAAACATTATCTAATGCATTAGTCTATATGTCAAGAGAAATGCTCTCATAAAATAGCACTAATTCATTAGCTAATGGGAGCATACGATATGGTAACATTAAACGCACTGGAGTTATTGGAAAAGAAAGGTAAAACAAAATACTGGCTTTATCACCAACTTGGCATGAGTTATCAAAATTTTAATAAAATGATAAACAATCAGACAAAATCCATTCGATATGAAAATATCGAAGCACTTTGCCAACTGCTTGACTGCACGCCCAACGAACTATTTCATTTTACAGACAAGCTATAAATCTTTTATATGCAACATCGCCGTAGCGGCAGTCGAGCAGACACAAGCGCCGAACCAAATTGAAAGCCGCTGCAAAAAAGCAGCCAGCTTCCCGCGCAGCATGAGCAGTTTTGAATAAGATAATATCTTGCAATGGCCGGTCAAGGGCAATTCCTTGCGTGCCTTTGAGGTCCTAAAGGGGCGGTTCTCTTACGATAAGAGATCCGCCCCTTCCCTGTCCGCCGTGCGGCGCGCGGCGGGCACCGTTCCCCTTCTGCATAATCGACGAAGCAGGTCTGCCAGATGCCCACATTCTCTTCGATTACTCTTTTCAGCTTTTCCTTGACCTCCGCCTGCGTCTTTCCGAGGACGTTCTTGATGATAGCTTTTCCGGTTTCGGGATCGTGACCGACCGTGTACCGTCCCTCCCAGCGTCCATCCTTTCGTTTTCTGATGTTCCCTTCTCCATTCGCTCGTCGCTTCGGCTCAGAAAGTCTTTTTATTGATTCCAGCGGCGCAGAATCTGCTTGCCTTTTGCATTGTTAGACCTGAACGTTCTGTTTTCTGCACAGTCCCCCACAAGCGCCCCATAACGACAGACAGCAGCGCATTTTCAAACGAAACCGCGCTGCGAGCACTCCCTAATTGAGCTTTATGCAAAGCAGTCAGCGAAAACGCTGCAGATTTTCAAAGCGGACGCATACAATCTTTTGAGCAGCATGGATTTCCCAGCCTTGCGAATCAGCGGGCGCAAATCGGTGATGAAAACTGAGCTGGCCGAATGGCTGAAAAGTCGCACAAACCGAAAACCATGAAAACACAGTCAAGATCTGGAAAAATTTTATGAAAATCGGGGGGGCCTATGAGCACAGGGCTTTCCAAGAAGCCAAAGACAACCGTGATTTATTTTGACGAACATAGGCCGCATCATTAGGCGCAGACTCACAACACCGATTTCAAAAGCGGCTGACGGCATTTGCGGCAAAACACCTGCAACGCTGCCGCCAGACTGGCGATGACGAACAAAGCGGTCTGACTTTTGAGATTGAAAAAGACGGTTGCGTTTTAACCGCACCATATAATGAGAAGCGGCGGAGAGCGGCAAGCGAGCAAGGCGAAACAGAACGGCGTTCATAGACAAGGATAGAGCTGCAATGAGATAGGAGCAGTTCAGAATGTGCTTATTGGCCTCCGCGTAATCGAGTATGAACAAAATCGTCTCTTTGCGGTTGACGCCAGATCGAACTGCTTGACCAGCCCGACGGCCTCCTTCCCCAGCATCCGCTTGACCAGCGCGTAAATGTCGTCGAAGCGGCAGCGGAAGGTCTTTCGGTTGACGCTGCAGTCCTCGATCAGCTCCCGGACGGAGATTTTAAACAGAGGCTTTTTCAGCACGGCGCGTTTCAGGGACGCCGCCAGCGCCTGTTTGGTCCTCAGGGACATTTCTTCGTTTTTCATCGGCTCCCCTCAAAATCTTCTCCACTTTCTCTGCCGCGGCTTTCCCCAAAAAACAACGGATAATTGCGGCCGTTTGTCCGGTATCTGCACCGATACGCCCAATACCGCAAAAATACGGCGGGCGCACAGGGTATTCTCCGCATACAGCGCCATACGCCTTGCGTGTTATGATTTCGTTACGGTTTTCGTTGTCCATCCGCCGTCTATTGCATCCAAGGAAAAAAAAGGATAAATTGAAAAGTATATACCGTTTGCTCTGCGGGAGGGATCGACACGTGATGCAAAATCAAACCGTGCTTGCGGGCGCTGACAGACAGACGCTGCTGCGGCTGGCACTGATTGCCGGCTCTGTGGTGGTTTTCAGTCAGGTCTATCTTTCCGCGCCGACGACCAGTTTCCGCATCTCCGCCGCGCCGGTGATCTATCCCATCCTGCTCATGCGCCTGGACGACGGCCGGCGCCGGCCCGCAGCTGGCGTTGCGACCTTTCTGATCGTTTTGGCCGTTCGCTGCGCGATCGTGTGCGCGCAGGGCGTTCCTCCGGTCACGGCGCTGATGCAGGAATACCACGGCGGCCTTTTCTATCTCTGCTACGACGCCATTTTGTGCCTGCTGATAAGCGACCGGCGCTTCGTGCGCCCTCTGCGTCTGTTCTCCTCGCTGTTCCTTTGCGATATGGTGTCGAACCTACTCGACTTCCTCACGTCCGGCAACAGCGTACCGGCGGGTATTCCGGACGTTTCGGCAGTCGTGCGGATCGCCGAAGCGGGGCTTGCGCTCGCCCTGGCCCGCGCGCTCGCCGCCTCGGTCGTGCTGCGGCTGCTGTCTCTGCGCGATCAGGTGCTGATTCATCAGCAGGAGACAGCGCGGTACCGGCAGCTGTTCGTGATGGCGGCGGGCCTGAAAACGGAGCTGTACTTCCTCAAAAAGGACGCGGAGGACATTGAAAAGGTCACGATGAACGCTTACCGCGTCTATGAGCGGCTCAGCGAGCTGCCGGAGCAAAAGGACATGGCCGCCCTGTCGCTTTCCGTTGCGCGCGATATGCACGAGATCAAAAAGGACAATCTGCGCATCATCCGCGGGCTGGAGTCCGAGGTGGAGGGCGCTTACAGCCAGCGGGAGATGCGCCTCAGCGAGCTTTTGGAGCTGCTGAGCGTCTCGACTCGTCAAATGCTCGGCGCGCAGCAAGGCGACATCCGGCTGGTCTGCCGCTGTGTGACGGACCTTATCGTGCGCGAGCATTACCGCCTGCTGTCCATTCTCAAAAATCTTGTCATGAACGCCGTCGAAGCGATCCAGTCCGGCGAGGGGCGCGGCACGGTAGAGGTCGACTGCCGGATTGAGGGGGAATCTCTGACGATCTGCGTGACGGATGACGGTCCGGGCATACCGCCGCGCGTGCTGCCGTACCTGTTCCGGCTCGGCTATTCGACAAAGTTTGATTCTCAGACGGGCGACGTCAGCCGCGGCGTGGGACTTCCCGCAGTGAAGGCCATTGCGGAGGATCTTGGCGGCGAGGTGACCGTCGTTCCCGATGCGGCCGTCGGCGCGGCGTTCCGCGTCCGGCTGTCACTTGCATTATTGTAGGGAGGCTGCCATGAAAATCTATATCGTGGAGGATGACGACGCTGTCATCAGTATGCTTGAGGATATTGTCGAGAGCGAGAACCTCGGGGAGCTTTGCGGCAGCAGCACGGACGGACATACCGATTCGGCCGACATTCTCGCAAAGGCGCCCGACCTGATCCTCACCGACCTTCTCATGTCGGAGAAGGACGGCATCCAGCTCATGCGCGAGCTGAAGGCTGCGGGCTGTCAGGCAAAATTCATCATCATTTCGCAGGTGTCGTCCAAGGAGATGATCGCCCGCGCGTACTCCACGGGCGTTGATTTCTACGTGTACAAACCCATCAACCGCATCGAGGTCTGCCAGGTGATCCGCAACGCCGAAAAGCAGATCGAAAACGAACGGGCGCTCGCGGCGATACGCAGCGTCTTCGCGGCACAGGGCGCTCCGGCGCAGGCACCGCGCGAGGGCGAGCTGCGGCGTCATCTGCGCTATCTTTTGAGTCAACTCGGTATGTCGGGCGAAAAGGGCGCGCAGGACATTATTGAAGCCTGCTGCTATATCCGCGCCCACGGCGGAAGCGCGTCCTGCTCCGGTGTCCGCGCGTTGTGCGCGGCGCTGTGTCCCGAGGCACCGAAGTCCATGGAGCAGCGTATGCGCCGCGCCATGGAGCGCAGTCTCCGGCATCTGGCAAGCCTCGGGCTGGAGGACTACACCAATGAGGTCTTTGTGCGCTATGCAACGCACCTGTTCCCCTTTGAGGAGGTCCGGCGCGAAATGGCCGCGATACAGAAGCGCGGCGAGGGAGGACGCGTCAGCGTCAAGACCTTTCTGGACGGCCTGATGGTCCTGCTGGACGAATGAGCCCGGAACGGAAAACAACACTGGCTGTGAACAAAGCGCAGCCAGTGTTGCTGCATATTTTCCCGTCTTAACGGTTTCGTAACCGTCAAATTATCTATTTTTTCCAGTTCCAATCGTTTATTATGTGAAACTTGCTTCGCGCTCTGACGCAAATTGAAACTTTTTGAAACGGCGGTGGTAGTCTTTTCCAAGCTGGGCGGCGCAGATCGCAGTGTGTGGGCGATCTGCCGTTCCCATTTGGTACGAAGAAAAGGAGGACTTATTATGCTGACGATCGAGTTAAATATGTACCACGCTGTAGCCTTAGGCGCATTTCTGTTCTGGCTGGGCGGGATCATCACCGACAGGGTGAGGCTGCTCAACCGCTACTGCATCCCGGCCCCGCTGGTCGGCGGCCTGTGCTTTTCCATTCTCAACTGCATCCTCTACTCCTCAGGCATCGCCTCCGTCACCTTTGATAGTACGCTGCAAACCGTTTTCATGACCATGTTCTTCACCACCGTCGGCTTTACGGTCAGTATCCCCGCGCTGCTCAAGGGCGGCAAGGCCGTCGTGCTGTGCCTGATCGTTTCCGTCGTGATGATCCCGCTGCAAAACTTCCTCGGCGGCGGCATAATGGAAGTGTTCGGCCGCAATCCGCTGCTGGGCATCGGCTGCGGCTCCATCGCCTTGATCGGCGGCCCCGGCACCGCCGCGGCCTTCGGCCCGGATCTTGAGGCTGCGGGCGCGGTCGGCGGCAGCGTCGTTTCCATCGCCGCGGCGACGTTCGGCCTTGTGGCCGGTTCGCTGATGGGCGGCCCGACGGCCCACCACCTGATCGAAAAGTACGACCTGCACCCGGAGATGGTCGCCGTCGGCGGTGCGCAGGGCGCCGGCCTTGCCGCCGACGCGGCGAGCGAGGACGAGAGCTTCCTCACCTCCAGCCCCCGCTTTGTCAAGGGCTTCATGCTGCTCCTGCTGGCAGTCGGCATCGGCAATCAGATCGGCACATGGCTCACGGCGCTGACAGGCCTAACGTTCCCCCCCTACATCGGTGCGATGCTCGCCGCCGTGGTCATCCGCAACGTGATGGGCAGTATGCACTCTGAGTATCCCGCCGAGGAGATCGACACCATGGGCAATATGTTCCTGTCCATCTTCCTCGCCATGGCGCTGGCGGGCTTGAAGCTCTGGGAGCTTATCGACCTCGCTCTGCCGATGATCGTGTGCCTCATACTGCAATGCGTTGTGATGATCCTCTTTGCGTACTTCATCGTCTTCCGCGTCATGGGCCGCAATTATGACGCCGCGGTCATGACGGCGGGCTTCATCGGCTTCGCGATGGGCGCGACCTCGAACGCCATGGCCAACATGCAGGTCGTGACGAAGAAATACGGTCCCTCGCCGGTGGCCTACTTCGCGATCCCCATGGTCGGCAGTATGTTCATCGACTTTTTCAACGCCGTCCTCATCGCCGCCAACATCGGCTGGTGGTCGTAAGGGGATAGGCGCCGCAAGGCCCCTGTCTGACGCATTTTGCCGGGCGGCACCACTACTCTCGGACTGAGTGAAACAATTTGCGCTCGGCGCTTGACATTGCAAGCCTCTTATGCTGCAGTCCCCTGTCTTCGCTCGGAGGGCGCGTTGTTCTTAAGAAGCAGCAGCCGGACAAGAGACAGACTGAAACGTCTGTTTCTTGTCCGGTTTTTTATGCGAAGGAGAAATGCGGCATGGATCTTCTGAACGGAAAAATCAAGCCCCTTTACTTCAAGTGCCTCTCCGCGGCCTTCGGCAGCGCCATGATCACCTCGGTCTATCAGGGCGTCAGCTCTTTCCCGCGGGCGTTTGCCATGCGGCTGGGACAGACGGTCAGCGAATGCGGGAGCGAGAGCTGTCCCCAACGAGCTCCGGCGGGGAAAGGGTTAGTCAGAACTTGGTTCGTGACCGTCGGGAGTATCATCCTTGATGGCTTCTTCCTCGGCGCGCAGAAGCGCCGATTGAAGGAGTGCGCGGGTTTCCCACACGTTGCCGGATTCCAGAAGGTCCATGGAGTCCGACGCCGCGGCCAATAAAATATGGTACGCTTTTTCAATATCCGGCATATAGCATCGCCTCCGCTTCCATTTTAGAACAATATATTCAAAATTGCAATAGAATAATTTGTTCTATTTATACTGTCTTTGGTGATGCAACATGACGAGATATCGGCGCATCAGGGATTTGCGCGAAGACGCTGACCTAACACAACGGCAGGTTGGAGAAGCCATCAACATTCCTCAGCGCACATACGCATATTACGAAAGTGGCGAACGAATGATCCCGCCGCACGTTTTATGTAGACTTGCTGACTTCTATGATGTTAGTGTGGACTATCTTTTGGAGCGAACAGATCAGCGAAAATAGCACAGTCTAATATTTACAGTCGTGCTTCTATTATTGCACCAACTATGAGTCCGGGTTTCTCCGGCAGAGTTCGACCCTATGCATTTCGATTCACGAATCTAATAATTAGTTGCTTTTGCAGCATAATAGGGGGCATTCTTCCACAAAGAATGCCCCCTATTTATATTCTATGGGTGATTTCAAACAATAACGAATTTCTTTAAAAAAGTCAATCCTGCCAGCAGGATGCTTCCGTTCTGCGGCTTGATGTGGTCTTTCAGAAATCCTTGGCTGGTTTTAAATGTGGACGGGCGCAGCTTGATTCTGGCGTAGTTTTCCATTCAGACCTCCAGGAAACTGCCGCCTGTGAAGTTTTTTACCTTGCCAGAATCAATGCCGATATTTTCCTCTATGGCGGTTTTCAATTTCTATTTCACTTCCGCCTGCGTCTTTCCGGGGACATTCTTGATGACGGCCCTGCCGGTTTCGGGATCGCGGCCGACGGTGTGCCGCCCCTCCCAGCGTCCGTCTTTGCGCTTCCGGATGTTCCCTGCTCCGTTTGCTCGTCGCTTCGGCAATGCGGTAAAAAAGAGCCGATCCCAATGGATCGACTCTCAATAGTCTGACGAACCGGAAGCTATGCCATAAACATTTGTACCAGATTGCCAAACAGCTTCATGCCGTAGAGAACAATCACCGCGCCGCAGATGCGGTTCAGCCATGTAAGAACTTGGCTGTTGATTTTGCTGCCAAGCAGATGTACCACAACGGCCAGACAGTTGAACCAGAGAAAGCTGGCAGAAGCAAAGCCTGTAATAAAATACGGGCCGCCGCCCGCGGGTAGAGAAGCACGGAAAGCTCCCAGCATCAGGGTCCCGTCGATCAACGCCTGTGGATTCAACCATGTTACGATAAAAGCAAAGCCAACAATTTTCCAAAGCGACTGATTTACGTCTTTGCCGCCGCTTAAATCTGCTTTGGAGCGGATAAGCCCGACACCGATGTAGATGACCAGCAGCCCGCCTGCGCCAAGGATGAATTCCTGCAGCCAGGGCAAAGCCTCCATCAAAGCGCCTACGCCCAGAAAGCAGGCAAGTCCGAGAGAGACATCCCAAAAGATAACGATAAGCGCAGTTGCGATTGCGCGCCCCAGCTTCTGGCTCATAGCACTGTTAATGACAAACAAATTCTGCATACCGATGGGGGCAACATAGGCCAGCCCCAGCGACAGTCCCTGAAGATAAATGGATAGCATAGCGAAATTAAACCTTCCTTGCAACTTCCGATTTGTTTCTTTTATTATAGTGTATTTCACGCAATGTGTAAAGCCAATTTACTATACCCGAAGGAGAACACGACTTTGGAAAATGCAACTCAATTCCCTATCCGCCCTTCCCGCCCCGATGAGGCGGACTTATTCTGAACATCGCCCCTCACACCTTGAAGCTGTGCGTACTGAAATAAGGAAAACCGGCAGGGGTAAATTCTGTTGCGGATCAAGGGGCCGTATGCTATTCTTAGCATAGATTTTTACGCACAGACACGCAGAT
>ERZ808240.3953-NODE-3953-length-13760-cov-16.825830_pt1 | contig 13760 bp, 12 predicted proteins | sample MGYA00521084_ERZ808240 | MGnify/ENA primary metagenome ERZ808240 (study PRJEB31516, sample SAMN03275571) | gut metagenome | biome: mammalia-associated habitat; material: feces | host: Papio cynocephalus | place: Kenya | collected 2012-08-06 ... | reverse complement strand
CCAATCATTCCAACGATTTTCGATTTTGCAGGTACTCGCTCAATCACACGATTTTTATTGAATTGTTGTCACCGTGTTGTCACGAGGCGCGTAAAAAGAGGATTCGGAGAGTGGCTTGGGCTCAAGAATTTTTCCCCATGGCCAATATCTCTGCTGCGGTGATCTTGCTGCTGATGGATGTTGCCACGTCATCAAGATCAGTATCGAATAGGTCTGCGTAGGTATCCAGTGTCATGGCTGCGTTCTTATGACCCAACATACGTTGCACGGCCTTGACATTGGCTCCGGAGCTGATGGCAATGGATGCCGCCGTGTGACGAAGATCATGGCAGGTCAATGCGGGAACGCCAGAATCACGCAATGCTCTTGCGTACCAACCGTGGTTTTTCGCGGATTGCTCTCGTAAGTGGCCGCCAGAGGACGAGGTGAACACCAAATCCTCGGCATCCTTACCCTCGCATTGCTTTTTAATGGCCTCCATTACTTGCTCTGGAACGGGAACGTCCCGTATCTCCCATGTTTTCGGAGCTCCCTCAAAATATTTCCGACCGGAACGCACCCAGCTCAACCGTACTTTGAGACGGTTATTCTGGACATCCACATGCTTGACGCGCAATGCGGCCGCCTCACCCCATCGGAGACCGCAAAAGCCCAGTGTCAAGATCAAAGCCCGGTACTTGCCGGATGCGTTGGCAAGGCTGAGAACTTGTGCTGGGGTGAGATATGTGCGGTCTTTCCGCTGTTTTCTTGGAAGTTGGCATCCGTCTGCCGGATTACGGCGTATGCTGCCATCTCGGACCGCAAGATCTAGTACGCCTTTGAGTACTCCATGCGCGCGAATGGTGATTGTCGCGGAACGCCGCTGGGCAAGCTCGCTGACCCAAGTCTGAATCTCACTATGCCTGATAGAGGCGATCTCCCGGTTTCCCCAGACATCGCGCACATGCACTCTCCATGAGCATTCAAGATCGCCGTAATATTTGGGCTTGACGACATTTTTCTTGCCTTTCAGCCAGGTGTCTGCGAATTGGCAAACCAACGTTTTACCGGCATTTGGGTCGATGTAATCGTTATCTGCGATATATGTTGTCATGCGCGCCAGATAATCCTGTGCGTCTTTTCGCCGCCGAAAACCACGCTTGGTGCGCTGAATATGATTTGGATCGCGGTAGCTAACTCGATACAGTTTGTCACCGGACTTGGTGTTGTAGGAATATATGGGCATGATTTGACTGTCTCCTTCAACGTTGCCGAAGGAGACAGCTTTTATCCCAGAAGCTTCTTCAGAGAGATGCCGGGAGCTGTGTCGGGTTCGGTTTCGTCGTGAACGGTGATGGGTGACGGGAGCCTCATGGAAACCGATTCGGGGACGCGCTCTTTCATGAGCGTCAGCCAATGCGAGGCCGTCCGCAGGGGGATGCCGAAGACTTCCGTCAAACGTTTTGTTGCGGGACCTTTGTTGAGCTGAGTGACCGAATAGACTCGTGAGGCCCATTTCAGGGTGTCGGGTGTAGGACCTTGCTTGCGGAGTGCGGCAAAATCGACGCTACTCAGTACGTCATGTTCCCAATCCGGCAGCGGGCCAAAGATATTGGTTCCGGTATCCGTGATCTCATAGGACCACAGCGGGGGATGATAAGAGCGGATGATCTGCTCGATGGGCAGTCGTGCGATGTCCCTGATTTTAAGTTCGCGTGTGGTGCCTATCTCGCAGTTTCGCAGCACAATTCGCCGCTCTTCCTCGCTGTATCCCATGTGCAGGCGGATGTCGTATTTCCCGATGCGGTCCTCCGTCGCGCGGATGCAGTATTCGGCCCTGACGGCGATTCCCGGAGCAATGGAAACGAATGTCGTTCGGTCCATGCGATCCAAATCCGTGAAGACGATGAACTTCCATTTGTCTACGTCGAGGGCGTAGGCTGCGTCTTCGTATAGCGGGTTCGCCTCTTCCATGCTCATGGCTGTAAGTATTACATGGGCGACAATCACTTTGCAATAGCCATATTGACAACATAGAGGCAATAGTATGCTACAATCACAGCAATGGCAAATCTGTCAACAAATAGGCAATTTAATTGAAAGGATCTCTAATGAGTGCAGTAATAACTGGATTTGAACCGTACATCAGCGATGATGAAGTGGTATCCCGTATGCCTGGCATGACCAAGGGAAACCTTGCCCAGCTTCGCTATACGGGCAAAGGCCCCAAGTTCTACAAGCCGTCGCCGCGTGTAGTGCTTTACAAGTGGAGCGACGTGCAGAACTGGATTGAGGATCATGCACAGACGAAGACGCGATAGTTACCGGTCCGATATGAGGCCGTTTATCCGGTTTTTCGCTCTTTGCCCGAGGAACGATCGAAGATTGATATCGTTTCTTGGCAAAGTACCTCAAGACGAATAAAGGTCGCGTCAACGGGAATTGACGCGACCTCAAAGAACCCATGTTCATGCGCGCTGCTGCTTAAACCGGCGCGAGATAAAAGGACCCTTACAATGCTTCATTATAACGATGTACGCCCGGAGAGGGGCGAATTCATCGGGGACGGCATAGCAAGAACCGCGGGGAACATCCCGTACAATCCGGAATCCGACGGCAACGCGTCGTTCCCCGATGACGAATTCTGGAATTCAAGGGAGAGCCTGCGACAGATCAAAGATTATGCGGTCAGCAGGTTCGTGTCCCCCTACGCGGTGCTTGCCGTCACGCTCTGCCGCATCATCGTGGCGACGCCGCCCCATGTGGTGCTGCCGCCCACCATCGGCGCGGATTGCGGATCGCTGAACTTCGGCGTGGTGATTCTCGGCAATCCGGGTTCGGGCAAGGACGCGGCCTTCGGAGCCGCGAAGGTATTGGTGCCGGACATCCGCGACGCCCCGGTGACGAGCGTGGCCAGCGGACAGGCCATCAGCGCGCTGTTCGGACAGCGCGTGCAGGAGGACGGCAGATTCAGACTGGAATGCAAGACGCCCCGCGCCATGATCAGGTATTCCGAGGCGTCCAACTTCAAGGCGCTGTCGAGCGCGAAGGAAAGCAACCTCCAGGCGGAGGTGCTGTCGCTGTTCTCCGGCCAGCAGATCGGCGACTACACCAAGAACAGGGAGCTGTCCGTGACCATTCCGGAACACGGGTACAGGACGGCCGTGGTGATCTCCGCCCAGCCGTCGATGATGGGCATGTTCGAGGCCGGCGTCGGCGTGGGATTCCAGCAACGATTCCTGTACGTCTCCGCGTACAGCGACAGGCTCAACGTCCGCGCCCTTGACGAGGAACCTGTCGCGCTGTCATCCCTGACGAGGTTCCCCTACGACACCGGTCTGCTGCCCGCGGACTATCCCATCGAGCAGATGAACCGGCTCTACGAGTGCGGCGGCTATGCAAAGGCCAATGACTCCACACCGGATTCCAGCCATCTGAAGATGCGGCTCATGCGTCTGCCTCCGATAGCGATAGCCGAGATGAGGGCCGACAAAATACGGGTCAACAGGGAGCATGGCGGCGATCCGCGCCGCGCCCACGGCATGTTCCTGCGCGCCAAGCTGTCGGCGGCCTTCCGTCTGCTCGAGGACCCGCCGTCGCCCGACATCATGCGGGAGGACTGGGAACTCGCGGGCATGATGATGCGATACTCGCGTCGATGCTACGAGGAGAACCTGCAAGAGTACAGGAACGAGAACCTCAAACGGCGCGCGGACTACAGGGAGGAGGACGAGCTGGTCCGCGAGCAGGTCGACATGCGTTCCCAGCTCGCCACCGAGGAGCGCGTCATGGAGGTGCTGGCCAACTCGCCGAAACCATCCGTTTCCAAAGGGGAATTGACCCGCTCCCTGTCCAAAAGACAGAAGGCCAGTCTGGACGCCGCCCTGGAGAACCTGATGGCTTCGGGAAAGCTCAAACACAGGAAAGGCATGAAAGGCGGGCACTGGTATTCGCTTACGTGAGCGACCTACCGACCTACCCGCCTACTCACTACTGCCGCAAGGGTTTCCGCGACCTACCGACCGAGCCTACCGACCTACTTTGGATTTCCGTGGGTAGGCTGGTAGGTCAGCTTGGTAGGCGGCTAAATCCCAATGATTCCAACGGGTAGGTCGGTAGGTTAGTAGGCTGCGGAAGAGTGGACGTTCCGTATTGTTGATACGTGAGGTTGGACATCAACATGGTAGACAAATCCTGCGTTGTAGAATCAGACAAATGCTTAAATAATCATTTACGCAGGAGATGCTTATGCCTGACAAGGGAGTTCGGACGACGCTGAGCTTGTCATTGACCGTCGAGGACAAGAAACGGCTGAAAAAATATGCCGCTGATCGCGAGACCACGGTAGCGAACGTAATCCACGAATGGGTGGAACAGTACTGCGGAGGCGAAGATGAGTGAATCGCCCATGGAAGATGCGCTGAATAAAGTCGCAGGCGTCAAGCCATTGAGCTCGGACGACATTGCAGAGCAGCTGCGTAATGAAGAGAACACCAAGAAAGCTTACATAACACCGATTCTCGAGGCCCGGTGGCCAGGCCAGGATCGCATTGTTATGGAGTACTACATCAATGACGGACGAATCACGGTGGACGAGTACGGCATCGCGCATCGCGGAAAGCCAAAGAAACTGGACTATCTGCTGCTGTTCCACCAGAACATTCCACTGGCGGTCGTCGAGGCCAAAGGACGTGATCATTTGGCCGACGAAGGTTACCAGCAGGCAATCGACTACGCGAATCTCTTATCGGTTCCATTCGCCTATGCGACCAACGGGGATGATCTGATCGAGCGCGACATGGTTTCCGGGCTCAACCGGAATCTGAAGATGACGGATTTCCCGGGACCGGACGAGCTGTGGCAGCGCTTCGTGCAAGAGAGCGGAATGACGCAGAGCATGGTGGACGAGTACACGTACCCCTACTACACGTCTCCCAGTAGCAATATCACGCCTCGCTATTATCAGCGCATCATCATCAACAAGACCACTCAGGCTGTACTCAAAGGCCAGCGGAAGATTCTTATCGTCTGTGCAACCGGTACGGGTAAAACATACATGGCATTCCAGCTCATCTGGCGCTTCTGGAAGAGTGGACTGAAGAAGCGCGTGCTGTTCCTCGCGGATCGCAACAATCTGGTCAACCAGACCATGCACGGCGATTTCGCCCCATTCGAAGACAACATGGTCAAGTTCGAAAACGCGAAGCCCGATTACGCACACTCGGTGTATCTGGGCATCTACCAACAGTTCATCACTGCGAAAAACGGCCAGATCAACCGCCATTACAAGAAATTCCCACGGGATTTCTTCGACCTGATCGTAGTGGACGAATGCCACCGCAGTTCCGCGGACCGCACTTCCAACTGGCATGACATCCTCGACTATTTCGATTCGGCCACACAGATAGGCTTGACCGCCACTCCGAAAGATGATTCGGATCCGAACAAAAGCAACATTGCCTATTTCGGCGAACCCATCTACACGTATTCACTCAAGCAGGGAATCGAAGACGGATTCCTCGCACCCTACAAGGTCGTGGTTCCGGAACTGGATATCGATCGTGACGGTTACCTGCCCCCGGAGGGAACCACAGACGTGGACGGCAACCCGATTGAGATACGCCGTTACGAGCAAAAGGAATTCGACCGCAATATCATCGTCCAGGAACGACGGGAGCTCGTCGCCAAACGCATCAGCGAGTATTTGAAAACCAACGATATGCGTTACTCGAAGACCATCGTGTTCTGTGAGAACATCGAACATGCCCATGCGATGCAACGGCTCTTGGAAAACGAGAACGCAGACCTCGTGGCCGAGGACTCCCGATACGTGACATGCATCGTCTCAGGCGAACCCGATAACGAGGCAAGACTGGACGAATTCACGACGAATAAATGCAAATACCCCGTCATCGCTGTGACAAGCCAGCTCATGTCAACCGGCGTGAACTCGAAGACCTGCGAGCTGATTGTCCTTGATCGTTCGATTGGTTCAATGACCGAATTCAAGCAGATAATTGGCCGTGGCACCCGCGTAGTCGATCATTACACGGTGGACGGTGAGGATAGAAGCAAAATGTACTTCACCATCCTCGATTTCCGCAGCAATTACCTGAAATTCAAGGATCCCTCATTTGACGGCGACCCCGTGGATGTGCTCACCGTACCGCCGGACGTTCCGATTCCTAAGCCGCCAATCAAACCGACCGCACCAAAAACACCGCCCGTGCCGCCTGAAAATCGCAGGGTGGCGCGCGTCTCCGGTGTGGATGTGGAGATAGTCGGCGAGACCGTCAAGTATCTGGATGCAGACGGTAATCTGGTCGAACAGAACCTGAACTCATGCGTGCGCAACAACATCCTGGGCCAATACCCCAGTGCAGATGCATTCCGCCAAGCATGGGCCGACAACCACGCGAAGGCGACGTTCGCCCAGAACCTCCTTCTGGAGACTGATTGGAACGAAAGCTTCCGCATACGCTACGGATACGATGTGGACCCGTTCGACATCATCCTATGTCTGGCATACGAGGTGGATCCGCCAATGAGCCGCGAGCACAGGGCAAGACTGGCCTGCGTACGGCGGTTCACCGACCAGGACCGTTTCAACAACGAGCAGCGTGAGCTGCTCCAATTGCTTGTTGACGCCTACGCGGTCTCCGGATTCACGCCTTTGCGAAACCTTGATATTTTTAACCTGCCGCAGTTCAAGGCTGCCGGCTATACAAAGATCAAAGCCGTCAAGACATTGGGCGGTAAGAACAAATATCACGATTTGCTGGGCGAATTGGAAAACGCCCTGTACGAAGAGGAATGATTCATGAGCCTTGCATCCCTGATCAAACGCCTGGAAGACATCATGCGTCCGGATCCCGGCATCGACGGAACCGCACAGCGACTCTCTCAAATCGTTTGGATACTGTTCCTCAAAATCTTTGATTACAAAGAAGAAGAGGGCGAACTCGACGACGACTACCAGCCCGTCATTCCCGAAGGATACCGCTGGAGAGACTGGGCGACTGGAGCCTCCCTGAAGGATCAACGCACAGGCGATGAACTCATCGACTTTGTGAACAACCAGCTGTTTCCGGCCTTGCGGGGAGAATCCATAGAAGACGAAAACGGTGCGCGTACCATCCCATTTCCAAGCGAAGCGCCACGGGCCCTACTCGTCAAGGAATTCATGAACCGCAGCCACAACTATGCCGCCAACGGCATCCAGCTGCGCATGGTGCTCAACCTGTTCGACGAAGTAGATTTTTCCGACGCCGACGAGACCCACGAATTCAATGACATCTACGAGACCTTATTGAAATCGCTTCAGGCCGCAGGCAAGGCGGGCGAATTCTATACGCCAAGGGCCGTGACCTCGTTCGCGGTCAAGCATGTGGATCCCAAGCTGGGCGAAACGGTGGGAGACTTTGCCTGCGGCACTGCCGGCTTTTTGGTCGATTCCCTCCGGCACTTGGAGAAACAGGTGCAGCCGGGTGACACCAAGGGCATGGAATCATTGCAGAACAGTCTGATCGGCCAGGAATTCAAGCCACTGCCTTATATGCTCGGCGTCACCAATCTCCTGCTCCACGACATCGCATTACCTAACATCACTTACGGCGATTCCCTTGACCGCAAACGCCTGCTTGATTATGAGGACGAGGACTGCGTGGACTGCATCGTCATGAATCCTCCCTATGGAGGAATCGCCACCGAAGCGGACAAGGCCGCGTTCCCGGACGATTTGCGCAGTTCCGAGACGGCGGATCTGTTCATGTCGTATATCATCACCCGTCTGCGCATCAATGGACGGGCGGCCGTTGTTCTTCCGAACGGTTTCCTTGAAGGCGAAGACAACGCCCGTATCGCCATCAAAAAGCTTCTGTTCAAGCAATGCAATTTGCACACCGTCATACGATTGCCGGAAAGCGTATTCTCTCCCTATACCAGTATTGACACGAACATCCTATTCTTCGATAAAACCGGCTCCACCCAAGAGACATGGTTCTATCGGTTCGACAAGCCTGAAGGCTATAAGCATTTCTCCAAAACCCGTCCCCTTCTGCCGCAGCATTTCCAGCCCGTGGACGAGTGGTGGAACAACCGCGTCGAGATAGCCGACACGGAAGTGGAAGGCGCATGGAAGGCGAAGAAATACACGGTAGAAGAGCTCGTAGCAGGCAACTACCGCCTCGACAAGTGCGGATACCCACACGAGGAGGAAGAGATCCTGCCGCCCGACCAGCTGATCGGCAAATACCGGACCGACAAGCAGCGCATCGAAACCCAGATAGACAATCTGCTTGGTCAAATCATGAGCGTCATCAACAACGATACGGAGAAAAACGCATGAGTGAGTTAAAAGTAGCACCAATAGCGGCAAAGCTTCGCGCATCCGTTCTCCAGCAGGCCATTGAAGGCAAACTTGTTCCGCAGAATCCGGACGACGAGCCGTCAAGCGTCCTGCTGGAGCGCATCCGAGGAGAGCGCGCCGAGCTGGTCAAACAGAAGAAGGCAAAGGCGCCGAAGGGCGGCGAGTCACGGATCTACCGAGGAACGGACGGCTCATGGTACGAGCAGCGCGGCAAAGCCAAGCCCATCTGCATCGACGAAGAAATTCCGTTCGATATCCCAGAGAACTGGGAGTGGAGTCGGCTGGGCGTGGCTTGTGTCCTTGAACGTGGTTCGGGAATCAAACGTGATGAAGTCACGCGCGAGGGATTGCCATGTATTCGTTACGGCGAGTTGTACACGACCTATGGCATTGAAATTGCCAATGTTGCATCGTCCACCTCAAAAGACATTTTTGATGCTGCGCACAAACTGTCTGACGATGAAGTCTTGCTCACGCTTACCGGAGAGAATGATATCGATATAGGTAGAGCTGTCGTTAATGCGACTGGTGAAACCATTGCTTACGGCGGTGATTTGGCTGCGTTGAAATACCATATGCAATGCGGCAAGTTTCTCGCAAGAATGCTTAACTCTCCTTATGTCGGTCGACAGCGCACAGCAGCCTCCACAGGGAATACTATCGTGCATCTGTCCGTCAAAAAAATTGAGGGCTTTCTTGTTCCCATTCCTCCGCTCGCAGAGCAACAACGTATTGTTGCACGCATCAACGAGGTCATGCCATTGATCGATCAGCTTGAAAAACTAGAGAGAGAGAGCGATGCTGTAGATTCCCACTTCTGGCGGGATCTGCCGAGCTCGATTCTTCAGCAAGCCGTTGAAGGCAAACTTGTTCCGCAGAATCCGGACGACGAGCCGTCAAGCGTCCTGCTGGAGCGCATCCGAGGAGAGCGCGCCGAGCTGGTCAAACAGAAGAAGGCAAAGGCGCCGAAGGGCGGCGAGTCACGGATCTACCGAGGAACGGACGGCTCATGGTACGAGCAGCGCGGCAAAGCCAAACCCGTCTGCATCGACAAAGAGATTCCATTCAGTATTCCTGATAATTGGGCATGGTCCAGACTCATTGACTGCTCTGAAGCAATCGTGGATTGCCCACACTCAACACCGAAGTATCTTAATGAAGATACTGGCTATTACGCGATAGACACCAACTGTATGGATTATGGATGGAATCAGACCGGCTCACGTAATTTAAGCAAAGATGAGTATGAGACAAGAACTGCCAAGTTGACCCCACAGCCAAACGATATTGTTCTGTCACGTGAAGCTTCTATTGGAAGAGCAGTAATTCTGAGCGGTGAAAACTATTGTCTCGGGCAGCGAGTGATGCTCATTAGAAGTGGCGACAAACTTGATTCTAGATATCTCCAGTTATTGCTCACTTCTCCCTATGCTTGGAACCTCTATCGTGCCCTGAATCAGGGGACAGGAGTGAAGCACATTAACGTATCTGCCATTCGTAACATGCTTATTCCTGTTCCTCCTCTTGCGGAGCAGCGACGCATCGCTACGAAAGTCTCCGAGATCCGAGCCATGCTTGCGAATCGTTTCATCGCTTCAGCTGCCTGAAGTTTTGAAATAATCGGTTTAATGTGAAGCGCCACGGAAGATTCCGTGGCGCTTCTTTATTCCCCTACCGTCTTCATGTCTAAACCAGCTCTGCTGCAACGTGGCTAATGTCCAAACTAGTCACCGGTTTTTTAGCGCACGATTGGCGTAAGTGATCGAACATTTTCCCAAAGCTCTGCATGAAAGGAGCGATTCGTGAACACGATCAAAAAGTCCCACGGTATTTCGCAAAAGCCTTGCGTGAAAGTGCTCCCAATCCATGAAATGGATATGGGGTTAGCAAGCGACGCATGTGTGGCCACACATGCTCGCTCCACAGGCGTGGAGCGGCTTGCCGGGAGACCCGGTCCCCATGGTCGGCAAAGCCTCCGGACCGCTGGCGCGGCCGATAAAGGACGCCGTTCCGGCTCGCGTTGGGAGGTGTTCCCTTATGGGCTGGCGTGACAATCGCAGGCGCAGCATATGCAGGAAAATCATGTTCACGCCGGAGGAATGGGAACAGGCGAGGAAGGTCCACGAGCGTTGGGCGAGGAACATTCCGGTGTATAGACGGTGGGGTGATTTCGCCCGTCAGACGCTCATGCGGGGCGCGTCGATGAATGTTTCGGTGACGCTGACGAGCGATCCGGAGGCGTTCAAGGCCGAGCTCCACCGCATCGGCGTGAACGTGAACCAGATCGCCAGGATTGCGAATTCGACGGGCTCCGTGAGTCCGCGACAGATGCGTGAACTGCATGATCTGCTCGCCTCGATCGATGAGAAAATGACGGGGATGGAGCGCGAGAAAGCGGAGATCGATACGGTACAGGGGCTGTACTGATGGCCGTGGTCAAACTCGGGAACAAGGTCAAGACGAACCTTCCGAACACGATCCGCTACGTCATCAATCCCGAGAAGAACGACGGCGGCAGGCTCGTGTACGCGAGCTACAGCAGCGAGCGGCACGACGCGGACATGCTCGCCGAACCGATGATCCATGACCTGGAACGATGCGCGAATGGGTTGCGCAAGGACGGCGTGCTCGCCCTGCATCTGAAGCATTCATTCAGTCCCGACGAGCATGTGAGCGCGGAACAGGTGCATGAGCTGGGCGTCATGCTGGCCGAGGCGATCACGGATGGCGAGTACAAGTATGTGGTCTCCACGCACATGGATCGGCATCATCTGCACAACCACATCGTCATCTGCGTGGCGAACCGGAGGACGGGAAGGAAGATGCGCCTGACCCGCAAAAGCATCGACCGGTGGCGTGCGATCAGCGACGAACTATGCCGTCGCGAGGGCCTTACCGTATTGGAGAATCCGAAGGTCGGAACCGCCGTGGAACACGCCGAGATGCTCAAGACAATGCGGCATACGCCTGGGCAAAACAGCGGGCGGCAGTTCGGAATCGGGTCCCCCGTCATCGCATCCACAGGCGTGGGCGTGGACATGGGCGAACTGTATGCGGCGGCGAGAGGCATGGGCATCAAAGAGCGGCTGCGCATCCTGATCGATCTCGACGCGGCCAGGGCGAACAGCGTCGGAGAGCTCGCCGAATTGCTCGACTCGCACGGCATCGGATTGACGTTGCACGGTGGCGGCGCGACGTTCACGGACAGGGCAACAGGCCGTAGATTCCGCGGCGCGCGTCTCGGTCCGGCGTATTCGCTCGACGCACTCGGCATGAGACTCTCGAACGGCGGAAACATGCTGCACCTGACATTCAACAACCGTCTCGTGGCCGCTGCGAATGATCGGTTTGTAAGCGTGTGGCTGCCCGGAAGCAAACGACGGAGGAAAGTCAATCTACCCGTAAGCATGCTGCGCCGCGATGGCAGTACATGGCATCTGCTCATGCCCGAAACGTTCACCGGCATGCTCATGGACAGGTCGAACAGGTATGCGGCGCGCTTCGACACCGGCACGCTGGCGGATGCGTTCGGGCACCCGAAACAGCGCATCGAATTGTTGACAAGAGGCGATTCCGAGACGCCCGGCCGTTATGCGGCGAGTCCTGCGCAGTACCGTTACTACCAGGTGCAGGCGAGGAAACTCGGCGAGTTGAAGACGATGGCCGAGGGCTTGAACGCGGCGTGCAGACTCCAACGGGAGAAAGGCGGCGACCTGGCCAAGGGGCTGCATGATTTAAACGCCAAGGCCGAATGGGCATACGGCGAACTACGCGCCGCAGTCGTCGCGTTGAATGACGTGATCGACAGCCATGACCCCGATCTTGTGGTGGAGGCGCGTGAAGAAATCGAACGTCGTGAGCGAACGTTGCTCGAATGCCAGGAACAACTCGATGCCATCAAGTTAGTCGCTCGGAATTCCGGAGTCAGACTGCCTGAATGGATATGCAAGGGACAGAACGATGGGCCAGTCAACGAACGTAAACAGTGGAATGGAATCCGATCCGATGGGCAGCATGTTCTCCCAGATGTTCGACCGGATGCAGCCGATGGAGCCAGCGAACGCCATAACGGCGTCGGAAGCCGATACGATTCGGGCGGAGGAGGAAAAGCAGAGGCTCGACCATCAAATCGCAGAACTTCGGAGCGAGAATTCGACGCTCTCATCACGGATTCAAGAGCTTCGATCGACGAATCGGCGGCTCTTGTCGACGAATCAGACGCTCAGGAAGCAACTCTCCGAAGTCAACGGGACGGCCAGACTGCTCGAAGAAACCAAGAAGAGGGAACGCGCGTGCATAGAAAGGGAAAAACGTTGTGACCGTATCCTCCGTCGCGAGGCGGTTCTTGAAACCGACGAATCCAAAGTCCGCGATGAACGCGAACGTCTCAAAAACGAGCGGAAGCGGATACGTGAGGACATTGCCGAGCAAGTCAGACAGGAATCGGAGCGGATACGTCGGCATCTCAAGGAGAACGGCGACAAGCAGCGTGAGCGTGACAAGCGCGTTCTTTTTGCCTTGTGCCTGGGCGTGTGTTCGTCCATGGTGCCGATGCTCGCCGTCGTCATGCAAGGCCGTTGGCAAGCTTTCGCCGTCGCATCGCTTGACTGGCTTCATATGCGCGGGAAGCAGTTCGCAGTGGTTGGACAATGGTTTGCGGGTATCAATGCGCGGCTGAATGAAATCATCCCCAGCGGATGGTGGGATCGGCCACTCGTGTTTCTGCTCATGCTGCTGTTGATGAGCGTGGTTTGCGGCATACCACTACTTGCAGCAGGCGGATACGTGGCGGTTGTTTTTGCGGCGATGAGAGGCTGGTTGGAGGAAGGAACCCTGGGCGTTCATATCGTTCTTTGGGCATTGGCTGCCATGGTGGACTTTGTACTGGCCGGCCGTCTTGCCATGATCCCGCACAATCCGATGGGTTGGCCCAGTTGGTGGATCCTTCTCACTGTTGCCGTGCACCTGCTTTATATGGCGAAACTGGCGGGCCCAGTCAGCCGATTCATTAGGAACAGCTAGGACATGGAGATGCGATGGACCATGCAGTGCATGAGAGAACGTCTCAAAACGAGTCGCTCCCAAATTGTTGTCACCATGTTGTCATACAGGACTGTAATCAAGCGATTAAAGCCGCTAGATCACTGGTATTTAGCGGCTTTATAACATCGGTCAGGTAGGGTTCGACTCCCGTCATCCGCTCCATTCGCTTCAACGGTGAGGCTGTAAAACCCGATCATTCCAACGATTTCCAATTTTGCGGGCACTTGCTCGATCACACGATTTTTGCCGAATTGTTGTCACCGTGTCGACATGGATGTATTGATGCCACTTGTTACGAAGTCAGGGTAGTCGGTTCCGCAGTGCTTTTCGCTGGTGTCGGCCCGATCCATCCTGTTCGGTGGATGACGGG
>ERZ808240.3952-NODE-3952-length-13761-cov-18.175325_pt1 | contig 13761 bp, 14 predicted proteins | sample MGYA00521084_ERZ808240 | MGnify/ENA primary metagenome ERZ808240 (study PRJEB31516, sample SAMN03275571) | gut metagenome | biome: mammalia-associated habitat; material: feces | host: Papio cynocephalus | place: Kenya | collected 2012-08-06 ... | reverse complement strand
CTAGAAAACTTTTCTAAATATGAGTTTTAATTTTGAATACTTTTTCAGCAGTCTCGATTTAATGTCTACTTTTAATTTTGGGTTGATTTAGAAAGTATTAAAGTAGTATAATGAATTTGTAATTAAATTGCCCAGTCGCCAAGTGGTAAGGCATTAGGCTCTGACCCTAACATTTCGTTGGTTCGAATCCAACCTGGGCAGCCAAATTGATATTTATCTATTGATGTTTAAGATAAAGACCGTTAAAACAAAATGTATAATTAAATTAAGGTAATACTACGACTTTTTTCGTTCTTTAAAATTAGTCGTTTTTTTATTAAAGAAAGGATATATATGGAAAATTTGATATTATTTTTAATATTATTTGTTATATTTTTTATCGTATTTCTAATAGATTATTTTATTAAAAGAAAGAAAAAGAAGTTAAAAAAATTTATTGGAATGGACTTAGTTAAGGCTAAAAAAGAAGATTATAATAAATTGGGCATTATTTTATCACTAGTAAATGCTTTTATTATTAGTTCAACAGGAGTACTATGTACAATGATTGATATGGATAAAATATGGCAATTATTATATGGATTTGTTTTATTAGTAGCGCTTATATATGTTTTCTATGGAATTATAGGAAATGTATTAGAACATATTTATAAAAATAAAAAGTAATAATGGATTTAAAAAATATTGAGGATAAATTGTAAGCATTGTCGTAAGATAGTGCTTTTTTTATATAAACATAGTGTGAAACTTTTTACTTAATTTTATATAAAAAAGTTTCACACTAATAAAAAAAGTAGTATAATTTAATTAGAGGTGTATTTAATGGATAATCAAATGCAAATACTAAATTTAATAAATCAGAAGCAATTATTAGAAGTTGAATTAAATAAACTTGTGTATGGAGCAGTAGAAATTAGAGAAAAAGATAATAAAAAATATATCTACACACATATTAAAGAAGATGGACTACAATCAACCAAATATATTGGAGAATACAATGACAATCTTTATAATTTAATATTAAATAATAACGTGAAAGCAAAAGACATTAAAAAAACAATTAGAACTATTGAAAAACAATTAAAAGAATTAAATTATGTTGATGAAGAACTATCATCAGAGGTATCAAGAAATATTGATTTTGCAAAAAAACATTTAGCCGATACAATATATAAACAGGCAATTTTAGAAGGTGTTGCGACAACTTTATCAGATACTGAAAGTATCATCGAAGGTGGCAAAGTAAATGATATGTCATCTGAAGATATAATGAAAGTAGTCAATCTTAAACATGCATGGGAGTTTATTCTTAATAAAAATGTAATACTTAATAAGTCAGATTATAATGTTTTATGTACAATAAATAAATTGGTTGAAGAGGGATTTTATTATTCTACAGGAGTATTAAGAACTACGCCAGTAAAAATTGGTGGAACAAATTGGAATCCTGATATACCTATTGAATCGCAAATAAAAGAAGAATTAAATAATATATTAGAAACTAATGAAAATGACGTTGATAAAGCTACAAATTTACTTTTATATACAGTAAAAAAACAAATGTTTCTCGATGGAAATAAAAGAACCTCTGTAATATTTGCAAATCATTATTTGATTGGCAAAGGTAAAGGAATAATAGTAATTCCTGTAGAAAAAATTGATCAATACAAATCATTACTTATAAAATATTATGAAACAAATGATAATACTGAAATAAAAAGTTTTTTAATTAATGAATGTTATATTAATATAAATAGTAACAATAAAAAATAAACACTACTTTGTTTGGTAGTGTTTATATTCGTTTAAGAAGTATTCGTCTGTCATTCCAGCAATATAATCGATAACAATTCTTTCATCAGCTGTATTATTTTTGTAATCGTTATTCATTGGTAAATAAAATTTAGAATATATCTTGGAATTTAAGTCTTTTTCTTTTAAAGATATTAATAAATTATCAAATAGGTATTCAAATTTATGTTTAATTTCATTGAATTCTTCATTGGTATAAATTTTATCGTAAATATTTTCATAATTGAATTTTTTAAGATTAGCAATGGCATTAAATATTTTATTATCTACACATATGTAATCTTTATCTAAGCTATTTTGAACAACATTAGTTATAATTGTGTTAACTATTTCTCGATTGGTTGTGCCTAAAACATTTGATATTTCTTTAGGAATATCTTTTTTATTAAATAAACCTAATTTTTCAGCATCTTCAATATCTCTACCTAAATAGGCAATAATATCTGATAATCTGACAACACATCCTTCTAAGGTCATTGGAACTAAAGTTTTAACATATTTTGGAATATTATAACAATTATTATAATCATTTAGAAAGTCATTGATAGTTTTCTTTTTGGGTCTATATTCTTGAAGTTCTAATTCACCGTTATGACATAAAATTCCATCTAGTACTTGGACACTTAAGTTTAAACCTTCGCCGTTATTTTCAATAACCATTAGGTTTCTAACACTTTGAACATTGTGATTAAAGTATCCTTCATTATGTTTTAAACTAATTTCATTTAAAAATCTTTCACCTACGTGTCCGTATGGAACATGCCCTAAGTCATGACCTAAAGCGATTGCCTCAATTAAATCTTCATTTAATGATAAAGCTCTACCAATTGAACGAGCAATTTTAGCAACTAATTGAACATGAGTGCTTCTTCTTGAAACATTGTCATTTGTTGGTAATGTAAATACCTGTGTTTTACCAATATATCTAGTATATGAAGAAGAATAAATTATGCGGTCAGTATCCCTAAAGAAATTGGGCCTAATATCTGGTGTATAATCTTTAAATCTTATTGATTCTTTATCAAAAGTTGCATACTTTGAATAATTTTTTTCATGTTTAAGCATTATATCTTTTATTTCCACAGTTAACTCTCCTTATTAAATAATTTGCGATAATAATCAGTATCTAATATATTTTTAGAAATTACATATTTGTTATAAACTATTTGATTTATAGTTTCAACATAGTTATCATCTATGTCATCTGTATAGGAAGTAAATTTCTTAGTAGCAGCGTTATATTTTCCTTTTTCAGTTATCCAAGAACGGTCATTAAATATTACTAATCCATCATTATCCGAAAGTAGGTCAGTTCCCATAAGAATTCTTGAATCATAATTAATACCAAAAAGATTTAAGACAGTAGGTAAGATATCTAAACTTTCTCCTAATTTATCAACTTCGACTGTTTTAGTAAGCTTACTATTATATATTATTAAATTATTTTTATGAACATCAAATTTTTCATCTTCAATATTCATTATTTCTTTCATTTGACTAGTTGTTAATCCATAAGGATAATGATCTGCTGATAAAACAATTACTGTATCATCTAAAATACCTTTTTCTTCTAATTTATTTAATAATTCTTCTAGAGCTTTATCAAGTTCTATTTGAGCTGCTATATAAGCTTTAATTGCTTCACTATATGGTAAATCTTTAACAGCATCTTTATTTTTATAAGACATATTATTTCCCATAAAGTTGTATTCAAGGTGTCCACTAATTGTCATATAATAAACCATAAATTGTTCATGACTAGAGTACATATCAAAAGTTGCATTAATCATTTCTAAATCACTTTGAGGCCATTTTTTACAATTCATTCCTTTAATTTTTTCTAATCCATTACCACAAGCCATATAGGTTTGATATCCCATATTAGGGTGTGATAAATGTCTGTTATAGTATTTGTAAGTTCCGTCATGAAATGCATAAGTTTTATAGCCTAAACTAGAGAAGACATTACCATAAGCATAAGGTAAGTAATTTTTACTTGATTTAGAGAATGACCAAACGCTTTCTTTAGGAAGTAAACTATTTAAAGTAACATATTCACCATCTGAAGTTGATACATAATAAACTGGAGTATAAAAGTTAGTAAATTTAAAACTGGAATTAACAAGTTTATATAAAGTAGGAGTTAAATCTTTATTAACCGCAATTGGACTAAATGCTTCAGCTGTAATCGAAATTAAATTTTTACCTTTAAATATACCTGTATATTCATTTTTATTAGTTGGAATAACTGTACTAAAGTATTCATGAATATTTTTAATATCTTTATTTGTTTCATTAGCTGCTAGTTCTTTAAAATCAATATCAGTTATATTATATTTCTTAGTATTATCAATTTCTACTTCATCAGTTGGTGCAATAACATTGATACTATCTTCCTCAAAATTGAAGATGGTTCTTTCTAAATCTAATCTTAATGTTGTTAATATTCCAAATTTTTGAGCTGTTTGATTTGGTACATGTTTGTGAAAATATAAATTATTAGCGCTATAAATGTCATTGCCATCTATATTTAATGATAGTAAAGTTAAGATAAATAACATAACTAATGATATACCTTTTATAACTATCTCTTTAATGTTTAAAATATTAGCATCTTTAAATTTATGTAATATGATATTTAAAGGAATAGGTATAAATAATAAGATAATACCAAATATATTTTCTTTAATAACCTTAATTATAGCACTTAAGAAACCAAATACTTGTCCACCATGAAAAATAGAGTATATACTTAAGGTATTTCCATAAAATTTAAAGTTGGTAAAATAAGCAATGAATAAAATACTTAAGAAAGAATTTATAAATATATTTAACCATTTATTTAAAGTTTTATTTTTAGTTAATGAACAAATTATATCAATAAATAATGTATTTATTAAACTAAATAAAAGAATAAATAATATTTCATTTAATGTAAATGTTTTAAATATCAATATATGATAAATTATTTCTAAATATAATATATTTAATAAATTTGTAATATAGTTTTTAATTATTAACTTCATAAATCAAATCACCTTATTTGTATTTTAACATTTTTTTATTAGTAAAGTATATGTTTATTTAGCAAAATTTTTGCTTACATTTTTAAAAAAATTATGTTATAAAATATAAGGCTAATTAAAAAGGAGAGGATATCTATTATGAAAAAGAATGATTTAGCTACAGAAAAAATAAATAAATTAATAATTTCATTTGCGATTCCATGTGTAATTAGTATGATAATTAATTCTATTTATAATATTGTTGATCAAATATTTATAGGAAAAGGAGTTGGAACCTTAGGTAATGCTGCCACTAATGTTATATTTCCATTAGTTATTTTAGGCAATGCGATAGCAGGTTTAATTGGAAATGGTGCTGCTGCTAATTTTTCTTTGAGACTTGGAGAAGGTAATAAAGATAATGCTAAGAAAAGTGTTGGAGAAGCGATAACTTTATCAATTATAGTATCTATTATTTTTTCTTTAATAAGTTTTATTCTATTACCTAAATTATTATATTTTTTTGGTTGTACTGAAAATGTATATAGTTATGCTTATGATTATGGAATAATAATTTTAATAGGTATGCCATTTATGATTGTATATTCTGCATTTTCTAATATAATTAGAGCAGATGGTTCACCAAAGTATTCAATGGTTATGCTTATTATAGGCGCTATTATTAATATTATCTTAGATCCCGTATTTATTTTTGGATTTAACTTAGGCGTTAAAGGAGGAGCTATTGCAACTGTTATAGGTCAAATAGTATCTTTCATAATTGCAGTTGTTTATTTAAAGAAGTTCAAAACTATTAAATTAGAAAAAGATGATTTTAAATTATCAAAAAATATTTTAAAGATATTATCACTTGGATTATCTTCATTTATTACTCAATTAACAATTTTAGTTTTATTTGTATTTATGAATAATATTATGACTAAATTTGGAGCAAAAAGTGTGTATGGAGCAGATATTCCATTATCAGTATATGGAGTTTTAAGTAAAATCAATAGTATTTATGTATCAATCATATTAGGTATTTCAATTGGCGTTCAACCAATTATTGGTTTTAATTTTGGTGCTGGAAAAATAGATAGAGTTAAAGAAGTTCTTAAAAAAGTAATAATTTTAAATTTCTTAATAGGTATAATATTTAATATTATTTTATATTGTTTTCCTAAAGAGATAGTAAGTTTCTTTATTACAAATAGTGATGCTAATTATGATTTATTTATGGAATTTGCTGTTTTAATGTGTAAAACATTCTTTATGGTATGTGCATTAAATGCAGTAGAAATGACAACAAGTATTGCTATTCAAAGTTTAGGACATATAAAGAAAGCAACTGCTGTATCATTTATTAGACAAATAATTTTATTAATACCTATATCTTTATTACTATGTATTACCTTTAATAAAGGAATATATGGTGTATTAGATGCTGGTAGAATATCAGATAGTATTACTTTTGTTATTGCTTTAATAATTTATGTAAATGAGTATAAAGGATTATCTAAGATTAAAGTTGATGATATAAATGAATGTGCTAATAACGAAAATAAATATGAAGGAAAGAAAATAATTGTTACAATCGGTAGAGAGTATGGTTCTGGTGGACACTATGTTGGAGAACTACTTGCTAAAAAATTAGGAGTTAATTTCTACGATAAAAATATTATTTCTTTAGTTAGTAAGGAATCTGGTTTATCTAAAAATTATATTGCCAGTAATGAAGAAAGCTTAAATAACGCTAAATACGAAAGTAATAATGACAATTTAATATTTATTGCTGAGTCAAAAGTAATAAAAAAGATTGCTAAAACTGAATCTTGTATAATTGTTGGTAGATGTGCTGATTATATTTTAGATGGTAACAAAGATGTCTTAAAAGTATTCTTATATAGTGATGAAGCAAGTAAAATAAATAGATGTGTTAAATATTATGGAATTTCTAAAAATAAAGCCTTAAATGAAATTAAGAAAATAGATAAAGAAAGAAGTAAACATTATAATTTCTATACTAACAAAGAATGGGGTAATGTTTCTAACTATGACTTACTTATTAATGTTGATAAATATGGAGTAGAGTCTACTGTTGATCTAATTTATAATTATGTAATTAACAAAAAATAAAAAAAGATATTATTAAATTTAACATGATAATATCTTTTTTGTATGCCATGCATGGTATATAACTATGTGGTGAAAGTCCACTATACACGTATGTATCAACGAAGTATTAGAGTAGCACAAGGCATTAACAGTGATGTTAGGGCTAAAGGAAGTGTGGAACAAAATCGTGGCTCAACGAATAGAAACTTAATACTAAGGCTACATAAATGGATGAGATTACAAAACAAATTAAAGTCCAAAAAGATACACGTAAATTTATGTAGTAAATTAAGTGAGTAAACGAGGAAAGTTATATGTCTTACCATGGGAGGTCTCATGAACGAATAAATACAAGCGATTTAATATATCAATTGTTAAGGTCGGTCGAAAAAGTTTTATCATGAGAAGTTAGACGAGGTCATAGTACTAGAAAACTAGGAAGGACTGAACAATTTAAAGTGTTTAAGTACACTGAAATTATGTTAATCAAAAATCAGAATAAATAAAAGACTAGGTATAAATCGTATGTTTAGAAAATGTCTCAAAAGATTAATTGATTAATGTTGAAATTAGAAAGGAAAGAACAAGTATGGAATTACTAGAAAAAGTCTTAGATGACAAGAACTTATATGTAGCATATAAGCAAGTATATAAAAATAAAGGCACAAGCGAAGTTTATGGCAAGACCGCCTTAGAACTTGGCTTTTATTTATATGAGCATAAAGAAGAAATTAAAGAACAAATTCGAAAAAGAAAGTATAAACCAAGTCCAGTTAGAAGAGTTTATATACCAAAAGAAAATGGTGATAAACGAAGTCTTGGAATACCAACTGTAGTAGATAGGGTATTGTAACAAGCAATAGCTCAAGTGTTATCACCAATATATGAAAAGCAATTTAGTGAAACAAGTTATGGTTTTAGACCAAATCGCTCATGTGAAATGGCTATAATTAAATTGCTTGAATACTTTAATGATGGATATACTTGGATAGTAGATATAGATTTACAAAAGTTCTTTGATACAGTATGTCATGATAAACTAGTATCAATAATCATGAAAACAATACATGATGGAGAGTTAGCATCATTAATAAGAAAATATCTAGTAAGTGGAGTAATGGAAAATGGAGTTGTTAGCCCAACAAAAGTAGGAACACCACAAGGTAGTAATTTATCACCGCTACTATCAAATATCATGCTAAATGAACTTGAAAAAGAGGTTTAAGATTTACAGGATATGCAGATGATTGCATAATTGTAGTACAAAGTGAAAAAGCAGCAAATTGGGTTATGGAAAGCATAACAAGATTTATAGAAAAGAAACTAGGTTTAAAAGTAAATGTGAAAAAGAGTAAAGTTGCAAGACCAAATGAAATAAAATATCTTGGTTTTGGATTTTACTATACAAAGATTGGTAAAATTAAATCAAAACCTCATTTAAAATCTATTAATAAATTTAAACGAAAACTAAAACAATTAACAAAAAGAAGTTAGAGTATGAGTTTAGAAGATCGAATAACTAAGTTAAATCAAGTTATAAGAGGATGAATAAATTACTTTAGAATAGCCGATATGAAATGGTACATGGTAAGTATAAGTAAGCATTTAAGACGAAGAATACGTTGCATAATATGGAAATAATTGATAACTTGCAAATATAGATATGAATGTTTATTGAAACTTGGTATATCTAAAGACAAAGCCAAAAGAACAGCTTATAGTAGAGCAAGTTATTAGCATAACTCAATGACAATGGTTATACATGTAGCAATATCTAGTTAGATATTAAAAAAAGGACTAGTGATGCCACTAGACCATTACTTAAAAGTTCAAACTTCAATATAAATTGAACTGCCATATACCGAAATGGTAAGTACTGGTGGTGTAGAGGGACAAATTTAAAAATTATTGTAGATTTTCTCTACTCGATCGTAATAAAAAATATTTATTTTGATTTGTTGATGGTATATGGTGAATTTTTAGATCCATCACCACTAACAACAGGTAAATCTCCATTTACATTAACAACAATTTTAATATTTGATGAACTACTTGCATTTGTTAAGGCTACATCACCACTACTAATTCTATAAACTTTATAACTAGTATCTTTATCTGCTGTTAAAGTCCAAAAACTATCTAAGTTGCTATTAAAATAATTATAATTTGAACAAGATGCACTCTCAACACTCGTACAATTAGGATCTAAACTTGCTCTAAAATATTCATATAGTGCAATAATTGATATTGGAGTAGCTTCTGATTTTTTACTACATTCAATTTTACCACTATTATCGCTTTCAGTAATACTTCTTTTACCAATACAATTTTCTCTTGGGATAAAATATGCTTTTAATTCAGATGAATATGTATCACTTTCATAAATACTTTCTAATTTTTCTTTTAATCTACTACTTAGACCATTTTCATAATAATTGTTAATGCCATAATTAACATTTTTATCTATATTATATCTATCATCCCAAACAGTTATATTATCAGCTTTTCTTTTATCTTCTATAAGTCTAATAGTACCATCATCATTAATAGAAATAATTCTAAATAAAACGTTATTTATAGATATATAATTATTGATGTTATCACCTTTAAATACATATTCATCATTAACTTGATATAAACCATTACCCGTAGTAGTTAAATTATCACTAATGATAGTATCATGTAAATTTTTAGTCTTATATTTATCGCCACAATCTATATTGGGAATATATATATAATTATCTTTATTATTGTATATTGTAACTTTACCGGAACAATTTGTTTCTTCATCTTTAGTATATTCGCTAATATTCTTCATTAATCCTTCTTCAACTAATTTACTTATATTAACTTCTAATTTATTGCCATCACTTGGTAATTCACTACTATCTTTATATTTGGTTTGAACAATTTTTGTCATTAAATTTTCTATATCTGCATATGTATATTTTTTTCCTTTATTTGTACAAGATGCAAACATCATTAAAAATATTAATACTAATAGAAAAATTCCCGTTCCTATAATTATTTTTTTAAATATTGGATTTTCCCATGTATCTTTTAAAAATTTCATTTATATCACCAAAATTAGTATAACAAATCATTATTTTTATTACAATCTATAAAAATTAGTTTTAAAAAAATTTTGATTATGTTATTATTTAATTATAGGAGAAGAGTGTATATGAAAATATTAAAAAATAAGAAGGTATTATTGTCAATAATTATTGGAGTTATTTTAATTTTAGTAGGTTTATTATTATTTTTAAACACAAAAAAACATCCAAATGGTGATTATGCTAAAAATAAAACTACAACGAATACTAAAAAAGTAAATATTGTTGATATTAATACGAAATCAAGACCTTATGCTGTTATGGTAAATAATGTCGAAGGAGCAAGAAAACTTCAATCAGGACTTCAAGATGCATATTTAATATATGAAATGATGGTAGAAGGTGGAATTACTAGATATCTCGCTTTATTTCTAGATCAAAATACTGAAAGAATAGGTTCTATTAGAAGTGCTAGACATTATTATTTGGATTATGCCTTAGAAAATGATGCCATTTATGTTCATCATGGCTATAGTCCTCAAGCAAGAGAAGATTGGAATTCATTAGGTGTAGATCGAATAGAAGTTAATGAATCAACTACAGGTTGGCGCGATAAATCAGCATCAAAAACTTATGAATTTACATTATTTACAAATATAGAAAAATTAAATAAAGGAATAGGAAATAAAAGAACCAAAAGAAATAATGCTTTATTATTAAATTATAGTGCTGATGAAATAAGTTTATCGCAACTTGAAGGTGCAATACCAGCTAATAAAATTAATATAAAATATTCAAGTAATACGAATAATAATTATGTGTATGATAATGAAAATAAAGTATACTTAAGAAGTGTAAATGGAAAGAGTCAAGATGACTATGTAACAGGAAAACAATTGACTGTAAAAAACATAATAGTTTATTCAATAAAGTATAGTGGCATTTCAGGAGATGATAAAGGTAGACAAACAATTGACAATGTCGGTAATGGCACTGGTTATTATATTTCCGATGGTTATGCTGTTCCTATTACATGGCATAAAGATTCAAGAAAATCTCAAACTATTTATAAATATGATAATGGTCAAGAAATAACTGTAAATGATGGAAATACTTTTATTCAAATTGTACCTGAAAGTGGTTCAATAGATATAGTAGAATAAATATAATTAATAGGAGGATATAATGGAATTCATTAAAAATCATATTTTATTAATTGCAACTATTTTAGCATTTATTATTTTTGCTATTATAGGATACGTAGTTGACAAAACTAAAAATCAAAGTAAAAAAGAAAAAGAAATATTAAATGAAGAAATAAAAGAAAATTTTGTACCTAATGTAGAAATCCCAACAGAAACAAGTAAAGAACAGTTAAATAATAAAGAAAATTCTAAAGATAAAAATATCAATCTAAATGATTTATAAAATAGTTTGTAAAATATTATCATCATAAGGTGGTAGTATTTTTATTCTAAATTTGATATACTAAAAAAGTAGTAAAGGAGAGAAAATTATTATGACATTTACATCAATTTGGAGTATTATAACTAAAATTATAGATATAAGTCTTGTATGGTTTATGTTTTATTATCTATTAAAAAATTTAAAAAATAATGTAAAATTAGTTCTTATATTTAAAGGGGCTGCTTTAATTATTGTAATTAAAATTCTTAGTAATTTATTAGATTTATATACCATTGGAATGCTTCTTGAATATGTAATTTCTTGGGGGCCACTTGCGTTAATTATAATTTTTCAACCAGAAATTAGAACAATACTTGAAACTATTGGTAGAAGTCAGTTACTTGGGAGACATAAGGTATTAACTGTTGATGAAAGAGAAAAAGTTGTTTTTGAAATAGTAAATGCTGTTGAATATTTAAAAAGAAATCGTATTGGAGCATTAATTGTAATAGAAAGAAATATTTCTTTACAAGATTATATAGCACCTGCTAATAAAATTTATTCAGATATTACAGCTCCACTTTTGGAAGCTATATTTTATCCGAATAATCCATTACATGATGGCGGAGTAATTATTCAAGGAGATAAATTAACTTGTGCCGGTGCCGTATTTAAAACAAGCATGAACCCGAATGTATCTAAAAAATTAGGTACAAGACATAGAGCTGCTTTAGGAGTTGCTGAAGAAACTGATGCTATTGCGTTAGTAGTATCAGAAGAAACTGGAAGAATATCTATTGCGGTTGATAATTCATTAAATTATAACTTAACCTTAGAAGAATTTAAATTAATGTTATTAGATGAATTAAAACCAAAAATGGATGTTTTCTATGATGCTGATGAGGATGGTGATAATGATGAAAATATTTAAACCATTTATAAAATTAATAAAATTTATTTATAGTTTAATAGATAAATATATTGTAGTTCCTATAAGTAGATTAGTTTATCGTATTAATGAATTAAGTAGAAACAATAGTGGAAAGATTGAAAGAATATTAAATAGACCTAATGTTTTAATTTATGTATCATTATTTTGTGCCATTGTCGTATTTGTTCTTATTGATCGAAAATCAATTAATTTATTAAGCGATGAAGCTGAAATATTATCAGGTCAAAAGGTAAATGTTATATATAATGAAGAAGCCTATGTGGTAGAAGGAGTTCCATCTTCTGTTGATATTACTTTAATAGGAAGGAAAAGCGATTTATATTTAGCTAAACAAATTGGTGAACATGAAGTAGTGTTAGATTTAAGTGATTATAAACCTGGGACATATAAAGTTAAACTACAATATAATCATAGTATAGATACCGTAAATTATAAGTTAGATCCAAGTACTATAAATGTTAAAATAAGTAAAAAAGTAAGTGTTGAAAAAGATATTGAATATGATTTATTAAATGAAGATAAATTAAATAAAAAATTAAGCATTAAGAGTGTAAAATTAGATCGTAATAGTGTCTATGTTAGAGGCTCTGAAGAAACATTAAATAAGATAGCTAAAGTAAAAGCATTAATAGATTTAAAGACTGCTAATTTAACCGAAAAGGGAACATTTACAGTAGATTCAATTATGTTAGTTGCTTATGCAAGTGATGGAAGTATTATTGAAAATATAGAAACAGTTCCAGCAAAAATAAATGCATCAGTTACAGTAGATTCTTATTATGCTGAATTACCTATTAAAATAACAACTACTGGAAATTTAAAAAATGGATATGCAATAAGTAGTTTAACTTCGTCTATTCAAAAGGTAAGCGTTTATGGCGATGAAGATGTTATCAAAAATTTAAAATATATTGAAGCTTCAATTTCCGTTGATGATTTATCGACAAATAAAACTATGGCTGTAACATTAACTAAACCATCAGGAGTAAGATATATGAGTGAAACTACAACTAATGTTGATATAAAATTAGAGCAGGAAATTAGTAAAGAATTTGAAGGAATTGGTATTGAACATGCAAATTTAGCAAATGGTTATACAGCCGGTATTGCAAGTGGATCAGATAACACAGTAACAGTTATAGCAAAAGGTGTAGAAAGTGTATTAAATTCATTTGATCAAACTAAAATTGTTGCTACTGTTGATTTAAGTGGATTAACTGCTGGTACTCATGAGGTTGAAATTAAAGTAACATCTGATGATGTAAGAGTTAAATTAATACCAAAAACTTCAACCGTAAAAATTGTAATTTCAAAAAAATAAATAATATATGTAAATTAAATGTAAATTGACAATGGGATATTTTAGATATAATGTCACTAGGATAAGGTGATTTACATGTATAGTAAGGAAGAA
>ERZ808240.3951-NODE-3951-length-13762-cov-3.108922_pt1 | contig 13762 bp, 13 predicted proteins | sample MGYA00521084_ERZ808240 | MGnify/ENA primary metagenome ERZ808240 (study PRJEB31516, sample SAMN03275571) | gut metagenome | biome: mammalia-associated habitat; material: feces | host: Papio cynocephalus | place: Kenya | collected 2012-08-06 ... | reverse complement strand
TAACCCCACCGGTCTTTCGTTTATGTAGGCACTTTTTTCGGCGAAACACACTGCCGGAAAAAGCACCCAATACGCGGAAAAAAGGAGCAGATGCCATGAAAATGAAAAAGTTCGGCGGAACGGAAAAGGTCGTCTATGACCTCGTAAAGCCGATTGCCGATGAACAGGGATATTCCATCTGGGACGTGAGCTTTGAAAAAGAGGGTGCCTACTGGTACCTGCGGGTTTTCATCGACCACCCCAACGGGATCGACATCGAGGACTGCGAGAAGATGACACGGCCGGTAAATGCGGCGGTGGACGCTGCGGATCCGATCTCGCAGGCATATGTGCTGGAAGTCGGCTCTGCCGGTCTGGAACGGGAACTGAACCAGCCGCAGCACTTTGCAGAAACGCTGGGCATGGAGGTTCGTGCCCGTGCCATTCGCCCGATCAACGGGGAAAAGGAATGGATCGGCATTCTGACCGCGTATGATACAGAACAGATTACCATACAGCCGGAAGAACAGGAAGCACCGGTGACACTGCCGTTGGCAGACCTATCCTATGTGCGGCGGTATGTAACAGTAGAATTTTAACCAACGGAGGCATAACGAAGAAAATGGATAACAGTTTTTTTGACGCACTCTCCCTGCTGGGAAGTGAAAACAATGTAGACATTGCACAGCTGGTGGAAAAAGTAAAGTCCGCCATGCTGAAAGCAGCCAGAAAGGCATATCCGGAGTGTGAGGACAACATCACCGTTGAGATCGATCCGGCAACCAAGAAATTTGAAATGTATGTGCGGCAGACTGTCGTAGACGATGAGCCGATCGATGCCAACGAAGTCAATATCGACGTAGCACGTACCGTAGATCCCAACGCCTATGTAGGCGGCACCATTGACAGACGGCTGGACATCGCCAAGTTCGGCAGAGCCGCTGCACAGTCCGCAAAGCAGTCCATTAAGGGCGACCTGCGGGAAATCAATCGGGAACGGATTCTGGGCGAGTTCGAGTCGCTGGAAAACGACTGCATCACCTGTGAAGTTTCTCGGGTGGAAACCAACGGCACTGCAACACTGCTGTACCATAAGACAGAACTGTATCTGTTCCCCAATGAGCAGATTCCGGGCGAAACACTGCGGGAAGGACAGCGTGTTAAGGTCTACATCACTACGATCGCCAACAAGCAGAAGAAGCCGATCATCAAGATCTCCCGTGTCCGCAAGGAACTGGTAAAGCGTCTGTTTGAACTGGAGATTCCGGAGATCTATGACGGCACTGTGGAGATCAAGTCCATTTCCCGTGAAGCTGGCTCCCGCACCAAGGTGGCTGTCTGGTCCAAGGACGAGAACGTAGATGCGATCGGTGCCTGCATTGGTCCGAAGCGTTCCCGTATTTCTGCAATTGTGGCAGAACTGAACGGCGAAAAGATCGACATCATTCCCTACAGCGAAAAGCCGGAGGAATTCATCGCCAAGGCACTGGCACCGGCAACGGTTCTGGACGTGCAGATTCTGAGTGAAGAAGAACGCACCTGCACCGTAAAGGTACCGAACAACCAGCTTTCACTGGCGATCGGCAACAAGGGACAGAATGCCAAGCTGGCTGCCAAGCTGACTGGCTATAAGATCGACATCAAGCCGGAATTTGATGTGCTGACCAAGTATGAGCACGATGCAGCACCGGCAGAACAGCCGGCAGAAGCCGCAGCAGAGGCTCCGGCGGAAACAGCAGAAACAGAAGCAAATGCACCGGAGGCGAACAGCGTTGAAGAGTAAAAAAGTTCCTATGCGGCTTTGTGTGGGCTGCGGCACTATGCAGCCGAAAAAAGACCTGATTCGGGTGCTGAAAAATGCAGAAGGGGAAATCAAGCTGGATTTCACAGGAAAACAATCCGGACGCGGTGCATATTTATGTAAGAATATGGACTGCTTCGCAGCAGCCAAGAAGGGACACCGCATTGAGCGTTCTTTCGGCTGCCGTGTTTCGGAAGAAGTCTATGAGGAGATGGAACATGCATTACAGGCAGAACTGGCAAGGGATTCTGAGCATCTGTCGTAAAGCCGGAAAGCTGGCAATGGGACTGGAGCCCACCAAAGATGCCATGTACCGCGGGGCAGTGTCCGGCGTGCTGGTGGCATCGGACGCATCTGCCAAGACACGGAAAGAAGCGGCGTTTTACTGCGGGCAGGCACAGGTGCCCTGTCTGGAACTGGCATTTACCAAAGCAGACTTTGCCCAGATGATCGGCAGAGGCAGCGGCGTGCTGGCAATCTGTGACGACGGCTTTTTCCGGAAAATGCAGCTGCTGGCGGAACAGGAAAAACAAGAACCACGCGGAGAAGCGTAATAAACAGACTTTCATCATCACATGCGGTACCGCAGACAGCTGCGGTTCGCCTGTGCTGTGGAGATACATTCGCAGGAGTGGAGTGCCGCGGCGGAGGAACAGCCTACGCCGGACATTCCTTGGAGAAAAGGAGGATTTTCGCCTATGACGAAGAAAGTAAAATTGAGTGACGTTGCACGGGATCTGCAGATCCCGACACAGGAACTGATCGGATTTTATCAGGAACGCGACGAAAAGGGAAATACGAAAAAGGGTGTGACCGGTCTGACACCGGAGGAGATCAATCTGGCACTGGAGTATTATTCCCAGAAAACACAGGTAGACAGTCTGGACGCTTACTTTGCTTCCAAGGATAAGCCGAAGCCGAAGCAGGAAAAGAAGTCCGGCGACAAGAAGCCGGCGGATAAGAAACCGGCAGACAAGAAAAACGGTGAAAAGAAGCCGGCAGAGAAAAAGGCAGCAGACAAGAAGCCTGCTGACAAAAAGCCTGCCGACAAGAAGCTGCAGCCGGAAAAGAAAGCGGAAGAAAAGAAGCCCGCAGCTCCGCAGGCCCCGAAGCATGAAAAGCCCAAGAAGCAGCAGGCAAAGGCACAGAAGCACGGCGAGCGTCTGCACGTTGAAGTGGAGATGGCATCTGCGGACAGCATCACCACCGAAAAACGCCGCACGGTAGACACCAGAGGCTCTTATGTTGATCTGGATAAGTACAACCAGCGGTATGAGCAGATCGCTCCAGCAAGCAAGTATACCAACGACAGATATTCCACCAAGAAACAGAAGATCAACCAGAAGTCTGCACAGCGGAATAAGCAGCGGTATTCCAGCAAGCGGGAAACCGAGCAGGATAAGCTGCGTCGTCTGGAGCTGGAACGTGCCAGAAAGCAGCAGCTGCGTGTCCGCATTCCGGACGTAATTACTGTCGGCGAACTGGCAACCCGTCTGAAAGTCACCGCTACCGAAGTCATTAAGAAGCTGATGATGCTGGGCGTTATGGCGACCATTAACGAGGAGATCGATTTCGATACCGCATCTCTGGTGGCAGAGGAACTGGGTGCAAAGGTAGAGCACGAAGTGATCGTGACCATTGAAGACCGTCTGATCGACGAGGACGATGACACCGAGGATACCGAGGAACGTTGTCCGGTTGTCTGCGTTATGGGCCACGTTGACCACGGTAAGACTTCCATTCTGGACAGAATCCGTGACGCTCACGTTACCGCAGGCGAAGCTGGCGGCATTACCCAGCATATCGGTGCATATCAGGTACGCTATGAGGGCAAGGACATCACATTCTTGGATACACCGGGCCACGAAGCATTTACAGCAATGCGTGCCCGCGGTGCCAATATCACAGATATTGCAATTCTGGTTGTGGCTGCCGACGACGGTATCATGCCGCAGACAGTCGAATCTATCAACCACGCCAAGGCTGCCGGAATCACCGTCATTGTTGCTATCAACAAGATGGATAAGGAAGGTGCAAATCCGGATCGCATTAAGGAAGAACTGACCAAGTACGGCATGGTTTGCGAAGAATGGGGCGGCGATGTGATCTGCGTACCGGTTTCTGCGAAGACCGGCGAGGGCATCGACGACCTGCTGGAAAACATTCTGCTGATCGCAGAAACCAGCGAACTGAAAGCAAATCCGGATCGCCGTGCAAAGGGTACTGTCGTAGAAGCCCGTCTGGACAAGGGACGCGGTCCGATCGCTACCCTGCTGGTACAGAACGGTACCCTGCACACCGGCGATGTTATTATCGCAGGTACCGCAGTCGGCCGTGTACGTGTCATGACCAACGATAAGGGGCAGGCAGTGGAATCTGCTGGTCCGTCTGTACCGGTAGAGATCACCGGTCTGGCAGAAGTACCGGAAGCAGGCGATACGTTCAATGCAGTAGAAGATGAGCGTCTGGCAAGAGAACTGGTAGAACAGCGGAAGCACGAGGCAAAGCAGGCGAAGTTCAACGAGTACCAGAAGGTCACTTTGGATAACCTGTTCAGCCAGATCGAACAGGGCGAAATGAAGGAACTGTCCCTGATCGTCAAGGCAGACGTACAGGGTTCTGTAGAAGCTGTCACCCAGTCACTGGAAAAACTGTCCAACGACGAAGTCCGCGTTCGCGTAATTCACGGCGGTGTCGGCGGCATCAAGGAAAGCGACGTTATGCTGGCAAGTGCATCGAATGCGATCATCATCGGATTCAACGTTCGTCCGGATCAGACTGCGGAAGAAATTGCAGCACGGGATAAGGTGGATATTCGTACCTACCGTGTCATCTACGATGCGATCGAAGAAATCGAAACTGCGATGAAGGGCATGCTGGCTCCGAAGTTCCGTGAAGTGGTAATGGGACGTATCGAAGTGCGTCAGGTATACAAGATCTCCAATGTTGGTGCGGTTGCCGGTGCATATGTGCTCAACGGCAAGGTGACCAGACAGTGTGAGATTCGCGTGGTACGTGACGGCATTGTCATTGCGGAAGATAAGATGTCCAGCCTGAAGCGGTTCAAGGATGATGTCAAGGAAGTCGGCGAAAGTTACGAGTGCGGTATCACATTGGAAAAATTCCGCGACTTCAAGGAAGGCGACATCTTCGAAGCATTTATCATGGAAGAATACAGAGATTAACAGAGGGCAACGCCGCATCGCATAAAGTTTGTGCGGCATTGCTGTGACATGATGTTGCTGAAAAGAAATGCAACGATAGAAAGGAGCCGTACAGCATGGCAAACTTCAAGGCAAATCGTACCGAGGAAGACATTCTGCGGGAAATGACAGCAATTTTGCGGGAACTGAAAGACCCCCGTATCGATCCGATGCTGACGGTCGTCCGTGCAGAACTCTCCCGCGACCTGTCGGACTGCAAGATCTTCGTTTCCAGCCTGTCTGGCAAGGAAACCGCCAAGGAATCCTGTAAAGGTCTGGACAGTGCCTCCGGCTTTATCCGGCGGGAACTGCTTCGCCGGCTGAAGATCCGGCGGAGTCCGGCACTGCATTTTGTAGCAGACGATTCGATCGCACATAGTGCAGAGATCGACCGCATGCTGCATCATATCCAGCCGCCGGTGGAAGAACCGGAGGAAAGCGGTACAGGAGAGGAGTGAACGGCATGCAGGAGCTGACATTGGCAAAAACAGCTGCATGGCTGCAGCAATGTGAAGATGCCTATATTCTGATCCACCGCAGCCCTGACGGGGACTGCATCGGTGCCGGCTATGCACTGGCAGAAATTTTACAACAGCTGGGAAAGCGTGCGGCAGTGCTCTGCAACGATGAGATTCCGCCGCGGTATCAGTTCATGCTGCCGGAACAGCCCGCAGCGGCGGACTTTCCGCCGAAGTGCATTATCGCAGTAGACGTGGCAGATGCCAAGCTGCTGGGCAGCAGGATACAGGAACAGTACGGCAGCCGTGTAGACCTCTGCATTGACCACCACGTTTCCAACGTGCCCTATGCCAAAGCAAGACTGCTGGACGGTGCGGCTTCGGCGGCGTGTGAGATCCTCTATCGCCTGTGCCGCGTGCTGCCGGTTCGGATAACGGACAGTATTGCAGCGTGTCTGTACACCGGCATGGCAACAGATACCGGCTGTTTCCAGTATGACAACGCCGGTCCGGAAACTCACCGTGCGGTGGCGGCACTGATGGAAATGTGCCCCGATGTGCGGTACGCGTGGATCAACCGGAAAATGTTTGCAGTCAAGAGCTTTGGCAGATTGCAGTTGGATAAACTGCTGATCGATCATCTGGAATGTTACCTGGACGGCAAGTGTGTCCTGATCTGCGTGTCACAGGAATTCCTGAAAAAATTCCACGTGGACGAAGCAGAACTGGAGGGCATTGCCGGATTCCCGCTGCAGGTAGAGGGTGCAGAGATCGGCATCACCATGAAGGAAAAAGAAGCCGGAAAATTCCGGATCTCCATGCGTTCGGCAGATCAGGTCAATGTATCTGCGATCTGCCAGCGGCTGGGCGGCGGCGGTCATGTAAAGGCTGCCGGCTGTCAGGTAGAGGGCACCGCAGATGAGGTACGCCGCATTCTGCTGGACGCAGTAAAGGAAGAATGGGGGAAGGCATGAGTCAGGAAACAATGCAGGGGATTCTCTGCATGCAAAAACCCGCGGAGTTCACATCATTTGATGTCATCGGCAAGCTGCGTGGCATTCTGCATATGCGGCGGCTGGGACATACCGGAACGCTGGATCCTATGGCGACCGGTGTGCTGCCGGTGCTGGTGGGAAAGGCAACCCGTGCCTGTGACATTCTGCCCGATCAATCGAAAACCTATCGTGCTGCGGTACAGTTTGGCTGGGAAACCGACACAGAAGATGTCTGGGGCACCCGCACGGCTGTCTATCCGGAAATGCACGTGACAAAAGAGGCACTGGAGGCAGTGCTCCCGCAGTTTGTGGGAGCAATCCAGCAGGTGCCGCCCATGTATTCCGCGGTTTCCGTGGAGGGAACGCGTCTGTACGAACTGGCAAGACGGGGCGTTGTGATCGAACGTCCGGCACGAACGGTACAGGTGGATTCCATTGTGCTGGAAGCATGGGACGAAGACAAGCAGACCGCGGAACTGTCTGTTGCCTGCGGCAAGGGCACCTATATCCGCACGCTGCTCTGCGACATTGGAAAAGCACTGGGCGGCGGTGCCGTGATGACGGCACTGTGCCGGACAAAGGCAAGCGGCTTTACGCTGGAACAGTGCTATACATTTGAGCAGGTGACGGAGTTTTGCCGGCAGGGAACGCTGGCGGAACATCTCATTCCCACAGACCGTCTGTTTACGGCACTGCCGGAACTGCATCTGACAGAACAGCAGTCCACCCTGTACGGCAACGGTGTCAAACTGGCACTGAGCCGCGTGGAGGGCATTCTGCCGGAGCAGGACTTGTACCGTGTTTACGGTGCAGACGGCAGCTTCTTCGGGACTGCACAGGCAGACCGGAGTGCGGACGAACTGCGTGTGGGAAAGAATCTGAAGTAGAAAGGCGGAAACGTGCTTGAAAGGATTCCAACGCATCACTGCACCGCTGGCACAGAAAAGTGCCGTGGCACTGGGCTTTTTTGACGGTGTGCATCTGGGACACCGTGCCGTGCTGGGGGCAGCTGCCCATTGTGCGGCAGAGCAGGACCTGCTGGCGTGTGCATTTACCTTTGCGGCAGATTCCGTTCCGGTAAAACAGGGCGTGCCGCTGTCCTATCTCTATACAGATACCCAGAAAGCGGAACTGATGCAGGACTGCGGAATCCACGGAGTATACTGTCCGGCATTTTCGGAACTGTGCGGACTGGACGGCGAGGCGTTCTGCCGGCAGGTGCTGGTGGAACTGCTCCATGCACAGGAGGTATTCTGCGGCGGAGATTTCCGCTTTGGTGCAAAGGCAGCGTGGAATATCGACAGCCTGCGGGAATTCGGCAGCCAGTTCGGGTTCGGCGTGCATCAGGTCGCACCGGTGCTCTGCGGCGGAGAGAAAATTTCCTCCACTGCGATCCGGCAGGCGATCCGTGCCGGAAAGCCGGAACAGGCGGCGAATCTGCTGGGCGTGCCCTATCACGTCAGCGGCAGAGTTGTCCACGGGGCAGCACTGGGGCGAACCAAAGCAGTCCCGACGATCAATATTCCCTTTGCGGCGGGACAGCTGGTGCCGCGGTATGGCGTGTATGTTTCACGGACGCATACCCCGCAGGGCAGCTTCGATTCCATTACGGATATTGGAGTCAAGCCCACTGTCAGCGAAGCACAGCTGCCGGCGGCAGAAACGTTTTTGCTGCACTTTTCCGGCGACCTGTACGAACAGCCCTGTCGGGTGGAATTGCTGCATTTCCTGCGGGACGAGCAGAAATTCCCCGATGTGGACAGCCTGTACCGGCAGATCGCACAGGATCAGAAACAGTGTCAGGAATGGCTGAAACAACATGATCTGTGAGAACACAGAGATTATCATATGAAAGGAAGTACTAGCAATGTACAAAAGAGTGAGAACCAGATTTGCACCCAGCCCGACGGGCTATATGCATATTGGCAACTTGCGTACCGCATTGTTTGCCTATCTGATCGCCAAGAAACAGGACGGCGATTTTATTCTGCGAATCGAGGACACCGATCAGGAACGTTATGTAGAAGGTGCCGTTGATGTGATCTATGACACCCTGCGGGTTGCCGGTCTGAACTGGGACGAAGGTCCGGACATCGGCGGTCCGGTGGGACCATATGTACAGTCGGAGCGTATGGGCATGTTCAAGTCTTACGCGGAAGAACTGGTAAAGACCGGTCACGCATATTACTGCTTCTGCGACAAGGAGCGTCTGGAAGAAGTGCGGAAAATTCAGGAGGCTTCTCACATTGCTCCCATGTATGACCGCCACTGCCGGAATCTCTCTCCGGAAGAAATTCAGGAAAAGCTGGACGCAGGTGTTCCCTATGTCATTCGCCAGAAGATGCCGCTGGAGGGAACTACCACATTCCACGACGACATCTACGGAGATGTAACAGTAGAAAACAGCACACTGGACGACCAGATCCTGATCAAGACCGACGGCATGCCGACCTACAACTTTGCCAACGTTGTGGACGATCACCTCATGGGCATTACCCACGTTGTACGCGGCAACGAGTATCTTTCTTCTGCTCCGAAGTATAATCTGCTGTATCAGGCATTCGGCTGGGACGTACCGGAATATGTACACTGTGCACCGGTCATGAAAGACAAGACACACAAGCTGTCCAAGAGAAACGGCGATGCTTCTTTCCAAGACCTGATGAAAAAGGGCTATCTGCCGGAAGCAGTTATCAACTTTATCGCACTGCTGGGCTGGGCACCCTCCGGCGAATACAACGAGCAGGAGATTTTCTCGCTGGACGAGCTGAAAAAGGCATTTGAGATCAGCGGCATCAGCAAGGCTCCGGCAATTTTCGACGACCAGAAACTTCGTGCCATTAACGGTGCTTATGTGCACAAAATGGATCCGGCAGATTTCGAAAAGGCAGCAGAACCTTATATTCGCCAGACAGTAAAGCGGACAGATATTGACCTGTCCCTGCTGTGCAGCGTGCTCCAGAACCGTACCGAAGTATTCTCCGACATTCCGGAGCAGGTAGACTTTATCGATGCCATGCCGGAATACGATCTGGAAATGTACCGCCACAAGAAGATGAAGACCACACCGGAAACCGCACTGGAAGCCCTGAAGGAAGTCCTGCCGGTTCTGGAGGGCATCGAACAGTGGGATACCGAGCACATTCACGAAGCACTGTTTGCAAAGATCGCAGATCTGGGCGTGAAGAACGGCTGGATGCTGTGGCCGCTGCGGACAGCTGTTTCCGGAAAGCAGTTTACACCGGGCGGCGGCGTAGAACTGTGTGCAATTCTGGGCAAGGAAGACACACTGGCACGTGTTCGCAAGGCGATTGACGCACTTTCTGCATAAGGCTTTGCAATCAGGCAATTGGAACCTTTCGTAAGATTATCACTTCTCTATCACAATAGAATGATAAACTATACCTAGTTTTTGTGTGCAGGGCAGGAGCGTTCTGTCCGGTACGCAGCAGAAGGAGGCAATCACAAGGATGATTGAAGTCAAACATCTGACGAAACAATACGGCGACAAGCTGGCAGTCAACGACATCAGCTTTACCGTAGAGGACGGCGAGATTCTGGGACTTCTGGGACCGAACGGTGCCGGAAAGTCCACGACCATGAATATGCTGACCGGCTACATCAGTTCCACCTCCGGACAGGCACTGATCAACGGCATTGACATTCTGGAAGATCCGATCAAAGCAAAGGCACAGATCGGCTATCTGCCGGAACTGCCGCCGCTGTATCTGGATATGACCGTCATGGGCTATCTGAACTTTGTCTATGACCTGAAAAAGTGCAAGCTGCCCCGCCGTTCACATCTGAAAGACGTGTGCAACCTGTGCCGCATCAGCGACGTTTCCGGTCGTGTCATCAAGCACCTGTCCAAGGGCTACCGCCAGCGTGTCGGTCTGGCACAGGCACTGATCAACAACCCGCCGATCCTGATTCTGGACGAGCCCACCGTTGGTCTGGATCCGAAGCAGATCATTGAGATCCGCACACTGGTCAAGAAGCTGGGCAAAAAGCACACCGTCATTCTTTCCTCCCACATTTTGTCGGAGGTACAGGAAGTCTGCGACCGCGTGGTAATTATCAACCACGGACAGATCGCCGCAAACGACACCATTGACAACCTGTCGAAAGCGGTTTCTGGTGTCAACCGTCTGGTGGTTCGCATCAGCGGTCCGAAGAACGAAGTGTTACAGGCAATTCGTGCTATAGACGACGTGACGAAAGTCCGTGCAGATATGGAACGGGAGCCGAAGATCTTCGAATTCGAGATCGAGGCAAAACCCAATGCTGACATTCGTCCGGCTCTGAACCAGATGGTCAAGGAACACGGCTGGGACATTTACAAAATGGATCTGGGCGTGATGACGCTGGAAGATGCATTCCTGAAGATCACCATGGGCGAGGGTGTCAAGCTTTCTTCGGAAAAGAGCAGTGCTCCCGCCGCAGAAAAGTCCGCAGCTCCGGCAGCTGAAACTACGGCTCCGGAAGAACCCGCAGCAGCACCGGCAGAAGCCGAAAAAGCAGAAACGCCGGCAGAAGATGCTGCACAGAAACAAGAAGGAGGCGAAGCGTAATGGGTGCGATCTATCGCCGTGAAGTCGGAGCGTTTTTCACCTCCAGCATTGCCTATGTTTTTCTGGCAGTGTTCTATCTGGCAGCAGGCTATTTCTTCTTTGGCTCGTCGCTGGCAATGGCAACGACCGATATGTCCAACTTGTTCAGCAGCCTGTTTTTCGTCATCACCATTCTGATTCCGGTACTGACCATGCGTTTGTTCAGTGAGGAAAAGAAGCAAAAGACTGAACAGGGGCTTCTGACGGCACCAGTTTCCATCGGCGGCATCGTCATGGGAAAATATCTGGCAGCCCTCACGCTGTATACCATTGGTCTGGCGATTATTTTTGTCTACGCTCTGATCCTGAGCTTTTTCGGGGCAGTGGCATGGGGCATCGTGATCTCCAACATTCTGGCACTGTTCCTGCTGGGAGCAGCCTTTATTGCCGTGACATTGTTCATCTCGTCCCTGACCGAAAATCAGGTAGTTGCCGCTGTGTTGGGCATGATCGTTCTGCTGGCACTGGCTCTGATCGACGTGGTGGCACGGTATGCAGAAAATGTACCGGTTGTTCCCACCGTTCTGAATGCTCTGTCATTCTACACCAGATACTATGATTTCACTGCCGGTCTGTTTGATCCGGCTGGCGTGCTGTTTTATGTAAGTACGGCAGTGATCTTCAACTTCTTTACGGTACGCGTGTTCGAAAAACGGCGTTGGAGTTGAGAGGAGGACATCACCAATGGAAAAACAGAAACATACAGAAACAGCAGGGGCTTCTCTGGAAAAACAGCAGAAAAAGCTGAAGAACCGGAAAAAGCTGAAATACGGCGGTCTGGCAACTGCGATCACCGTGATCTTCGTGGCAGTTGTGGTACTGGTCAACGTCGTAGTCACCCAGATCGGCAAGCGGTATCCGGATTTTAAGCTGGACCTGACCACCGCAAACCTCTATGCGATCAGCGATGAAACACTGGACTATATCCGCAATATGGATAAGGACGTGGACATTGCCATTTCTTCCGATGAAGCTACTTTCACTTCGGACAAGAACAATAAGATGATCGCGGAAACCCTGTCTAAGTATCAGGGCTATTCCGACCGCATCAGCGTGACTTACTTCGACACCACCAAGGATCCGGACGTACTGTCCAAGTATCAGGAACTGTACGGCGGTTCGATCCAGTCCAATGAGATCATCATCAACAGCGGCAGCCGCATCAAGGTGTATAACACCACTACCGATATGTTTGAAGTGGATCAGCAGAAGTACCAGTATTATCAGTACGGTATGGCAAGCTTTGCTGACTGCATCACCGCGTTCAAGGGCGAACAGACCTTGACCTCCGGTATCATGAACGTTACCGATTCCAACCCCAAGACCGTGGGCATCATTGCCACCACCAACGGCAGCCCGATCTTCGCACAGACCAGCACTTCTTCTGATCCGAATACCTATGCGTTCTATGCAATGGAAAATCTGCTGGACGAAAACGGTTATGACGTGAGCCGTCTGGACATGATCAACGATACGCTGGATACAGAAAAGTATGACATTCTGGTGCTGCCGGCTCCGAAGACAGACCTGACCACCGACGCTGTACAGAAGCTGCAAAACTTCATGTACAATGACGGCAAGCTGGGCAAGCAGCTGGTCTACATCGCAGACTACACCCAGTCCTCCACGCCGAATCTGGACGCATTCCTGAAAGAGTGGAACGTACAGGTGGATTACAGTTCTGTCATCGACGAAAACAACAGCACCAATCAGGAAGTCAACATTCTCCTGTCCCAGAGCAACAACAGAAGCTTCGTGGCTCCGGTTGTGACAGTGACAGATGAAGAAGACTATACCGGTAATCTGGCAAATGCTAGCCTGCCGATCGTGGCTCCTATGGCACGTCCGATCCAGACACTGACCGCCAACAACGGCAGAACGGTAACGGCACTGCTGACCTCGTCGGACACCTCCTACTGCTACCCGCTGTCGCCGAAGGACTACAGCACAGACAGCACTGCTGCTGCGGCTGACGGTTCTGCGGACAGTCAGGAAGCAACAGAGGCAGCCACCGAAGCTTCTACTGAAGCAGCCACTACCACCACTTCTTTCGATAAGGATTCCGCACCCAAGGGACAGAATACGGTTATGGCACTCTGCCGTGACCAGCAGTCCACCGGCGACTCCTTCATTGAGAGTGACGTGATCGTGCTGGGCTCCATGTCGATGCTGGACGTAAATCTGGTACAGAATTCGGCATACAACAATGCGGAATACTTTGTAGGTCTGCTGAACTCTGTCTGCGGCAAGGAAGACAGCATCGTAGTTGCTTCCAAGGATCTGACACAGACTTCGATCTCCGCATCTGCAACACAGCTGAAAACGATTCGTCTGATCGTGGTATTCCTCATTCCGCTGGCAGTTGTTGTGGCTGGCGTGATCGTTGCAGTCCGCAGACGGTACCGTTAAGGGAGGCACATCATGCGTAAAAAAGCACTGGGAATCATCGGCGGCGTGGTGCTGGTGGCAGCACTGGGCACTGCATCGTTTTTCCTGCTGCGGAATACACCGGAGGAGGATTCTTCTTCCGTGTCTTCTTCTGACAGCAGCGAGGAAAGCATTTCGCTGACCTCGGAAGATCCGAACGATGTGACTTCTATCGACATCACCAACGGCAGCGGTTCCTTTGAAGTGGTTCGCACGGCAGAGGGCACCGGAGATGGAAGCGACCATGCGGTATATGCTGTGTCCGGCTGGGAGGATCTGCCTATGGACG
>ERZ808240.3950-NODE-3950-length-13763-cov-3.825285_pt1 | contig 13763 bp, 12 predicted proteins | sample MGYA00521084_ERZ808240 | MGnify/ENA primary metagenome ERZ808240 (study PRJEB31516, sample SAMN03275571) | gut metagenome | biome: mammalia-associated habitat; material: feces | host: Papio cynocephalus | place: Kenya | collected 2012-08-06 ... | reverse complement strand
GCGGGGCGGCCTGCTGTTTGCCTTTCTGAACGTTCTCCAGCTGGCAGGCTGGACCGCCATTATGATCTACGACGGCGCGCTGGCTATCGGCGGAATCTTCACCGTGGGCCGCTGGGTCTGGTGTCTGGTGATCGGCGGGCTGATTATTGTGTGGATTCTGGTGGGAATCACCGACCTGGGCTGGATCAACAAGCTCTCCATGGCGGCGCTGCTGATCCTGACCCTGATCCTGTGCAGGGTGATCTTCTTCGGAAACGCGCCGGTGGGCGGGCTGGACGACACGCTGTCCTTCGGAGCCGCCGTGGAGCTGGCGGTGGCCATGCCCCTGTCCTGGCTGCCGCTGATCAGTGACTACACCCGGACGGCGGAGCATCCCTTCCGGGCCACCCTGGCCAGCACCCTGACCTACGGCGCGGTGTCCTGCTGGATGTACGTCATCGGCATGGGCGCGGCCATCTACACCGGCGAATACGACATTGCCGTAATCATGGTAAAGGCCGGACTGGGCATTGCCGCGCTGGTGATTCTGGTGCTGTCCACCGTTACCACCACCTTCCTGGACGCCTGGTCCGCCGGCATTTCCGCCGAGTCATTGTCCGGAAAGATCAACGGAAAGCGGACAGCGGTGGCGGTCGCCGTCATCGGCACCGCCGGAGCCATCCTGTTCCCCATGGATGATATCACCGGCTTCCTCTACCTCATCGGCTCCGTGTTCGCGCCCATGATCGCCATTCAGATCGCGGATTATTTCCTGCTGGGGCGAAACCGCTTCGGCGCGGCCTTCGATACGCGGAATCTGGTCATCTGGGTCATGGGCTTCGCGCTCTACCGGGTCCTGATGCATGTGGATATCCCGGTGGGGAACACGCTGCCGGATATGGCCGTCACCATGGCGCTGTGCGTCCTGGCGGACAGGCTGTTCGGGAAAAAGAATCATTGACTGACAGCCGCAAAGGGCGAGAGTGCCGAAAAAGCGGCTCCGCCGCTTTTTCGGGAAGGCTTCGCTCCGCGCAAAGAGTTTTCTGCCGCGCACAGGCCGCGGCAGAAAACTCTTTGCGCAGCTTTCACGTCTGCGGACGGGAAGCTCTGCGAGGCATTTTCGGCAAGCTGAGGGCGGCCGCTGAACAGCGGCCGCCCTTTTTCCGCGGAATTTTATCTCTCAATCAGATGGCTGACATCCATTCCGCCGATGGCGACTGCGCTCTGGCCGTCCAGCAGGAACCGGACGGCATCCACGCTTTTCAGGGACAGCAGGGATTTTGCCAGGGCGCGCAGAGCGGTATACGCCGTCCTGCCCGGGGGGATGGACGCAATCATGTCGGAGGACAGATTGACGCAGCACACGCCGTCCTCCATCCACATAGCCTGGATGGAAAAGTCCTCCGGCAGGGAGGGGGACAGCCCGCTTTCCGCCGGACCGTCCAGCAGCGCCCGGACCAGCGTTCCCGCCTGCGTGTCGCCCTCGTAAAGATTGAGCGTCCGGGGTTCTCCCGTGAGGCCGCCCCCCTCGTTCAGGAAGTACAGCGTCACGTCCACCGTCCCCACCACGTCCTCCGTTGTGGAGAAGAGGACGTCCTTTGCCCGGAGAATCTGGACGCCGCGGTAGGCCAGCTCCTGCCCGCCCACGGTGATGGACACCGTCCGGACGTCCGAAAGCTGCGTCAGCGTCAGAGCCACGCAGTAATCCGCCATGGACAGGTGCACGCCGGACAAAGAGCTGTACGCCATGGACAGATCCACCGCCGCCCGGCCATCCTGCACGGTAACGCTCCGGATCGCCGTCCCGGCGGGAAACGGACTTTTCAGCGTGTCGTCCGCGGGGTCATCCAGCAGCAGCTCCAGCATAGCCTCCGCCAGCTGCCGGGAATCCCGGCCGTCCTGCTTGGAGATGCCGGAGCTCTCCGCCCGGATGGCATCCTCTCCGCCGGCGTCGTCCAGATCCCGAAGCTGGAAGTAAAGCGCGTAGCAGTTTTCCCGGTTCATGGCCTGCTGAGCGGCCATGGCGCATCCGGAAGCGGAGAGCAGCAGCACCAGCGCACTCAGCGCCAGCGCCGTTTTTTTCCAAAGTCTCATGCGCGCCGCCCTCCTTCCTGTGCCAGCGGCAGACGGACCGTGAACACCGCGCCGCCCTCCGGCCGGTTGGCGGCCTCCACGGTTCCGCCCCGCTTTCTGACCGTGTCCCACACGATGGAAAGTCCCAGTCCCGTGCCGCCGGCGGCGCGGGAGCGGGCCTTGTCCACCCGGTAAAACCGCTCGAAAATCCGGGGAAGCTCCTCTTCCGGAATTCCAACGCCGTCATCCGCCACCGTCAGCTCCGCGCAGCCGTCCTTTTTGAACAGGCAGACCTCCACCCGGCCGCCGCTGCGGTTGTATTTGATGGCGTTGTCCGTCAGATTGTATATGATCTGGTGCAGCTCATCCCGGGTGGACAGCACCCGGCAGTCCTCCTCCGCCCGGCAGACAATGGAAATATCCCGGTCCCCGGCAACCAGCTCCATCATCCGCAGCACCTGCTGCAAAACCGGCAGCACCTCCACCGCCGCGGCCGGCTCCAGCACATCGCTGTCCAGCCGGGTCAGCCGCAGCAGATCCTCCGTAATCCGGCTGAGGCGTTCCGCCTCCTGTCCGATGTCCGCCACAAACTCCCGGGCCGTGGCCAGATCAATGCTGTCCGTCTGCAAAATGGAGTCCGTCAGCAGCCGGATGGCCGCCAGCGGCGTTTTGAGCTCATGGGAGGCGTCGGACACAAAGCGGCGGCGGGACTCCTCCGTCTTCTGGAGGCGTCCGGCCAGGCTGTTGAATTCATCTCCGATCTGAGCGATCTCATCGTGGCCCCGGACGTCGGCCCGGTGGCTGTAGGCGCCCTCCCGGACCCGGCGGATCGCCTCCAGCAGCTCGCTGATCTGAACCGTCAGCGCCCGGCTCATCAGCACGGAAAACACCAGCACCGCGCCGCCGATCATACACGACAGACGGAAGATATTATTCTGGAACCCCACCAGCAGGGCGGCTTCCTCCGTGTCGTACTCGTAGGCGTAAACGGCGCCGATGATCTGGTTCTGATACAGCACCGGGGAGGCCGCCCTGCTGCGGAAGGCCCGGTTTTCATACCGGCAGGTGAAGATATCCTTTCCCACAAGCGCCTCCACCACCTCGGTATAAAAGGTATACTGCCCCACGGCGCTGCCGGTCTCCCGGGTGTCGAACAGGATTTTTCCCGCCGCGTCCGTCACCAGCAGACGGGACAGCCCCGCCTCCTCCGCCAGCGTCATGGCGTTGGCGACATTTTCCTCTGTCAGCCGGTCCAGTCCCGACAGGGAGGACACGATCACCGACACGCTGCTTTGCAGCGTGGCCGCCTTGGAACGGAATACCAGATCCTCCGACACCAGCGGAGGATAGATGTTCAGCAGCGCCAGCACCGCCGCGATCACCAGAATGTAGCTCAGGCCGAATTTCAGCCGCAGGCTTGCCCGGAGCCCCTTACTCCTTGAAATAGTACCCCACCCCCCACTTGGTCAGAATGTGGTCCGGCTCCGCCGGATTGCGCTCCAGCTTCTCCCGGAGGCGGCGAGTGGGGGCGTCCACCGTCCGGTAACCCCCGCCGTAGGAATAGCCCCAGACCACGTTCATCAGGTTCTCCCGGCTGTACACCCGGCGGGGATTGCGCATCAGCAGTTCGATGAGGTCATACTCCTTGGCGGTGAGATCCACCGGCTTCCCGTCCCGTTCGGCGGTCCGCTCCTCCGTGTTGAGCGTGAGATTCCCCGCCTGAATTCTGGTCCCCACAGAGCGCTGGGTCCCCGCCGCCCGGCGGAGCAGCGCCCGGTTCCGGGCCTTGAGCTCCAGAATGTTGAAGGGCTTGGTGACATAGTCGTCCGCTCCGCACTCGAAGCCCACCAGCTTGTCCGCGTCCTCGCTTTTGGCGGTGAGCATGATGACCGGGACGTTGGAAAATTCCCGAATCCGCATACACGCCTCGATGCCGTCCAGTTCCGGCATCATCACGTCTAAAATCACCAGGTCGAACCGCTCCGCCCGGGCCAGCTCCACAGCCGCCGCGCCGTCATAGGCGCACTCCACCTGATATCCCTCATTCTCCAGGTTGAATTTCATGCCCTTCACCAGGAGCTTTTCATCATCCACTACCAGAATTTTCGCCATGTCTTCTCCTTCATGTCCCGCGCCCGCTGCGGGTCCTTTCCCGCTCAGTCTCCATTGTCCTTCCCCACGGTGATCTTCCCGGCGAGGCCGGCGAATTTCACCGGTCCGATTCCCTTTACATTCTGAAGGTCCTCCGCGGCGGCAAAGGGGCCGTTTTCCTCCCGGTAGGCAGCAATCCGCCCCGCCAGCGCTTCCCCGATGCCCGGCAGCTCCGCCAGTTCCTCCGGCGAGGCGGTGTTGATGTTGATTTTCCCGCTCTGCGCCGTGTCCGCGAGAGAGGCTGCCGCCGTCCGCTCCGTCTGAATGGAAATCCCCGGAGCGGGACGGTCCGCCATCCCCAGCCCCGCTGTGAAACACACAAACACCGCCGCTGCCGCCATCAGGATTTTCTCAGTCCTGGAAATGATTTCTCTCACGTCCGCTTGCACTCCCGCAGATTATTTGCTATACTGGCTTTACTTGTCGAAACCGCTCGTTTTCCGGCGTCAAAACCGCCGGCGGTCCGGCCGATAACTGGATTATAACACAGATGGAGATCAATGAACATGAACACGCGCCGTTTTTTATCTGTTTTTTTCAGCGCCCTTGTGCTGCTTCAGCTTCTGCTCTGCCCCGCTCTGGCGGACGGCGACGCTCCCAAAAAGGTGGCGGATCCCGCCGTTGAGGCCAAGGCCGCGCTGCTGGTGGACCGGGATTCCGGCACCATTCTCTATGAGAAAAATAAGGACGAGCGGCTCTATCCCGCCAGCCTGACCAAAATCATGACCGCTCTGATCATTCTGGAGGCGGTGGACAGCGGGACGCTGTCTCTGGATCAGCAGGTCACCGCCTCCGCCTCCGCGTTCACCGGACTGGACTCCGCCGGTTCCACCGCCAACATCAAAACCGGGGAGATCCTGACGGTGGAAAACCTGCTGACCTGTATGCTGGTGGTCTCCGCCAACGAGGCCTGCAACATTCTGGCGGAAGCCCTCTGCGGATCGGTGGACGCCTTTGTGACGCGGATGAATCAGCGGGCGCAGGAGCTGGGCTGCCAGAACACGCACTTCGTCAACGCAACCGGCCTGCAGGACCCGCAGCACTACACCTCCGCCTGGGATCTGTACCTCATCGCCAGGGAAGCTCTGTCCCATGATGAGTTCGCGGCGATCTGCGATCTGCGCCAGCCCACCATTCCCGCCACAAACCTGTCCAAGGAACGGACGCTCCACACCACCAATTCCCTGCTGGACGGCTACCGTGCCACCGGATACCGGTACAAATACGCCCACGGCGTCAAAACCGGCTCCACCTCTGACGCCGGACACTGTCTGGTTTCCACCGCCGAGAAAAACGATCTCCGGTTTCTCAGCGTTGTGCTGGGCGCGGACAAGGTAAAGACCTCCGGCGGCGGCAGCGATATCAAGAGCTTTTCCGAAACCCGGCGGCTGTTTGAATGGGGCTTTGACAATTTTTCCTATCAGACGGTGCTGACCGCGGAAGACATGCTGGCCTCCATGCCGGTGACGCTGTCAGAGACGGATTCCGTGGCGCTTCACTGTACAGACGATGTGTCGGTTCTGATGCCCCGGGTCCTGACGGCGGAGGATCTGACCCGCACCATCCGGTTCCGCTCCAAGAGCGTGGAGGCCCCGGTGTCCGCGGGGGAGCAGCTGGCGGAGGTGGAGCTGTCCTATGAGGGCGTCACCTACGCCACGGTGCCGCTGGTGGCGCTGACCAGCGTGGACGCCTCCCGCGCCATGGTCATTCAGGCCCGGATTCACGGGTTTTTCCGCCTGCTTCCGGTGCGGATTCTCTGCACGGTCATTCTCATCCTGCTCATCGCCCTGCTGGTGTGGAAGCTGACCATCGGCCGCCAGCGCTACCGCTACGGAAAGAACGTCCGCCGGCAGAAAAACTACCGGGGACGCAGAAGATAAGCCGGAACAGCGCCGGGAGAGGTGCCCGCAAAGGGCGCCTCTCCCGGTTTTCGCGCATTCAGTCATTGGAATTCATGCCATAGTCCTGTTCCTGGAGAAGCTGATTGCACATGGAACGGCGTCTGGTGTCGTAAAACGTCACAAACTTCAGGGAGTAATAGTCGCTGACGACATAGCGGTCCCGGCCCTCCTGATAGATGGTCAGGTAATCGTTGCCCACGTCGTATAAAACCCCCTCCCAGGTCACCATATTCTGGGTTCCCACCAGGAAGGTCGCTACGATGTAATTGCCCACATTCCTGCTCAGCATGGCTTTCAGAGAGCCCAGATAGGCCTCTGTTGCCGTCTGGGGGGCCCCGATCATGCTGGCCGGCAGGTTGTGCTTCATGCTCAGGTCTCCCGTCGCGGCGGGCACGGTGAGATTTCCATTTCCCATGGGCCTTTCCCCGGACGGGCTGACGGTTCCGTTTCTGGAAACGCCCGCCTCCTGCATGGCCGCCTGGTCCCGGTAGGGGATCACATTGGGCCGGGGCGCCCCCGCCCCGGCGGGGCTGCCGCTGATTTCTCCCGACCAGTCCTGTGCCGGAGACGCCGTGTCTCCCATCATCTGGCCGCTCTGAATAGGTACGGATTGATTCTGCATATACATGAAGGAAACTCCTCTCAAGTTTTGTAGTAAGCGCTTGTGGGATTATAAAAGCAATGATCCCCGATCCGGGTCTGCCAGTATCCAACCCCGGACGGAAACTGCTGCCGGCACTCCGGCCCAAAGGGATTGTAAAACCACAGGGAATCCGCCACTACCGGCAAGCGGTTTCCGGCAATGGCCCAGTCGGCAATCTCAAAATGAATCTCCTCCGGCCGCATATTATAAATATTCTGGGGATTGTAGGCGCCGCCCTCCGTCTCGCTGGCGCAGACAAACTGGCCGGGCTGCATGATGATCTTTCGAATGCTCCCCTGACCTACCCGCGCGTATTCGCCGCCGGTAGCGTGGACCCGGTTCATCACCACGCCCGCCACAGCTCTCATTCCGCTGTCTCCCTCTCCGCCCGCCTCACATTGGATCAGACGCGCCAGCAGCTCCCGGTCAGAAAAGGCCATATCCATCACACTCCTGTCGCTGCTCCAGTGTATGCGCAGGCGTTTCTTCAGGTTCGCCCACCCCGGAAAGCCCCGGAGATGCAGGGCGGCGCTCCCTCGGCGCCGGAATGTCGCGGGAGCGTCCGGCCCGGCGCGGAGCGGCAGTGACAAAGTCTCAGGAAACCCGGTTATATTCCCGCCCGGGCACGCCCAGGCCGCGGCGCTTCGCGGCAGCGGTAAACCTCGCAGCCCAGGCAGAGCTTTGCACCGGCAATTTCGGCCATACCGGCAGAGAACGTCATCTGTCCGCCCCCGGGCAGCCCCAGCGGAGGAAAAGCCGCTTTGCCGGTATAACGCACGGGTGTATTTCTATCATCTTATTTTGCCTTTTCCATCTTCCTGCTGTTTCTCTTCCGAAAAAGGTTTCCGGACAGATGCAGCAGGAAATCATTTTTCCCCAAATAATTAGATATTCTTATTTTTAAATTGCCAATTTCAGCTTTATTTCAATTTTAGTATACTTATTGTACGAATTTGTTTGAATAAAATCGTTATTTTGTGAGTATCTGATTATATTTACAAAATAAATTTTTCTGATATACTAATACGTAGAGGGAGTGCATAATCACATGCGCAGTGCAAACAATGGCACTAAGCAGCAAAACTTTTAAGAAGGAAGTGGTGCGTAGAATGCTGGACGCAAAAGCGCCCATCGGCGTCATGGATGCCGGACTGGGCGGGTACACCGTTGTAAAAGAACTCCAGAAACTCTTGCCGAACGAGGATATCATCTTTTTTGGCGACGGCAAAAATCAGCCATACGGAAACCGGAGTGAGGAGGTCATCCTGCACCTGACTCATCAGTGTCTCGATTTCCTGAAGGAAAAAAAGGTAAAGGCCGTCGCAGTCGCCTGCAATACGATTTCGACACTGATCGACAAGTATCAGCCGGACTACGACTTCCGCATCTTCAGCATTGTACAGGCCGGCAGCAACGACGTTGTCGCGCTCGGCCTGAAGGAAGTCGGCGTGCTGTCAACTGTATTCACCGCGAAGACAGGCTGCTATGCGCGCCTCATCCACAAGGAAGCCCCTGAAACCGCGGTCTATGCCCAGGGCTGTCCCATGCTGGCTCGGATCATTGAGGACGGCGGTTTCGATCAGCAGCGCATCAACGCAGAGTTAAAAGAAACGCTCGGCCAGCTTGCCGCCGCGCATCCCCATCTGGATTCTCTGATTCTTGGCTGCACGCACTTCCCCATGATAAGCAAAAACATTCAGACGCTTTATCCGCAGTTTACACGTCTGATTAACCCCGCAGCAACGCAAGCGCAGGCAATCGCCAACTACCTCAAGGCAGAAAACGCCCTCAATGCCGACGGAGAAGGTACGTTCCGCGTGTACACAACCAGCGACTGCACTTTCTACCGCGACATGACCAAACACGTTGGCCTCAAGACGCCCGTCAGCGTTGAACTTGTCCCCGCCCCTACCCTGCTTTAAAAACCTCTGTACCGCTTGCGGTGCAGTATCACAAAAAAATAGGAGGCTGTTCCCATGAAAAGAAAGCTTGCACTGATTCTTACGACCGTTCTCACGCTCTCTCTTTTGGCCGCGTGCGGCAGCAAGGGAGAAACCCCCAGTTCCGGTTCCAGCGCCGGCAGTGGCCAAACCAGCGAAGCATCCTGGCCTGCTTCCAAAACCGTTGAAATTTATGTTCCCTTTGCAGCCGGCGGCAACTCCGATTTGACTGCCCGCGTTTTCGCCGACGCTCTGAACAAGAAGACCGGCGCGAATTTCGTTGTTGTCAACCAGACAGAAGGCAACGGTGCCGTATGCTATAACACGATCGCCAACGCTCCCGCCGACGGCAGCGTCATCGGCTGGGTCACCCCGAGCTGGTTCACCAGCTATTTCGCCGGCAGTCATGACCTTAAACCCACCGAGAAATTCAGCACGGTCGCAGTTACCACAGCTTCCACCTCCCAGTATTTGATCGTCCCGAAGGACTCTCCGTTCAACACCGTTCAGGATCTTGTCGATTACTGCACCGCGCATCCCGGCGAACTGCTCTTCGGCATGCAGCTGGGCTCTGCCTCTCACTACTATGCTGAAAACGCCCGGCAAAACCTCGGCGTGGACTGGAACTACGTGGAAACCGGCTCCGGCGACACGAACCGCGTGACCGCCATTATGGGCAACATCATTCAGGCCACCTCCGTGTCCGTTGTCTCCGCGCAGCAGTACTACGAGGCCGGTGAGATCAAGGTCCTTGCCGCTCTGTACAAGCCCGAAATCACGCCCGAGTCTCTCAAGGATATTCCCACGCTTGAGGAAGCCGGTTACTCCGACATCACCGTCAAGAACTGCAACTTCCTGTATGGTCCCAAGATGGATGACGCCACCTGCGAAGCGATGAATAAAGTCTTTACCGAAATGTTCAACGACCCCGCCGTGCAGCAGCAGCTCGCCGATCTCTCTCAGGACCAGGTCATCTGCAAGGATTACGCCGAGGCAACCACTATGGTCACTGAGCTTTATGACAGCTACCGCAGCATCGCCGACTCTCTCGGCATCCTTGCCCCCGGCATGTAAGCCCCTCGCAACCCTTGCTTCTGTTTTTTAGGAGGAAAGCATGAAATTTAACAAAAGTGTCGTATTCAGCCTTGCGCTGATCGGCTTTGGCGGACTGGTAATTCTGTTCGCAGCCAGGCTGCAGTCGCTTTTTCTGGCGCAGTCCGGCGACATCGGTCCAAAGGCATTCCCCATCGGCGCGGCGATCGCTCTGATCATCTGCGCGATCGGCAAAATGCTGACCGAGGGACGCCAGGAAACAAAGCCTCTGTTCACCGGCGAGGGCTGGAAACGCGTTGCGGCCATGTTCGTTGCGCTCATCGCCTACCTGGTTGCCATGAAGTTTCTGGGATATATCATCTCCACGCTTATCTTTACTCCGCTGCTTGTCATTGTTATGCGTGAAGATCGCAAGCTTCGCCCCGTCAGCCTGATTATCTTTTCTGTCGTGACAACTGCCGTGCTCTATGTGGTATTTCAGTATGTGATTCTGGTCCGGCTCCCCGTCGGCATGCTGTTTCAGTAAAGGAGAGTGACAGCTATGGAAATGTTGATTACTGTTTTCTCAGCCCTGCTGGACCCCATGAATCTGCTGATTATTATCGGCGGTACGCTGCTGGGCGCAGTCCCCGGCCTGTCCGCTACAACAGGCATCGCCCTGATGCTGCCGGTTTCTTTCTCAATGTCTTCGACAACCGGCATCCTGTTTCTCGGCGCAATCTATGTAGGCGGCATCTCCGGCGGCCTGATCAGCGCAATTCTGATCGGCGTTCCCGGCACGCCCGCTTCGGTCGCCACCTGCTTTGACGGCTACCCGATGGCAAAGAACGGCCGTGCCTCCCGAGCGCTGGGCATCGGCATCATCTCGTCCTTCATCGGCACGTTCCTGAGTGTGCTCGTGTCCATGATCTTCTGCCCGCTTCTGGCACATTATGCCGTCAAGATGGGCCCGTGGGAGTTTTTCTCCCTGTGCTTCTGTGCCATCATCCTCGTGGTCACAATGTCCAAGGGCAATATGTTCAACGGTCTCATCGCAGGCCTTCTGGGCATCATCGTCTCCTGCATCGGCATTGCTCCCATCGACGGTGCCAAACGGTTCACCTTCGGCGTTGCCAATCTGTTCAGCGGCGTCAATCAGATCGGTTTGATGCTCGGTGTCTTCGCCATCGGCACACTCATCAAGAACTTTGCCAAATTCGACACCAAAACGCCGGAAATCGACACCAAAGGCATCACAGGCTTCGGTATTTCTCTCAAAGAGTATTTCTCCCACTGGCTGCTGGTTGCCAAGTCCTTCTTTATCGGTCTCTGGATTGGCTTCCTGCCCGGTCTCGGCGCCGGTCTGGCCAACCTGGTTGCTTACGCACAGGCAAAGGCCTCTTCCAAAACGCCTGAGAAATTCGGTACCGGCTGTGACGAGGGCATCATCGCCTCCGAAACCTCCAACAACGCAGCCATCGGCGGCGCCATCATCCCCATGGTCGCGCTCGGCATCCCCGGTGACACCGCCACCGCCATGCTTATCGGCGGACTGATGATCCATGGCATTGACGCCGGTCCTCTGCTGATGTCCAATCACCCCGAGCTGGTCTACTGCTTCTTCGGCGTGCTGCTTCTGGGCACTGTCCTGGTCCTGATCTTCCAGTTCTTCGGCATGCGCACCTTCCCCTACATTCTGCGCACGCCCACCTGTTATCTTTACTCCGCGATTCTGGTCATCTGCATGGTGGGCGCCTATGCTGATTCCCGCACGATGTTCAACTGCGGTCTGATGATCGTTATGGGCGTGGTGGCCATTCTGATGGCGCTCGGCAATCTGCCGACCTCTCCGTTCATCCTCGGTTATATCCTCGGTCCCATGCTTGAGGAAAATCTGCGCAAGGGTCTGACCTATGGCAACAGCGGCTTCCTGCCGTTCCTGACCCGCCCCGTCAGCCTGATCCTTCTGCTGGTCGCTGTCGGCAGTCTCGCATGGCCGTTCATCCGTGACCGCAGAGACGCCAAGCGCAAGGCAGCCGGTCAGGAGAGCGAAGTTGATAAAATGTCTAACGTCTTTGACGTGGAGGAAGATTAAAAAATCTGCCCCCTATCGATACGACAGGGGGCAGTTTCTCTCCCTATTTTCTCTCTATCGAGTGGAAAAATTCAGTCAGCTCGCTGACAAACGTCTCTCTTTGCTCCAGCCGGTAATTCCTATGGCTCTTCTGTGTAACAATTGAGCAAACGCGGGGCTCCGGTTCATCGCTCAGCTCGTAGTAATTCAGCGGATAGTGTCCGGAAAAGAAGCGTGCCGTTGACTGCGGCAGGATCGTCCAATACGGCGTATCCACCAGCATTGTCGGCAGCATCTGCGCAAAGCTCATTTGCAGAAAAGGTGTTCTGTCCTCCCACCAGGCCTTTCTCCACTGCGCGAAGGTCGGCGTTATCTCAAAGAAAAGCTCCCGTCCAACATCCAGCCTTTCAACCTTGACCGGTCCGCCTTCATATTCCTGTGCATTTTTGCACGACGTCAGCAGCCTGTAAGGCTCTCGGTAAATCGGAACAACCTTGAGTTCATTATGATAGAGGCTGTTTTCACGGTTTGTAATCCCAACATCACACGCTCCCTCCTCCAGCATATTGAAGATTTCCCACGAATGGCTTGTATGGATTGAAAGCATTGTATCCGGATGCTTCTGCGCGTAGTCCAGCAGGAACTGCGGCAGGATATAGGAGCCGATACTGTCGGTACAGGCAACCTTCAGCGGGGTTTTAACTCCCTCGTTCTTCATTGAGTTTGCAGATTCGTAAAGATCCACCCATTGCTGAATGATTGGAACCATGCGTCTGCCGTAATCCGTAAGTTCTACATACTTCTGCCCCCGTTCGCGAATTACAAGCTTCATTCCGAACTCACGCTCCAGTTTTTGCAGACGCTGCGTGACCGCTGACTGCGTCAGCCCAATCGTATGCGCAGCTTTCGTCAGGCTGCTCGAGTTATAGAGCGCCAGATACAGCTTTGCATCCTTGTAATCCAAGCGTCATCCCTCCTCAAAAGATCAATATGTGGTTGTTTTCGCCATTATTATAAGCAATATTAATAAGCAACGCAAGTATCTTTTGTCTGCTAATTTATTTTTTCACAAGGAGAACTCGTATGAACAACAAGACACTCATCCGTAACGCAAAGATCTATGATGGCACAGGAAGCCGGCCGTTTTACGGCGATGTGCTCATCGGAAACGGGCTGATTCTGAAGGTCGGGCGTTATCTGAAAGCCGATGACTGCACTGTTGTTGACGGAACCGGCAAGATCCTGACGCCCGGTTTTATCAACTGCCACAGTCACTCCGAGCTTCAGCCCTTCTATAACCCCAAAATGTATCAGGTGATCGGCCAGGGTATTACAACAGAGATTGTGGGACAGGACGGTCTTTCCGTCGCGCCCATTGATGACCAGCACGCCGCCGAGCTAAGTGAAAATATGATCTGCCTGTGCGGCAAGTCTGACAAGCCCTTCTGGTGGCGCAGTCATAAAGAATATATGGAGCTCGTTGAAAAGGAAAACCCGTCTTGCCGTTTCATCGGCCTGCTTGGCTCCGGCACAATCCGCATGAATGTCATGGGCAGTGAAAATCGTCCTGCGACAGAGAAAGAAATCAGCGCCATGTGCAGCCTGATCGAACAGGGGATGGAGGAAGGCGCGCGCGGCATGTCCTTCGGCCTGATCTATCCCCCCAGCAGCTACGCTTCCACCGAGGAAATGATCAGCGTGTGCAAGGCAGTGGCAAAGCACGACGGTATTATCATGGTTCACACCAGAAATGAAATGGACCTCATTCTGGAATCCTTTGAGGAAATGGTGCGCGTCATGAAGGAAAGCGGTGTGCGCCTTGAAATTTCTCACCTCAAGTCCCTCGGCCCCGCCAACTGGGGCAAGGTCTTGAAGATTCTTGACCGCATGGAAGAGCTGCAGAAGGAAGGCTATGACATCGGCTTTGACCAGTATCCCTGGGACGCGGCCAGCACCGGCTTGAAAGCAAC